>JAAUXT010093737.1_pt1 | contig 11393 bp, 11 predicted proteins | sample 7278171 | NCBI WGS metagenome assembly JAAUXT01 (sample SAMN14350112, study PRJNA611818) | marine sediment metagenome | isolation source: surface marine sediment (1.8m) | place: French Polynesia: Moorea | collected 2018-08 | reverse complement strand
CCGCTCACTGGCCCACCCAGCCTGCCCCGCCCGGCCAGCCCGCCCCTCCCCGCCCCACCCTGCCCACTGGTGGAGTCTCCTCTCTCAGCCCCACCCTGCCCCCTGGTAGAGTCTCCTCTCTCCGCACGCAACTCAGCGTCGCAGTTCTGGCAGCGGAACAGAAGACGTCATTGATTCGAGCGACAAGGGTCGGTATGAGAAACGCGATATGATGCTCGTACGTTCCCCCAACCTTCACCACGCAACGCATTCGAGCAGGCGATTCCAATCGGAAGCGAAAACACGAATTCGGGAAGGCAACAAGAACGGCTCGAACAAGCAGAGATCTGAATGAAAAGGACATGCAGTGAGTGAGTGAGTGAGTGAATGAGTAAATGACTGCCTGAGTGAGTGAGTGAGTGAATGACTGCCTGAGTGAGGGAGTCAGTGAATGACTGCCTGAGTGAGTGAGTGAATGAATGAATGAATGACTGCCTGAGTGAGGGAGTGAATGAATGAATGAATGACTGCCTGAGTGAGGGAGTGAATGAATGAATGAATGACTGCCTGAGTGATGGAGTGAGTGAGAGACTGCCTGAGTGAGTGAGTGAGTGTGTGAATGAGTGAGTGAGTGAGTGCCTCAGTGAGTGAGTGAGTAAATGACTGCCTGAGTGAGTGAGTGAGTGAATGAGTGCCTGAGCAAATGAACGATACAGTGAGTTTCTGTCTGCATGTTAGAGATCTGATCTCAAGAGAGAAGACAATGCCCAGTCTGGCCACGTGACCCTCTGACCGTCAGGTTGCGCCAGAGCTCCGGCAGTTCACCCACTCAGAGAAGCTGATACTCGTACGAACATGGCCCAACTATGCCACAGCGGACGGTCAGTGTGCGGATCCTGACTGCAAATTGGGCAACACCATGCCATTGGGGAACTGCGTACATCCCCTGGGGTTTGCGTTCCAGGTGCACATTGTGTCCGGGGTTCGAATTGGGGTTTGGTTGGCCCCCCATACCCCTCGGCCACACCGCGTGCGCCAGCGCATCACGCACAGCTTTTACAACATTCTGCACCATGCGCCAGCACATGTTTGGGGTTGGAAGCCATCTGCAATCATGGTAGTGAACATATACTTCAGTGTGAACACAACCATTGACATACATGACACCTATTTTGATGTGCTGTGACCTTGGTGTGCGTGTGCGCTGGCGCATGCGACGTGGCCGAGGGGTGATCCTGGGTCAATCCCTGGAAGAGACTCGAGGCTGAGAGGTGGTTGTTGGACGATGACAGCCAAGGCTGGGACAACACGTGACCTTGCTTTCCCTTGGGCGGGAGGTGGTCCTGTGTGGTAAAATGATGGCAGCTCGCTGGATGTGACAGTCATGGCCCGGCCGTCTCTCCGACACGGAGGCCTGACCTGACTCCGGAACAGGCCCCCTGGGTGGGGAGGTGCGCGGCCTGGGCGGTGAGGTAATGGGGGAGCCGCGGGAGGTGACAGCCAGGGCCCGGCCATCTGTCTCCAACACGGCCCCCCGTCACGCGAGCAGCAGCGTCTCGCTTGTGTCCTGATTGGAGCTGGGTTCACAATAGCGAGGTTCAGTCCCGCTCCAGCCGCGATGCACGTACTCGTGGATATACGTGACGCATAATTTGACGTGCACGTGGGATTCTGCGTGCGTCCACTACTGCGAGCACGTGTTTGCTTGAATGTGCCCAGAATAGGTGAAACGCCTGCTACACCTCGGAACGCTGCGTCTCAACCCCTGTCCAGTGCGTGACACATCCGGTGTGAACCACGTGACGCATTCCGGTGTGAAACAGCCCATTGTAACAGGGTGCTCCAGGTGACGATCAATGGCCGGGCTGGCGGGGGGGGCGACCTCGGGTTGGACTGCCTTGTGACCCTCTGACACTGAGGCTGGCAAAGGTGAACGTCTATTTTCTGGGGTCAAAAACAAGAATGCCAGAGCACTGAACAGCCCGCGTCCACCAAATGTACGACAGCTCGTGCTTGAAAATGCACCTTGCAAAATACGGGTGCAAAGACTTTTTCCTGGGGTTGGGGGTACGTGAGTCCCCTGGACCCGCCACACGGACGCTGTGCCCACCAGAATAGGGTGGTTTAGTTGCAACACGTGCGACGTCCCCGTGCCATGTGTGATGTGGCTTTTCACCCTGGAGAATCTGTACAATTTTTTCTCTTCTCTGTACAGGTACTTGTTTTAAATTATCAACAAATGTTTGTCCACAGATGCAAAGGGTTGATACAAGGCAAATTATCTGTGGAAGGAAAAGGGTACTCTGAACATTTGAATATGTTTTCCAAAATGCCAAAAAGGGCAAAACTGATTTCTAGCCTGTTATGCCACGTCTGACGTCCCACGTGTGCCTTGCCACGTGTTGCAACTTAACCTCCCTAATCTTCCCGCGCCTCCCCCACCCCCGGGGGCTGCAGCGCGTCGCTCCCTCAGGGCGTCGCCCCACGAAGCCACGTCGCCCTGCCGCGGTGTCACTCACATCCGTATGTAAGAGAACGCTGCTAGATCTATTTTTAGCCCGATCGATATTCCAGGCCCTGTATTCCAGGAGCATCGAGAGACATACACGAGCAAATGCGGCCCGACTCGGGATCAGTGCAGGGAAGACCGGGGCCGGGTTCACTCTGCGTGCGTCACGCGTTCTCATGCGGTGCAAGTCAACGCGCTGCGTCGCGAACATGGTGGCGTCGTGCTTTGTGACGCTCTGCAAGGCAGAGGGCACGAGGTGAATTTGACAGCTATATTTGGGTGATATGCCTCAGTGTGAAACTGGTTTCCAGCACAATTGAACGAGTTCAAACGGGCCAAGGGGGCTTCATTTCAAACTGCCACACAACGTTGGTTGAAACGGGCTCCATGAAGATGGCTTCAACCTGGATGCAATTGCAGTACATTCTCTGTCATGATCCTTCACAAAACAAAGCCAACACTGTCAGTGAAGATGGTGGGGAGGGGGATGCCAGGCAGGTGGCAGTGGAACAGTGGAATTGCAAATCACAAGGCAAAAGGTGCCCAAGAAAGAAGAAAGGAAAACAAAAACAAGTGTGTTTCTTGGCTCGTCAAACAATTGTATTTTGTTTAGGCCTGATATTCTTGAGCTTTGTGAAGATGAAGACAGAAGGATTCACCACTGAGTTGAGAGGCATCACAGCAATCAGAGTCCAGATGACCATGTCTGTGGGATATTCACACACAATCAATGTTAGAAAGCAAACAACTGCAGTGGGTATCCAACACAACATGTTGGATGTTGTTATGACCACAATTTGAACAAAAATGTAACCTTCATTCCTGTCAGGCACATTTATCCTGAAGCAAATGTCCTTTTGGGTTTGTCTGTACTCCAGAAGCAGTGAGATGTTCAAAATTGTTATCACAATACAAACTGTGGGAAGAAGCACAGCAACAAAGCCTGTGAAAGTTTTGGCTGAAAACGAGTTTTTTCCTCCTAGAAATGAGCAAAGTGGAGTTTCCAAAACAGTGTTGTTCTCCACAAAGTGAAAGAGAATCCACAGCCAAAGGGAAAGACCAGCACTCACACCTGTAGCTAAAACACAACCAGACAAAACCCTCTTTTTTCTTTTGTGTTTTTCTTCCAAAGGATACTGCACCACCAACCACCTGGAAATTGTCAGAATCAACAAAACAAAAGGGGACATTGATGAGAACGATGAAGTGACAAATGAAGCAAAATGACAGAAGAAGCTTTTTCTCCAGAGAATTTCTCTGCTGAAGTAGTTGCCTGCATAATACTCATTGGCAACAGCCAAAACAGTAAGATACAGTCCACAAACAAGATCTGAACTGTGAACAAACAAAACAATAACCTCATATGGAGTCAGCTTCTTTTTCAGTCCTGCCAGGGTGGGACAGAAAACATTGAGAAAAACTGTGAGAGCCACAAAAACCCAAATGAACGAACTCATTGATTTGGTCAAAATATCACTGCAACTCAAAGGCCATTTTACACTTGCAGTGCAAATAACATCACTGTCTGCTCTCACTTCACAACACACAGCAAAGTAACCTGTTCTTATCACTGTCAGTGCTGGGACAGATGAAAACCAAAGGACGCTGACTGACGAGATTGGATTGGCTTCCACAATAAGTTCCTTCAAATCAAGGAGATTGAGAAACATAGATGACCTGAGAAAAGACAACTTGTTGTGAGACAAGTCCAAGAGCAACAATTTGGTCTGGTCCCAAAAAGCTGCTGCACCAATGGTTTTGGTGTTGAGATTCTGTAAAACTATTTTTGTGAGATTTCTCATTTTTTTGAAACAACTTGTACCAATCACCTCCAATGTTCCATTTTGCATGAACAGAAGCTGCAACTTAGGCAGTCCACTTGTCCCATCATTTGCACAGAACCTATTGATATCTGAGTCCTGGAACACAAACACCTGTGCAGATGTAAACTCACCCACAACATTTCTGTCCATTCTTGAGTTGCAAATGTGAACAAACAACAAATGAGACAAAAATAATCCACTTGATTTCAATTTAGTCCTGGAAGCAACTTTACAAGAAGCAGCAAACCCAAAACATGAACAAAAGTCAGGACATGTCTCCTTGTGTGGAAAACAGATCACCTCATCATCTCCATGTGGGCAATCCAAGTTGGTGTCACACACATCCATCAAATGGACACAAGTGGCTGGTCTGCTGTTCTGACACTTGAACAATCCATTGCAATCTCTTTGACTTTCCAGACACTGGACTTCATCATCACCAGTCTCACATTCCCAATGACCATCACAAACATGTTTGAAAAGAATGCAGAAGGATCTTGGGCATTTGAACATTCCATTGCATTGAAACTCTGTGCAACTCTTCAGGTGATAACCATTTCTGCAAACAGCAGAGTTCCTCAGACGGTCAATTTCGTGTGTGCAAAGCTTTTCAACTGGAAAACATCTGTCAAATCCTTCATAACATTGTATGTGAGTCATATTTTTGCACAGATATTTTGCCAAAAGATAAGATTTGATTGACGTTTTGAACATCATTTCGTCCTCATCCTTGTGGCAGTCTGGAAATCCATCATTGACATTTCTTATGGAAATCTTGCTGCCATCAAAACACGTGAACATATTCACTTGAAGAGCTGCTGTTGTTTTCTTGGGTGTGAATTGCTGTTTTGTAGCATCAGGGACAAACTGAGACAATGTGGCTGACACTGAACAGTGGTCCATCTCATGAAATACTTCACAGTGACAAAACACCTCATCTTCCCTGCTTCTGCAATCAAACAATGTGTTGCAAAACAAAGACTGGCTGATCATTTCTCCAGTTTTGCACTGAAAAACCCCTTGAAAGGAACTGCGGTTCAAACCAACACTTTGCTGAAGCAGAAATGCGTATCCATGAACTTGGTCGCACTCGGTTGTTTCGTTCCGCCAAACCCCGTCCAAATACTCTCAAATGCACCCGAGTCCAACTTGCAAGGCACCTTCCAGTTTCGGAAGCAATTGAAACAGACGTGACAAATGTGGTGGCAGAAGATTGCTCTTTATCAAGATACAGCAGAATGTTTTTCAAGCCCCTATTCTTGTGAAAGTCAAATGACAAAATGCTGAACAGTTCTGCATGTTTGAGATCTGACTGTTGCACGTAGTGGACTGACAAACAATGTGCGTTGTACTGAATGTGATTCCTCAAGCACACAACATTTTTGAATTTTGGCCCAGTCTGCTTCTTCTCCTTTGTTGAATCTTTCCCTGCAGGCAAGGAGCACACAACAGAGTCCAGCAAAGGCTCATCACAATCTACAGCCAGCCACTCTGGATAAGCCAAATTGACAAGGATGAGGATGCTGCATTTCCTGACACCTTTCTGCATTGGCTGAATTGATGTGTAAGCTTCTGCTTCAAGGGAGGTCAGGTTGTTGAATTTCACCTGCCTGTGAGTTGAAGCACATTTGAAGTAGAGACAAGCAGAATCAAAGCATTTGGAACACCATCTTTCAAAGCCAATTGGGAACAGCATCTGATAATGTGGATTTATCCCTTTAAAATAATGGTTGTTCCACAAACAGTGTGAGGCAATTTTGTTTGCCTTCCAATGGTAAGATGACTGAAACAAACAAGCCCACTGCTGTTTTGTTCACAGTTTGCAAGGGGCAACACATGCAGGCAAAATTTAAACAGGAGAAAATGATCTGGGAACTCTTTACCTTGTGTTTGAACAAGCTGATAAACAAAGCTTGTGTTGGAGAAATTTCTGAAACCTCTTTGAGCATGGACACCAGATGAGTCTGACTCTCTGGAGAACTGAGGTCTGGAAGCTCATATGTGAGATCAGTGCATATTTTGGCACTTTGCTGCCTGGAAAGCAGCTTTCTGTCAAATCTGAGTGCAATGTAGTTTCCTTGCCCTGGTGAACTGATGTTAAAAATGAAGTCTGTCCCATTTACTTTGTGACAACATCCAGGGCATTGATTCATTTGAAAGTTTTGTGGTTCATAAACTTTCCTCGTGAGATAAAGTGAAACATTGTTTGTTGATGGTAAATCTGTCCCCACAAGAACAGACAAGTTTCTTTGTGTGACCTTTCCAGGCAAAGAAATTTCAAAATGGCTCCTGGATTGAAGAACAAACAAACTCAAACTAAATGTAGCTTTCAAAAATCTGTTTTCTGTCTTCTTACATTCATGATACCATGAGGTAGAACGTCCCTTCCACCTACGAAACTCAAAGCACTCTCTGTCAGTATGAATTTCCAACGAAAGATGTCGAGACTGATTGAAATTCATTGCAAGAGTTTTCAGCACCAAACTCTGCATTTCAAACAATCTGACGTTCACATCTCGGTTGTTGTTCCACTTCTTGGAGTTGAGAGATGACAAAATACTTTCAGCCTCAATGGCGGGTCTGTTTTGAATTTGTAACGCTGAAACTTTGATGTCACAGAAAGACTTTACAGAGTGGAAAGAAATTATGTGATTGGAGTAGTTTTGGGATTTTCAAAATGAAAAACAGAATGGTTGTACTTCAACTTGGTTTGTAAAGGAAGTTTTGGGACCAGCACTTGAAGTGGAAAATTGTTGATGTCTGTTACCTCCAGCCTGTCCAGTTTGCTTCTCAGATCACAAGTACTGCTGACTTCATAAACCTGGAAGTTGTCTTCATTGGATGAATCACTGATCAAACTGAATGTCAGAAAGGTTCTGACAAATTTCTTTGGTTTGTCTCCCAGCAGCTGCTCCAGAACAGCTGGATGAAAGTCATGAGACAATTGAATCTTTGCACATTCTCCTGGCTGTATCTTGTAATTGATAAAAAATAAATTGTTTGTGCAGGACATTGGAGCAAAACAGATTTCCAACCTTTCGTCCATTTGCAATTTCAGTCCACATTTGTTGTCTGTTTTGTTCAGATGCTTGTGACGTGGATCGGAGGCAACAAACAAAACCAAGGGATTGATCAAAACTCCTCCACAGCGGTTTGTTGACAAGGAATATTCTATTGCAATTCTTCCCATTTTGGTGTATGAATAGTACGTCAGGAATAACATGTTGTGTGGAGAAGTCACACTTTGGGGCTGTGTCATAGTTTTGCACTTCCTCATTGTTTCTGTGATTTCACCATTGAGATACATGTGCAGAGACATCCCTCCATAAGAACACTCAAAGTTTGTAAAACCAGTGGCAGAAACCTTAAACGTAAATACTGCATGAAATTCTTGAGGAACAAGAATTTTAAAGACAGACAGCCTGTTGCTGGGGCAAAAACTACAATTTTGGAGCAAACTGTTTGAAAGTTTGGTGGAAGACATGTTGGATTTTCTCAAAAATATTTTCTTGACTGGCACTTTTACACCCCTGTAAGTCACAGATGTGTTTCTGACAGATGAAACACTGCATGAATTGAGCACAATGAACCGAGCTTGAAATGTTGAAGCTGTGGCCTTGCTGTTAGTGAAGTAAATCTCTTCACAACTGGTGTGAGGCCCATCAAATAGCTTCATGAATGCTTCAGCTTTTGATTTGGAAAACAGAATTGAACTGAATTTTGTGACTTTCACAACAAATGTATTGACACAAGAGTTGGTCTGATACTTGTTGTTGTGAGAAGCTTTCACAGAAATTAACACAGACAAAACAAGCTTTTCGCTTTTTCTCCTGTGATACAAATACTTGGCATCCAGAACCTGATAGCAAATAACATTGTATGCTGGACTGTGCTCAACCATGAACGTGATGTTGTTGAAAGGAGGAACTATTTGAAATTTAGGAAAGTTTCCTCGGTAGAAAATGAGCCAGATTTCCTTTCGCTTGTAATTTGAATTCAGAACAAAAAAAGATCCAGGAGTTTTTGAGAAATTCAAACCATCAAATGTGACATTCATAAACAGCCTGGAATCAAGCTTTATGATATGCTTGTGTTGAGAATCCCAATATCTTTGTCTGTTGTGCAAATAAGCTGTAACTGATTGCCCAATGGCACCAACTGCAAACTTGTAACAAAATGTGATCTCGTGAAAATCATAGAAAGGATCAGAGTGCTCCCTTGTAAATTCTTTAAACTTTTGGCTGAAAATAAAAGTTTTAATCAAAATGTGATTTATCTGCTGTGATAAAATTTGGAATGAAGAAAAGAATAATAGACAACATTACTGTTTAGCTTGCATGACATGAGACATGAGGATTCTGTCTCTCCTGGAAAACCCCACAATTCTTTTGAAGCCTGACAGGTAGGAAGGGTATTCACTGAAATCAGACTTTGTCATCCTTCCTTGGATTGAACCTTTGACGTACTTCAACCACGCCTTTGGCAAATCCATTTGAGAGTAAGGTGCAAAAATTTCATTGCACCAAACAACCACAGACCCCACAACGCATAAGAACAGAGTTGCAAACACTGCACAACCCATGCAATGTTTCCAGAACCAACAACTGCTTTGAGTTGTCTGCCTTTGCCAATCTTGCCAAGGAACCAAAAAAGATTCCAATTAATTAGGGACACTTTGTTCTTGTCTCTGGTGCACAAACAGTTTTCTGGTCTGTGAAGGAAAAAGTTTTTCCCTTGCAAACACTGCACAAAGCCATCACAAAGGTGACAATGGAACACTACATGGCAATCTGCTGCAAGCTGCTGTTTTACCTGAACAAAAGAATGGTGTTACTTTGGTTGCACAAAACATATATTTGCCAACAAAGCCTCAAGTACCAGGGTTGTCAGGAGGCACATTCAAGGACACGGCTTGTTTTGCAGGCTGTAGATTTTTTTTTCATGATGACAAACAACACTTCACGAGAACACTTCAGCTGGTGACTCAGGCAAATGAAAATCACGGAAAATGGCCATTTTTGGGGCTCCAGTTGTGGTGCCCGGACGGCGGGGCGCCACGCTGTGACCACGTGACGCTGTGACCAGATGTTCAAAGATGGCCTTTGGATGGGGTCCCTGACCATCTCCTGTCTCCATGTCTTTGACCTTGGATTTGTACCTTCTCCAACCCCTGGTTGTGCTCTGTCCTGCTGCTTTCCTTTCATTGTGGCCAAGTGCCTATTTCTTTGCATTTTAGTTTTTGCAAACAGGGGCCCCCCTCAGGTCGACGCCCCCTCAGTCTGGGTCCTCCTCTGGTACATTTGCTCCTCTCTTCAGCTTCTTCACGATCCTTCAGACACTTTTATCTGCAATTTCTCTTTGATGACGCCACGTTTACGCTGGTTGCGTCACGTGGGTTTGTGCAGCTCAATGTGCACGGAATCCAGTTCGAGGCAAAGCCTGATACAAAACCACGTGAGATGACCAGGGATGCTTGTGAACAAGAACATTCCTCTGTTTGGACTCACGCCTCAGATGCATAAGAACACAACCCAGGCGCTTCTGCCAGAAGACGACGCCCATCACGACTGCGAATTTTGCGTCTTTGTGTTCCTGTCATTAGGGAGTTTAAACAGCGACGTTTGGAGTGAAAACTTCAAACGTCACGTGGACTTCAAACCCATTTACACAAAAAATTCAAAATAGCAAACCCTGTTTTTTGGTCAATTTTGTTCAATAATATTTTGACAAGCCAGAATGACTCCCAAAATGGGGAAAAATCAAGGTATGTAAAAAAAAATTCGACGTTGAGGTTGACGTTTTCAATTTCAAACGTCGTGTTTAAAGTCCCTACTGTCTGCCCCTCGGGAGGGGGTGTTTTATGTCGTAATGGCTCCCTGAATCACCCATTTTCCTTCTGAACCACAAAAAAAATTTTCAACCAAAATCGTATGGCAGTGGACCTGAATGAAATTCTTGTGCAGGCTGCGCCAGTGTTTTTGTTGTGGTGCTTGCGATCGTCTCTGGACCCACCGGTTTGCAAACCATTCGGCGCGCTTTAAAACACAAATATACGACAATTTCGTGTCACGTTGCTCAGACGCAGAACTCGACGCCCTGACGCACACAGCGTGCAACGGGCCTTGGAACGCGCACAGAAACGCACAAGAGAGGATGAATTCGAGCCATCACCAGGCTGCGCCGCGCAACGTTGTACAACACTGGGCGTGGCCGTGCAGCGCCGCTTCAAAAGCTTCGTTTGAAAAATCATTGCAAAGCGAAAAGCTACCCGTGTGCGAATGAATGTGCAGGTAGAACTGACGCACAACTGAAGTGAATGCGTTCGGTTTGGTCGCGAGGTGCGTATCTTGAGGGTGACTGAACGTACCAAATGCGGCCCGTCTGAGCAGAGCCAGGGAACTCATGCGCGCCTGAATCCTCAACTGCACCCCCACCCTGAGGCCGTGTTCGATTTGTCAGCCCGGGTTGCAGGGGTCGATCCTGAGCAACCCAAACAGCAACACTTCTCATTGGTGGGTCACTGTAGTTCAATCCAACTTGGCCTGAATGTGCTTTATTTGCACCAACCCATTGCAACCCGGGTTGCCACATCACTCAAATCGAACGGCACCCAACTTTTCAGCTCCTGCGAACTTGTTCTTTTCCAACGGTTGTTGGTTCTTCAAAGTGCCTTCCCATGACCATGGTTCTCAAAAGCTCGTCGTTGCACGACAACGCGCTTTCGTGATGCCACCAATGAGACGCTCAGAACTGTGGGAAAAAAGCGAACGCATCACACAACATTCCACGAAATCGTGAAAATTGTTCAAAAGATGTAGCTTTGTTTCGAGCGTTGCCATGACAAGTTTCCTGTTTGTTTTTTGTTGCCTAGTGACGGAGGCTCACGAGTTTGCTCCCAGACCTGAAGAACAATAGCTATGAATCGGCAGGAAGGTTCGTTGCCGAGCATCAAATGCGCGTCGTGAAACCGCAGCCATGAGTGAGTGCAGGGTGGTTTGGGGGGGGGGGGGGGGGGGGGGGGGGGGGGGGGGGGGGGGGGGGGGGGGGGGGGGGGGGGGGGGGGGGGGGGGGGGGGGGGGGGG
>JAAUXT010087965.1_pt1 | contig 11393 bp, 11 predicted proteins | sample 7278171 | NCBI WGS metagenome assembly JAAUXT01 (sample SAMN14350112, study PRJNA611818) | marine sediment metagenome | isolation source: surface marine sediment (1.8m) | place: French Polynesia: Moorea | collected 2018-08 | reverse complement strand
GACCACTGAAGCCTTCTGTTCGCGGGCCGAGAACGTCTCGGCCACAGCCAGAGTGCTAAATCCTATCCAACGCGTTTGTAGCGCACTTCGCCTTTTATATGTTCTCATTTTCAGACGCAAGGAAAGCTCACAACCGACTGCGATGGATCAGTAGAACACGAAAAATGGCAGGAACCAGCGGGAACTCTGTTAATGGCTCTTACCGCGTACACGGTGGGAGCGCGACGCCCGGGCCATCATCGCCTCTTGAGCCGCGGTCACGGCCGCACCGGACGCCCCCAGCCGCACGCCCGCCCGCCCGCGCGGTCGCTCCTCAGTGCGAGTTTTATGATCCCTGTATACCTGCGCTGGGAGGACGTGATGTGTACTGAGTCAACCCCGTGTCGCGTTTGGGGGTGTGGTTGACGTGAAGTTGACGTGAGGGTGGCGTGATGTTGACATAAGGTTGACTTGACATGAGGTTGACGTGAGGTTGATGTGAGGATGACATGAGGTTGAGTGAGGGTGATCTGTGGTTGAGGTGAGGTTGATGTGAGGATGACATGAGGTTGAGTGAGGGTGATCTGTGGTTGAGGTGAGGTTGACGTGAGGTTGACGTGAGGTTGTCACGTTTATGTCAGATTCCTGTGAACTGGTCATCAGGTTCAATCCACAATCAGCTCACATCTCGTGTTCACGTCATATCACGTTCAAGTCATATCACGTGTACGTCACGTATGCGTGACATTTGCGTCACGTTCACGACGTTCTCCGCACATGTGACAACAACACCTTGTCAGTTCTGGTCAGATTCCCGTGACACTGGTAAGCACTTGTTTTAATGTTTATGGGGCAGAAAAGAGCCAGGACCAAGAAACAAACAAACCCGATGTCCATACTGGTGATCAAACTGAAGTGTTTCTTGTCAAGCAAGCGACGTGAAATTCAGATTTTATGGGTTTGTTTTGTTTTGACCAACACGACAGCGAACGTCACTCACACACAAGGTATTTGTCCCTGCACCCACCATCATCTCCTGTGTTGCGTCAAAAAGGTGTTGAGGAGTGAACTGGCAGATCTTGCTCAATTGACTCGGAATCATGGTCCAAATTAGGTTTCCACCATCCTGCATTGTTTCTGTGCCCGTATGATCACCACAACACGTGTTCGTCTGTACCTTCTCTGAACTCCACCAATTCGAAACCCACATTTTCCGACCAGATCCCTCGCTTGGTGATCTCTCCATGAACGTGAATTTTTGTTTGAGTGGAAAATCAAGATTTCGTGGCCCCTGGTGAAAATTCACCCACCATTTACTGTGTCCCAAACGAATCAGCAATCTTTTGTTCTTCGAATTCGAACTGCTTCCGTATTTGGGACTTTGAGCAGGGCTGGTATATATACATGGCTGCATCTTGTACTTGGGGTGAGCAAGTACCCTGCGCCCCATACGAGGGTCACTGGGTATGCGCGCGTTCACCTTACGAAGGGGGGAGTACTGACGTGACCCGCACCCACGGGATCCTGTGAGAGACAAAAGCCTTCACAAACAATGCTGAGTGATCTCAGGACCACAGACCGCACATACACCTCAACACCTCACCACACACGCTTTGAAGTGCGGGACAATGGGATTCACACAAAAGCTACAAAGTGACACCGCAGCAAGGGACGGGTTCACACGGGATGCGTCACGACGTGTGTGCTGCGTCATGACGTGTGTGCTGCGTCATGACGTGTGTGCTGCGTCATGACGTGTGTAGGGATGCATCACCCATGGTGTCAGCATGCAATGCCTGCGTTGACTTGTGTGGGGATGTTGAGCCCATGGATGTGACCTTTGCAGAGATGTAGTGCCCGTGGATCTGTGCATCCATACAGAGCCCATTGACTTGCACAGGACTGCGTACTGACACGAGACAATTGAGTACTGCTTTTCAAACAAGTCAAAGGGCACACGGCCACAGTGCCTATTGGCGGGGACGCACCCGGTGTGAACTGCGCCTCCGGCCCTGAATGGAGATTGAGGATGTGCGATGATGACGGTCGTGGTTTTTCTCTGATAATCCGCGGGTTTATGGATCTCGGGACGCGCGCTGCGCGGCGACTGTAAATCACGCGAGAAAACGAGAGAGTATAAATTATTGTAAATTACGTGGAACAGGTACCTGAGTTTAGATCAAGAAAACTTGATTGAAATATAGGATCTTCCGAACGGGTCAATATGGTCAGTGAGTTTGTCATCAAGATCGAGAAGCAGGTCCAGGAATTTAAGGAATTTTTCGTGAATCACACAGCGTCAGATGCGCTGCCTATTTCAAGATTCTCGCTCCGCTGGGGGGGGGTGTCTTTTACGGTTGTGTTACGTTGGGGAAAACACGTGAATATCTGTGCTCAAAATGCGCTGAACACCTCTGCGTGCCAGTCTGTGGCATCCTGGGAAAAAAAGTCCCCTAACCCCACCCCGTGTCACATCGGACACCTCATCTTGAATCGAACACTCATTGCACTCAAAGTGAACATTTTCAAAAAATCGTCAAAAATGCCGCAAGCATGAAACGCATTCCACTCAGTGTGTAATTTCGCTCATAATTCTCCATTTTCAGCCTCACAAGTCCCGGCCTCACTGAAACATCAAAAGATCAATCTGCGCTTTTAGGAGGGGCTATAAAAAGGGTGTTCACAGGGGCCAGGGTTGATATGACTGTCATTTTCTTTGCATTACAATCCTGCAAACACAGCGCTGTGACTTTCAGATGGACCTGCCTCGGGACAGGAAACTCTCACTGTCCACCACAGGGGGCGCTGCTGGTGTTGCGGTGTGGGTGGACTGGGTGTGGGGAGGCCTGTGTCAGTCTACCCATCTGTGCTTCCATGACATGTTTGTTGTTTTGTTCCCGTCCGCAATGGTTCTGTGCAGAGCCTCTGCCGATCTGCAATGGTCAATTCTGCAAGCGTTGCAGATTTTCCCAGACCTTTCACACACAGCACATTGTGAGTTGACGCCAGCTTTTTCACACTGGTGTCTGCTCACACCGTTACACCGGGACCGGAAGTGGAGGCTCCGCGGGCCCAGACCAAGAGCCGACCTGATCCCTATCTGACGACGAGGGAACGGATTTTCATACACGTATTGCCTTTCTTGTCACACTGACTGCGTTCCATTGCCTTCGCATTCGGTCGCGCAAGTGTGTGTGTGCGTGTGTGTGCGTGTGTTTGTGTGTGGGTGTGGTGTGTGTGCGTGCGTGTGTGCGTGCGTGTGTGTGCGTGTTCGTGCGCGTTTCCATCTGTGCCTGGTGAAACTTTGTGTGTGTGTGTGTGTGTGTGTGTGTGTGTGTGTGTTTTGAGTGTACGTTTGCTCTCTCATCGATGTGTCCAGTGTGTGTGTGTGTCTGTGTCAGTGTGTGTATGTGTACGTGTGCGTTCCTTCACACAGCGAAACTATTCCCCAACCCAATTCCAACAGTTGTCGTGGGGAGCGAGTATTTGCCAATCAAGAGCAATCAAGTTGTGTTTTTGTGAATGCAGATCAAAGGAGCCGACGGGGGAGGGGGCGGGGGAGGGGAGGGGGCTGACCGCACCACAGGAAGCGCTATGCGATGCGACCATTTCCTTTTGAGAAGCGCGGTGCATTTTGTATGATGAACCATCATTATGACAAACTCAATCTACACTCAAAAAACACCCATTGCAGAACCCACCCAATTGACGTCAAAATGGCATCAAACATTCCAGAAGGGCTCTTGAGGAATCAGCTGGATTTTTCAGAGCGTATGTTTAACTGATACATCAGAGGCACTTAGAGCAGCCCTTCCGATTGGAAACATAACATCAAGCTTTATTCAATTGATAAGGGACACACTCTGTAAAGGGCCTGTGCACTTATCAATGGCCGCTTTTTACGATGCTTTTTCCCTCGATAAAACACAGGGCAATAAACCTCCCAACTTGGGTTGCTCTTCCTTTTTTCTCCTGCCCGCCCACCCCCCTTTTGTTTTCCAATGGCCCCACTTCCGTAGAGTGATGGAATCGTAATAATAGCGCTCACAGAACAATGACGTCAAAAAACGCACCCCCGACCCCGGCCCGCTGTAGGGCACATCAAGGGCGGAATCGGCCCAATTTGGGGAAATTAGTAGGAAAAACATTTTGATTCTGTTCAAATTGAAGTGACCCTTGTGATTTCGTGAGCGTGAATGGTCTTGGTGTGTCTATTTTGAAGTATCTTTGCAAGACACAAGAGGAATCAATTTTTGGTCCAACATTTTCTTCCATTCACTTTCGCACTTACACAAGCAAGTCCTCAACCGATTGAGTGATGTGGGCATCGATTGATCGACTGATTGATTTCTCATTCATCCACATTTTTACATTGAAACGTCACATTTCACGACGTGCACCGTCACCGTCACCGTCACCGTCAGCAGCGAAGAGAAAATGGCGTCAGGAGCGGCTCACCAACCGTCGGCTCGTTCCGATTCGTGAGTGGCTGCGATGCGGCCGAACATTTCAACCTGTAACCCGCACACACACACACCCGCACACACACACCACACACACACCCGCACACACAGACCCACACACACACACCCGCACACACACACCCGCACACACACACCCGCACACACACACCACACACACACACCCGCACACACCACACACACACCTGCACACACACGCACACACACACACGCACACACACACACACACACACACCTGCGCACACACACACCCATGCACACACACAGCCACACACACACACCCGCACACACACACCCACACACACACCAGCACACACACATGCACACACACAGCCACACACACACACCCGCACACACACACCCGCACACACACCCGCACACACACACACACACACACACACACACACACACACACACACGATGAGCCTCCGTGTAGCGGACTCCAGTCGAGACCAAATCCGGGCTTCCCCACTCCGATCCAAGATCAAGATGCGTTGGGTGTGTTGATGATCGGTTCTCATGGTGGTACAAAAGAATCCCCTCCCCCCACCTGGGCTGACCAGTGCAGATCTACGCGAACGCAGACTGAGAGTCCCGATCCTGACCCGTGTGGAGCTGCTCGGAGGCGGGGGGGCAGGATGCTGCGGGCCGGGGTTCAAGCGACCAAGTCGTTGGGTCCACTGGAGCTCAGATCAAACCAGGCGGTTCTCCAACACCAATGCCAAGAGTGACAGCAGCAAAAATTTTCAAAATTTGACACTGACCCATGGACAAGCAAATGTTTCTGTTTGAACAGAACAGGCCACAGACAAACCAAGCCAAAGAAATTTCTGCAACGGCTTTGAGAAAAGAGTGTGGCAGCAGGTCCCTCAGCTCAACTTTTGGCAAAATTTTGGAACCCAATGGACAGAACTGGCCCCGCGCACCTGCACGAGTCATGTTTGGCGTGACTGCGCAGGTTTCTGCGTGTCAGGGCCAATAACGGAACACGCGATGCAGAGGCCAATAACGGAACACGCGATGCAGAGGACGCAGGTCAGATGTCAAACAGCGTTTTACAGCTACAGTGACTCGTTTTACAATCCAATCACAAACTGAAAAGAAAACAGGCAAGTCCGGTGGAGGGCCTTCAGGGGTGGATCCAGGGTCAGGGTCACCCAATCCCCCTCTCAGGTGGGATCCAGGAAGATTTTTAATTTTTTGCCTTGAGCGCAGAACTGGGGGGGGGGGCTCTTTGGGCGCAGGGGTCTGGGGGGTCTGGGTCCCCCCAGGTGCCCTGGATCCGCCCCTAAATTCTATGATGGAACTGAGCAGCATTTGAAAACACGGGGGTAATGGCCACTAAACAGCCATCATGTTGTCATCCGGGGAGTTGAATGAGAAAGGAAAAAGTCCTGCGCAAACACACGGGTGGTCATTAGGCTTTAAAACCCCCTTTGATCTGCACCGCCTAACACCTTATTATACAGTGAGCAATTGAATTTTATTTGAGGCCCCATTGTAGCGGGGCTTGTAAATTGGGATGTCTCTGCTGCATTAGGCCAGGGGACAGATGTCATAATCATTTGTAGGGATCTGTCGGGGGTGCTCCTTTAAATGGAGATTTCCCAGCTTTGAGCCATGATGGAGACCATGATGTCTCGCAACCAGTTTTATTGCTCCTGAAAATTGAGTCTTTGTGGAGGAGAACCCTCCTCCCTGAGTTTTTGAATTGGATACGAGGATTGTTACGCAGGGCTGTAGCGTAGATTTGAATTGCTCTTGATGTGGCGGCTTCGCGGGGTGGAGAGACCCCTCCATCACCCGGGTGCAAGTTTCCTTCCACCTCAAGCAATTTTGTTGTTTCCTGAAAATGCGTATGTCTCCCTCCCCCCGAGAAGAGAACACACACGCACACACACGCACACACACACACACACACACACACACACACACACACACAACAAACTCCCTCTTAATTTTGTGAAAATTCTATCTTTTTTCTGCGGATGCAGGACCCTGCCCTGTCCTGTGACCCCCCCCTCCCCCTTGAAAAAAAAGTTTCTTGAAGTTTCAAGCGGGCACCCCGTGGGGGGCGCCCCTCCCGCTGCTGGATCCGCCCCCTGGCGGTGTTGATGAGAGACACTGGTCCCTTTGATTCGATGCTCATTTGGCGTTTTCTGCAGCAGATGAAAGTGATGACTTGAGCTAATTGTGCACTTTGGTTCGAACAAGTTTTTTTTTTCTCAGATGGCAGCCCTTTCAAAGAAGGTGTTGTTTCACCTGTTCACATTGCTGCAGGGTAGAAACAAGCAATTAGATGCTGACCAAATCAGTCCGAGTAAACTTTTGCGAAACGACAATCGATTTCAGCGACAGTGCACAGACACATTTGACAATTTTTGCAAAAGTTCACCGTCTTTAAATACGAATATAAAAACAAATATTTGGGACTTCTCACGCATAGAGCAATGCACAACGCTTCCAACGTGAAGGAACGTGATAAAACCAGCGTGAAACGTACATTTTCGACGCAGCGCGTTGGCTTCTGGGTACTGCGATGCAAAGCGTGACGCATCAAGTGTGAAGCAACTCCGCACAATTGAGTTTCAACTGGCAAATACTGCGACAATAACAGTATTTTCTTTCAGCGGACGCCAAGTGCCCCTGAGACAATTACCTTCCATAGAGAAGGATTCCATTTGGAAAATTGCTGCACAATTTTTCTATCTGCTACACTGTGTGATTTGTTCTCATCCTTAGTTCCAAAATACTGTCAAATGTTGACAAACCTCAGGATTTTTGTTCTGGATGTGTCATGGGTTGTGTCTTTGTTTTTCTGAGCTGTCATTTGCGACGTAATGTCCTTTGAAATGCAGAATGACGCATCACATGACGCATTCAGTGTGAAACAAGCGTCAGCGACGCAGCGTCCATTGACCTGCACAGAGACGCCACACGTGACGCAACCAGTGCGAACCTCGGTCTCGATCTGCCCTGTTCTTAGAGTTCGGTTGGACCGCGCGCTAACGAGAATCTAAGTGCGGGTTGTAAAACTTAAGACGCATCTGTCGACGGACACAATGTAAATTTGAACTCGACTCCAGATGGAGCGATAATGAGGGATTCGGCGCGGGGTGCGCGCGCATCAGCGCCGCTTTATGTCTTTATGACGCCGCATTATGACGGCGTTGTCGTGGGTAATGAAACGCCACCGGGCTTGCGGAATTTTGTGCGGAATTTTGCGCGGTGCGAGAATTGGTTGCGATTGGTGTTCGCTCGATTGCGCTCAATTCGAACACGCCCAATTCGGCATCTCGGTTCGTTCGTTTTGTTCGCATTTTTCGCCAGGGTCGTTTTCTTCCACACCAAAGCACAACACTCAGATTCATTGGTTCACATTTCCGTTTTCCAGAGCAAATCAGGCCCGTATTTGGTTCGAATTCGAACCCGTGCGCAGAAGCGTTCGAATTCCAAGGGTCAGATGCGCATCGCACGTGGTTCTGATCCCCTGCAGACCCACAGACCCTGAGAGCCCTTGGCTTTACAACGTTGTTCCTCGGGTCGTTACCTCCTATTATCGCCCGTCGCTCTCCGCTTACGCCCCATCATGTGTTTGTTCATTATTTAACGCGCCTGTTGTAGTATTTGTGCAGCTCTCGCGTGAGGTCCTGATCAGCTGTAAAATCCATTCGCTGATGCTGATTCCATCCAGCGCTGTTGGGTTTACGTTCTGAGATGGACGGGGACTGTTGGTCGCGAAAAGGTTTTCAATTGATCGGATTGGTTCATTATTACTCCATTGTTGTTTGCAGAAGGTGTGCGTGTGTGTGTGTGTGCGTGTGTGTGAGTGTGTGTGCGTGTGTGAGTGTGTGCGCGTGCGTGTGCGTGTGTGTGAGTGGACGTCGCGTCTGTGTGCAGACGTTCAGCACGACCAAGCGTCAACGGTGTGAGCCACAAATCTGACATGTCTTCCGAAATGCTCTGAACAAGTCCACGTGTGTTGGCAAGAAATGGAGAGAAGGCAGAGAGAGAGAAAGAGAGAGAGAGAGAGAGAGAGAGAGAGAGAGAGAGAGAGAGCAATACAAACATGTTTGTGCATACACGTGTGCATGACGTGCGTGTGTGGGTACACACGATATGTGGGGGTGGGGGCATGTTGGCCCGTGTGCAGACTTCAATTGTCATCAGAACACCAAAAGTCAAAAACAACCTTGGCATCTCTGCAACTCTGAAAATATTTTCGCTGCATGGCAGCACAAATTTCTCCAACACCTCAAAAGTTGTTTTGACATCAGCATCAAAATTTTCTGTATTGATTCATATCTTCAAGACGTCGTCGCGACTCCAAGTTATGATCACCACACAAGACACAAGTGTCAAAGACTGGTGTCACCCCGCATAAAACCCCTCACCGTCTGATGGCAGCTTTCAGGCCCCTATCAAACCATTAAATTTTATTTGGGCCCGAAGCAGCGTGGAATTATGAGCCGAATTTGGAGCGTGATGACTGGTATGAGGTGCGTCAGTAATAGAGCTTCAGATCCCGGCCGATAACGCTCTTCCATACCTTTATGCTCCGGTTTGAATGATTGCGCTTATTGTTGGAAGTATGGTTTTCATTGCGATGCTGTTAGAACGTGGGTTAATTTCAACGTTTCAAGTTCTGCAGTTCTGCACAACATGCAGACGGTGATGTGGGGATACAGTAACTTGAAAGACATGGATTGTGATGCGTACACACACGCACTACACACACACACACGTACACACACACACACGCACTACACACACACACACGTACACACACACACACACACACACACGGGACACACACGTTTGTCACCTTTTGTGCGTGTGTGTAAGGGAGTGTGCGTGCAGGCGAGACTACATATAGTGCCAATTCTCATCTTGTTAAATTTCTTCAAACCAAACTTAGAATGAAACTGATTTTCTATTTGGCTGGTTGTTGATTGGAAGTGTTTTACGTGATATTTTGCAGTCAACTTCACTGAAAAAAAAAAACAAAAGCAAAGCGCAGCCTGTTGGAGACAGATCGTCACCTGCGTCGCCGCGTCCCCCGCACCACGTGACGCTGGTTTCACAGAGCAGCCGCACGACCCATAATTACCTCGGTTATCGTTATCATCTGCGTTACTTTTCAAAAAGGGCCTCGGGCGCAATTGTCACCAGATATGAATGTTCCATTAGCCTCGTAATAAGCACATCTCGTACTCCAGTCAATATCCATCGCTTTTTTATGTGTGGCAGGAAAAAGAAAAATAGGTCCAGGAGTCCTGAGTGTGTGGGCATTTGAGGTTGGTTGTTGAAGATTTGGTTTTGAATGAGGGAATCTTTGTGCGGGTCAGGTGTGGTCATAAGGCATCTATTCTCTGTGCTGTGTGCGAGAAATTTCGCTTTCAAACGCACAGGCAACGAAAGTAAGACAGGGTGGGTGGGAGGGGGGGTTGTTCCGTGCCCCCCACCCCAGCACAGAAAGTCTGCCCTGCTAGGGTTCCTGTCCCGTGTCATGTTCGTGTGATTTGGTCAAGCACAATTTTGCGTTGTTTGTGAGTGCTGAAATCTTACAAAGAATCAGCCGAGCTGGGGGTGTAAATCCCCCCGGACAATTTTTAATCTTCCTAGATTTTTTCAGCAATCGAATGCCTCATCGGTAGACCCCTGGATCCGGTCGCGTTGTCCACCTTCCCGACTGCGATGATTTTGCATCATCATATCACATCATCGTATCAACATCGCAGATACAAAAGGCAAAACGTCCCCTCTGCTCGCGCGACGCGCTCCCCGCTCCCCGGCCGCGCCGCCGCCATGCGCGAAATTCACCTGAAACTTTAATGCGGACGCCATTCTCCTGAATATTGTACGTTGATATTGCGGCCTAATTGAAAGATCAAGCTGGGTATTTATCACGGTAATCGCCTCTTTGCGTGCGGTTCACACAAGTGGAACGCGACAAAAGGGGCCTGGGGTCGGGTGCGGGGCGCAGAGATAGGGTGCACACCGCGTGCGTCGTGCGTCGCGTCCACGCATGCGCGAATCGCCAGGCTTTGGTGTGCAAGGGGCACAACGCAGATACGTACCAACGTACTGAACGGTGCAAGATTTTGGTGTTGATTACCGTTGATTTTTGTGCCGTGTGCCGTACAAACGACAAACATTTTGTGAGTCTGTCAAAAATGTCCTGTTTTGGGTGTTGCGTCGCGCGTGATGCGTTTTGCGTAAGGCAATGGGAGTGCGTCGTTTGCGTCTCTGCACCACACGACGCAACCAGCGACGCAACGCCCACAGCCTTACGCAGCAACGCCACGCGTCACGCCTCCAGTGTGCGCCCTCTCCTCGCGGTCCCTTTTTGAGCCGGGCAAAAGTTATTTATGACTCTATTTAAACTTGTCTGTGAGCGAATGGTAACTTATTGCCTGCGCCGCACCGCTGCCGGCGCTTTTATGTCGCTATTAAAAAGTGCGCGGCAGGTGGGAGCGTGGAGAATGCGCAGAATCGGAGGGAATCCTAATAAGGAGAATTTTAATAATGATTTACAGAGCAGAATTCTGTTTGAAGCGGTTCGATTTGTACGATGCCTCCCGTCACACTGTGGTTCGTCACAGGAGGAGGAAATCAACAGCAGCAGAGTCCATTGTGTTGTGTGTGTGTGAGTGTGTGTGCGTGTGTGTGTTTTGGTCTGGGTATGTGTGTGCTGTTGTGTGTCTGTGTGTGCGTGAGTGTGGGTGTCGGTCGAGGTGTGTGTGTGCGTGTGTGATTGTGCGTGTGTGGGGGGGGGGTGTCGTAGCTGCGGCTGTAGATGTGGATCCAGGGGCCCGGCCTGACTGACTCTCGGATTCTCTTGACTAAATCCAGGCTCACCCGCTGAACATCGCAGCAGAACCAAAATCGTTCTGAAATGTTGTCCTCCGCACTGAGCGTGAGTGTCTCCAG
>JAAUXT010009964.1_pt1 | contig 11396 bp, 10 predicted proteins | sample 7278171 | NCBI WGS metagenome assembly JAAUXT01 (sample SAMN14350112, study PRJNA611818) | marine sediment metagenome | isolation source: surface marine sediment (1.8m) | place: French Polynesia: Moorea | collected 2018-08 | reverse complement strand
CACAGCAAATCAACTCCCCGATGAAGCGCTGCAAGAGATTGCCGAAGAGTTGCGTCTTCACACCGGCCAGAATCCCTCCGTCGCCGTTCAGGCCATGGATGGAATGATTCAGCCGTTGTTCGCCATTGTGAACAAGCGTCGTTAAACGGCATTTGAATAGAGGGCAAACCCAGTAGAACTCCATGCCAACTCCGGGATGAACGGTTCGTCGTTTGAATCTTCCCTAAGTCGTCACTCGTCGGGCTCACAAAGCACGTGCTCCCGAGAGTCCGCCGTCCACGTGCAGTATCTGTCCGCTCATCCATGCGGACCGCTCGGAGAGCAGGAATGTCACCGCATCGGCGATATCCTTCGGCGATCCCACCCGCTTCAAGGGATGCCGCTCGGCGGCGCTTTCCCGCTTCGCCGGCTGGTTCAACAGGCTCGTTGCCAGGGGCGTATCGGTTAACGATGGTGCAACCGCGTTGACTCGGATTTTTGGGGCCAGTTCGGCCGCCAGCGAACGAGTCAGACCTTCCACCGCGCCCTTGGCACCGGCGATGGAGGCGTGGTAAGGCAGACCGGTTTGCACCGCCACGGTGCTCATGAGCACGATGCAGGCCTGCTCGGCCTTCTTCAGATGTTTCAGATAGTGCTGCAGGGTCCTGACCGCACCGAAAAGATTGATTTGGAGGTCATCCTGAAAGTTCTTTTCGCGCAGCATATGGAAGGGCCTCAGGGTAATGCTCCCAGGCAGATAAGCAAGCCCGTCCAACGGCGCCTCGATATCGGGAAAGTCCGGTGATTCGGCCGTCACATCGCAGACATACTGGGAGATACCCGGAAGATCGACGGCCCCGTGCTCACCCCGACTAAGAATGTGAACGCGGGTGTTGTCGTCGCAGAGTTGACCCACCACCTCCAAGCCAATGCCGGAAGTGCCACCGACCACAAGGTAATTCTTACTCACGATTGCTTCTCCATCAGATGTTGATTGAAACTACATTGTTTGCAATTGTTTTGTACATCAAATGTTATTATTTTGTCAATATAAATCCGATGAAAAACGGATAAACACACGAGAATTTAAAATTTTGTTCATATTTTGTAAATATATTTAACACCAACCAGACAAATCCCCAATACCCCTCAAATGAACCCGGAGGCTGATATTTTGGAACATTTCTCGATCATTGGGCCGTCAAATCGCTAAACTCTTTGGTAGGGTTCATCACGACCCCGGTGGCCATGGGCAGCCTCGACCTTACGGGAATACGCTATGACTTCAAGCATCATCGAACGGGTTGGACACTTTGCACCCGGTCTGCCGGCATTGCTTCGATACGACCGCCGTAGTCTACGACCGGACCTCGTAGCGGGATTGTCGGTGGCGGCGGTCGCCCTTCCGGTGGGGATCGCCTATGCGGAGATCGCCCGGGTACCCACCGTGGTCGGTATTTATTCGGCCATCTTCCCGCTGTTGGCCTACGCGCTGTTCGGATCGTCCCGACAATTGATGACCGGACCCGATGCCGCCACTTGCATTTTGGTCGCGGCCAGCCTCGCTCCGCTCTCCGGTGGCGATCCCGACCGCTACCTTGCCCTGCTCTTCGTGCTGACCCTGATGACGGGGGTGTTTTACGTGGCGGCGGGTATCATGCGGCTGGGTTTCATCGCTAACTTCCTGTCGCAGCCGATCCTGGTCGGGTACCTCAACGGTATCGCACTCATCATTCTGGTGGGCCAGCTTCCCAAGCTGTTCGGCTACGCCGGCGAGGCCAGTGGCTTTTTCCCCAAGGTGATCGAGTTCGTCCAGCAGCTCGATGCCGCCCATCCGCCAACCCTAGTGCTGGGTATCACGATGCTGTTGTTGCTGCTGGTGCTGAAACGGATGGCACCGAACTGGCCCGGGGCCCTGATCGTGACGATTGCCGGTATCATCGCGGTCGTTTCCCTGGACCTGGAGGCAAAAGCCGTGGCGGTGCTCGGGTATGTACCCGCTGGTTTTCCCACCCTGCAATGGCCATCGGTCAGTTTCCACGAGTTCCGAGAGATTTTTCGTGACGCGGCGGGTATCATGCTGATCAGCTTCACCAGCGGCGTGCTGACCGCCAAGAGCTTTGCCCGCCGCAACCGCTACGACATCGACGCCAATCAGGAGCTCATTGCCTTCGGCGCCTGTAATCTGGCCAATGGATTCGCCCAGGGTTTTCCGGTAACCGGCGCCGACTCGCGAACCGCCGTCAACAATGCCATGGGCGGCAAGACTCAGCTCGTGGGTATCATAGCGGCCGTTACCATGCTGATCTTCCTGCTCTTCCTGACCGCGCCGCTGGCCTACCTGCCCAATGCGGCGCTGGCCGCCGTAATCATCGTATCGGCGTGGGGCCTGTTCGATCTGACGGCCCTCAAGGAGCTACGCACCGCCAGCCATCGTGAGTTCCTGTTCTCGGTGGGTACGACCTTGGGAGTTCTTTTTCTAGGGGTTCTCCCCGGCGTGGTGCTCGCCATCGTCATGTCGCTACTGTGGCTGCTGTCCGTGAGCGCACGCCCCACCGACGCCATCCTGGGCCGGACGCCGGGACTGCGGGGCTTCCACAGTATCGCGGATCATCCCGAGGCAACGACCATTCCCGGGCTGCTGCTCTATCGTTTCGAATACAACTGGGTGTTCTACAACGCCGATTATTTGAAAGAGCGGATGCGCGCAGCGATCTCCGAATCGAGCACGCCGGTGGAATGGATCGTGATCGATATGAGCCCCGTCAACGTCGTCGATTTCAGCGCCCTGCAGAAGATCGAGGAGCTGCATGATGAGCTGGCCGAACGTGGCATCGTGCTCGCTTTCGCACGGGCGAGGAAATCCCTTCGGCGCTTCTTCAACCCCGGAGAGATAGCGGACGCCCGGGACTGGATAACGGCCAACTCCTACCCCACCCTGAAAGCCGCTATCCGAGTATTCCATAAACAAGCCAAGGGAAAACCCACGAGCGAGGACTCCAGCGATTGATTCTTGCCGCGTCCATGGGCCAGCGGAACCGCATTCATGGCTGATTGCTCTAAGGTCTCCGTAACCCAATCGACACACCATCGCAGAAGAGAAGACCTTGGAACAGCTCCCTTTGACTAACATCGTAGCCGGATTGGCGCTGGCGCTGACCTTCGGCGGCATGACCTTTTTCTCCCTGGTCATGGCCCCTCTGGTTTTCACCAAGTTACCCTTTGATACCGCCGGTGCCTTCATTCGCCAGGTATTTCCCTGGTACTACCTCACCATGGGGGTGACGACCCTGGCCGCTCTGCTGGCACTGCTGCTCGGAGCCAGAGGTACCGCCATCTGGCAGATCGCCCTGACGGCGCTGGTCCTGGCGGGATTCGTTTACGCTCGGCAGATACTCATGCCCATGATCAACCGGGCGCGGGATGCGGAATTAGCGGGGGATACGGCCGCTGCCGGCCGGTTCAAGCGTCTGCATCGGGTCAGCGTGATCATCAATGGCTTGCAGTGGCTGGCCGTGCTCGCGGCGCTGATTCTGGTACTCGCGTGAAGAAAATCGCCCGCATCCTGGTCGCTGAATGGGGACCTCGCGGGGATGCGGGTGAACACCTCGAACCCGAGCCCAAAAAAGAGGCGGTTCGGCCCATCGGATAAATAACAATGGTCGAACCGCCGGTTTGGGGTAAACGGTACCTGGTGGTCGCATTCCGACTCATGATTATCGCTTCATGGTGCCATCGTGTAGTGTAGACGTTCGGATAGCGACGGTGTTCCAGCATCTTGCGACAAACGAACGGGCCATCGTTCAAACATCCCTACCCAAGGCAACCAGGTCCGCCCGCAGACGCGCTTGCGCCGTGGGCGCATCCACCAGGCTGGCGGTGAACGGATAGTCGGCCGTCAACACCGCTACCAGATTACTCGCGGCGTTGATAAAGGCCACGTCATCGGCGAAGTTCAGCGATTCAATGGCGGCCACTACCATGGGATTGGTTTTCACGGCCTTGTCATGGACTTTTCGGGGAATGGTAATCCGGTTATCCCCCGGAATGGCATCCAGGGACTGCAGGAAGCGGGCGATATTGATCACAGTCCGGTCGTTGATATCGCCCTCGGGCACCAGATCCAGCGTGGTGATCCGCTCCTTGGCGATCACCGACTTTCCGAGCGGGATGTCGCCGATGAAAAATCGCAGGCGGGGCAGTTCAGGATCGAATTCGAACTCCCCTTTGTCCGTGGTAAAGCCTGAACCCGCGGCGGACCTATACTGGACTCCCTCGACCGTAGAGGCGCTGAGCCGACCCGACGAGCCAGAGCTCACGACGATGACACCGCCGCCGCGCCGATCCCTATCCCTGTTGGAGTCGTCCTTGAAGCGGGACGAGGAGCCACCTGAGCTTCCCGATACGACACACTTGGTTCCTGACAGACAGAACAGCGCGATAATCGCGAAAGCAAGCATTCGTTTAGAGGAATTCATGGGTCCTCCTACCGTACCTTTTGGGTCTCTTTAGTTTGGCTTACCCTTCAAGCATAGCTCGGGATGGTGGACATTTCAGGTTGTACGGCGTCAAATAATGTTACAAATTGTTTTCCTACTGTATTCATGAAAAAAATCATGATTTAAGCATGAATACGGTAGAGGAGAGATGATGTGTCCAATCTGCAGGTGAAGAACGTCCCGGACGATCTCTACGATCGTCTCAAACGCTATGCGCATTGCCAGAGGCGGACCCTCAGTGACATCGTGTTACAGGCTCTCGATCGTGAGCTGTCGAGGGCTGAATTTCATGAACGCGTGGAAACGCGGCCACAAACCGAGCTTGGGGTATCCGCCGCAGTGTTGCTCAGGGAAGAACGCCAACGGCGTGCTAAGTGACTAACGCGGTGAGATACGTCGTGAAGGGTTGTTATTGGTTCTCGACAAGTGTTTCCACACGCGCCAGGAACGTTTCGCCATCAGCACTTTCCACCAGCCATTCACCGATCACAGCCAGTTGCTCCACGTCATCGATAGTCTCGAGAAGCGCTCCCAGGGCGTCGGCATTAGCTTCACCGAAGCGGGAACGTGCCAGGCGAGTCAGGATCTGACGCTCTCCCTGCTGTAAGCCTTGCTGCAGGCCCTGCTGAAACAATTCCTCCGACCATTCACTGATACGTTCAGCGAGCATATCGCGTACCTCGAGTAAACTGTTAGCTCTGGACCAATCGGCTTCAGACATTTTCGCCAGCCGCGGTTTTGCCCAGACACGTTTTAGCCATTCGGTAAACGCCCGCTGTAGGCTCTCCTGGGCCGGATCGCGCAGCCAGATTTGGACTCGTGGGCAACAAGTTGCCCATCCTACTCATGGCTTACCGACATTCGGAAACTTTGCTTGAAGAAGAACGGCAACGACGTGCTGAGCAGCTAAAGTGGTGAGATACGTCGTGAAGAGCTGTTATCGGTTCTTGACAAGTGTTTCCACACGCGCCAGGAACGTTTTGCCATCAGCACTTTTCACCAGCCATTCACCGATCACAGCCAGTTGCTCCGGGTCATCGACGGCCTCGAGAAGCGCTCCCAGGGCGTCGGCATCAGCTTGGCCGAAGCGGGAACGTGCCAAGCGAGTCAGGATCTGACGCTCTCCTTGCTGCAGGCCTCGTTGAAACAATTCCTCCGACCATTCATTGATACGTTCAGCGAGCATATCGCGTACCTCGAGTAAACTGTTAGCTCTGGACCAATCGGCTTCAGACATTTTCGCCAGCCGCGGTTTTGCCCAGACACGCTTGAGCCATTCGGTAAACGCCCGCTGCAGGCTCTCCTGGGCCGGATCGCGCAGCCAATCCAGCAACGCCGTGAGCACATCCAGCAGGACACTCGGTGGCCAGCCCTTTTCCAGTCGAAACAACGCCGCCACCAAATTCCGCTCAAGTCTCGACAGGGTCTCGTCACTGTAACGCCCCTCATCAATAAGCAGATAACGAATTTGCGGTTGATAAGGTTCAAGCCCGGCGGGCACCGGCTCAATCAGCTCCGCCAGTTCGGTCGCGGCAGTCCAGCGCTTTGGCCCATTATACAGCACTATGGGCAACACCGGCGGCAGCTTGGCGCCCTTCAACACCCTACCCGTTTGGACCAGGTCTTGATGCAATAGATTGACGTACGCACCGATCCGCGACGCCATCAGCGGGTCTTCCGTGCTCTGGAATTCGATCAGAATAACGACATAGAGCCAATTCGGCCCCCACCGAACGCGCCAGACGAGATCCGAATAGCGTTGCTGGAGTTTGTCGCCGACGTAATTTCCGCTGAGCCGCTCCAGCGAGCCGAAATCCAAGGCGGCCACCCATTCAGCGGGCAGAAATCCCCGCAGCAGATCCGTGACCATCTCGCGGTGGCTGAAAAGCAGTTTGTAGCTGGCATCGTGGGACATGTCGATGAGTATAGATGAATTCGGGAGTTTTGGCTGGTCGGACCCTTGAAAGAATCTATGGATACATGAGCGATCGGTCGGTGTCGATTACCAGGGTTAGCCTATAATTCGAACACACGGAATGCGTTGGAGGCCAATACTGAAGATTTCCCCAAAAATATTGCTCCCGGAAAGGTGGCAAGCCCCACTCGGCCGAGTCCAGTTTAAGCTGGCGAAACTCGCCGCCAAACGGCCGTGGCTGGTGGCTTTGATCGCTGGGTTTCCTGCGCTGGTTATTGGTTTACTGGCGTTGGGTTACACGGAGTCCATCTACTGGGGGCTACCCTGGTTCCCGCTCGTAGTGTGGCTGGGTTGGCTCGGTTTCACCACGGTTCCGGTGTTCGAGGAGAAAAATCCGGTGCCCCGGCAGCGGCGGCGGGTCCGGGATGGGCGTCTGATGATGATGGAGTTGCCGGGCGGCGAGTTCATGATGGGATCGCCGAATGGCGATGATATAGCAGACGATGATGAGAAGCCCCGACATTGGGTGACGGTTTCAGGTTTTCGCATGGCGGTGACGCCGGTGACGGTGGCGTTGTACTGCGAGATCATGGGTGGCAATCCGCCGCCGGATGCCGAGGCGCAACAACCCGTGGTTGATGTGAGCTGGTACGATGCAATCAGGTTTTGTAATGCGCTCTCCAAGAAAGAGAAGTATAAGCCCTGTTATCGGATTATCTTCGGGCGCTGGATTTGCGATTGGCGTGCCGACGGCTACCGTCTGCCCACCGAAGCGGAGTGGGAATATGCCTGCCGGGCGGGGGCCAAAACTCGCTACAGCTTTGGCAATGACCCCGAGCACCTCGACGCCTACGCCTGGTATAGCGGAAATACGAATAGTCTACAGCCCGTTGGCATGAAGCGCCCCAATCGATGGGGGTTGCACGACATGCACGGTAACGTTTGGGAATGGTGCTGGGATGAGTACGGCCCATACTCGGAGCGACCGCAAAAGAATCCCCGAGGACTACTCAAGTTACGTCGCAGTGAGAGGCGGGTTTTGCGCGGCGGTTCGTTCGGCAATCCGCCCGAGCGCCTGCGCTCCGCGATCCGGAGCTTCGACGAGGTCAGGGACAGGAACTTCGGGTTCCGCTGCATCCGCGTCGTTCCGCCCCAGCTTTGATCCATTGATTTTATTGATTTTTTGATAACTGACGCGTCAGCGTCGGTTTCGATTTTTTTGAACAAACGTACAAACGTACAAACAAATTGTTCATTAAACGTACAAATCTTGAACATTGTTCAAACTAATTGATTTTCGGGTAGGATGCGGTGAGGCACGAACCGCATCGTTCGCGGGAGTTCCCCCCGTTACGCGACAGATGCGCATCGCTGCGCTCAGCACATCCTACAGGCTGACACGGCCATCCAACCGACTCACGCAGGGCTTGCGCCAGGGGATCATCGGGTTGTTTTCGGGCCTTTTTCAACAGCCAGACGCCCAAATCCCAGGTGACGGTAAAGATCGGCGCACGGAGGTCCCGGCCCATCAGCTGGACCCCGCGCCCTTTTCGCTGCGTCGCAGGAGACCGGCAAGGGCCGGCATCAGGTCCTGTTCGACGGCATCCAGCAACGCGGTTTCCTCATTATCGTCGCGAAGCAGCAGTTCCATGGCCGCCAGGCTGGCAGCGTCCCGGGCTGCCCGGTAAGCCGCCGTTTTCTCGCGCCGGTCGTAGCGGTGGCAACCGATGGCAAGCTGATCCAGGCATGCCCGCATGTGGGCCGCCGCCGTCTCGCAGCCGGCGCCCCGTTCTATGAGTTGGCGATAGACCGGGGTTGCCACCTGCACCGCCTTGAGATCGCGAACGGTATAACGCCGCTCCTTGTTGCCGGGCGTCAGGGCTTCTTCGATGGTTGCTCGAAATCGAGCCTGTTTCGCCACGGCACGCTGTTGCGTGTCCGGTTCGATCGCCAGGTCCTCGCGGTTGATGACCCAGCGGCCACCGATCTTCTGGGCCGGGAGACGTCCCTGATCAATCATGTACAGGACTTGGCGGCGGGTTTTACCGAGAAGCTTCGCCGCCTGTTCGAGTGATAAGTTCATGGGATTGTATATCTTTGGTAGACAAATTGTTCATTTATGATAAACAAAAATGCACAAAAACGTACATAAACGATCAAAAGTGTACATAAATATACAAAAATGTACAAATGTACAATTTTTGACGCGCTGCGCTACGCGCAGCGAGAAAAGACTTTTTTCAAAAAATCAATAAAATCAACGACTCAAGACTGGGGCGGGACGACGCGGACGCAACGGAACCCGCGGTTCCAGCCCCTGACCTCGGGGTCGACGACGACCCGGTACGCGGAGCGCAGGTCCTCGGGCGCACTGGCGAACGAACCGCCGCGCAAAACCCGCCCCCTACCGGAATCAGGTCCCGAGGGGTCTACAAAAAAGCCTCCTCGATAATCGTCATACCAGTCACGCACCCACTCCCAGGCGTTGCCGTGCATATCATACAGACCCAGTGGGTTTGGCCGCTTCCCTCCAACCGGACGGGCTTCATAGGATGAGTTTCTACTGAACCAGGCATACTCCCCCAGCAGCTTTTCGTCATCGCCGAAAGACCAAATAGTTCTGCTACCACCGCGAGCGGCATACTCCCACTGCGCTTCCGTGGGCAGATCGCCCGCTAAGTGTTTCTGGCAGAACTTTCGCGCATCCCCCCAGTTGATGTTGACCATCGGCAGCATATCGTTCCGCTCATGGCTGGGATCAAACCGCTTGTATTGCGCATTGGTGATCTCGGTTTTTGTCATCTCAAAGGGTCCTAAGCTAACGATACGGGGTAGGTCGGAACGCTCCCACGACTGAGACATGGGATCGCTCTCCTTATCCGAGCCCATCCTAAACGTCCCCGAACAAACATTGACCCATTCAAGGCCAGTGGCCTCATTCCGCTCCGGCCCGTCGGTAACCCAGACAGTCGCGTTCGGTTTAATGTGATGAACTTCTACTTTCTGCTCTTTCTCAAGATCGCTAATGGATCTGACGCCGCTCTCGAAAGTCAACGCAGCCGCCAGCCCTGCGAAGTCAGCCGAGGACGCCACCGCCCATGGCCCTGGATGACCAGCATGAAGGATCGCCCCTCTAGCGACATCCGCACTGTCAGACTTCGGCAACACCACCAACAGTTGCGTGCCCCGGTTCAGCGCCGCGCTCTTGCCAAGCCACTCCTTCAACCTGTCCGCCCAATCGTTACCCACCATCACCTGATCGGCACTACCCCTATCCAGCAGACGGAGCGCCAATTGACGCGCCGCCTCATCTGCCTCGTAGTCGCCCTCGATCACCACCAATGAACGCATCGGCCAGTTATCCCCACAGGCACGAATCGGTTGCGCCAGAGTGCCGGCCCGCAGAACCACGCTCTTGCTGCCGATGAATTTCAGGACATTCTCCTCTTTGTGCCAATCCCAACCGAATGGCACCTGCGCCCCCTCTTGCACCACCAGGGAATCACTCGCTTGCCACACGGTGCGCCGAGGACTGCCGAGGGTCACGCGGTAGCTCCCGTCCTTAAGTTCTTCCAGCAACTCCACCGTCGGGGCTTTGCGCGCCGCCGCCTCGGCACGGAAGTTCTCGGGCGCCAACCGCGGTGGATTCTCCGCCATCCACCGGTACGCCCCCACTGACAGCGCCGCCGACCCCAACCCGATCAACGTCCCCAGCAACAACAGCAACCGCGGCGGATAGGCCGCCAGCGGAGGGGGAGATTTTGCCCCGGGAAGATCCGAGGCAAATCCCAGTTCCCGCAATCGATGTCGCGTCAGAACCGGCTGGCCCGCCAGCGCCCAGGTCAGGTAAATGTACCGGTCGTCATGCTTGGCTCCCCGCCGATGCTCGGCAGCCGCAAAATCCGCCAGCCGGTTGCAGATCTCATCCCGCAACGCGTCATCGGCAAGCTTGGTCAGGCGATCTGCCGCTGCTTCAGGCTCGCCGTAAAGCTGTAATAACACCCGCTCCATTTGCCAGCGACGGCCCGCCAACGAGCCTTCCCAGGGCAGCAAGCGATTCTCGCGATCCACCATCTCATGAGCCGCATCGAAATAACGCTGTCTCCACCAGGCCACGGCCCTTGCGACCAAACTCTCCGGCTTCGGAAAGCCATTTTCACCGGGCGGATCGCGCCGCAGCAGCCAATTGATGAGCGCAATACGATCCCGTTCCGCCGCATCCAGCACCCGATCCACCAGCCACGGGCTGGCCTCCAGCTCCAAGTATACCCGTAGCGTCTGGGCACTCTCGGTATCCGCCGCCATCCCCCCCAAGGCCACGACAGCGGCCCATTCCCGGTCGGGGCCGTAGAGCCCAATCCCCAAGGGCGACGTCGGCGGAGCACCAACATCCAGCCCCCCAAGCCAATACGGCAACCGCTCCAGCGCCACCACATCGAGTCCGTACGGTGCCAGCAGTGGCGCCAACTGGTTGCTGTCGGTGGAACAGTCCACGAAACACAGCCGTGGCCAGCGCCGCAGCCCTTGCAGCAACCTCTCGGTCGAACCAACGGCCCGCAAATGCCCGAGCCGCCGCTGCAGACCTTCACCGTCGGTCAGGATCGCCACCAGCGCCTGCCTCCCCTGCCCTTCCTGGGCCTCGGGACGATAACCGGGCTGTCCCGGCCAGTCCACCCTCAGCGGCAACTCGGTGAAAAACCCACGGCGCGCCCGCAAACCCGCCCGATTCAGGGTGTCCAACAACTGCTCCACCGCCGTCCAGGGCGTTTTCTTGGTGAGCTGACGATCGATCCAAAACCAGATTTCCCGCTCATACACCGCGGGTTCGAAACAGAGCCGAATAAAACCTCCGGCACGGGCGCTGGCGTCCACGGTCCGCTCCAGGTCCAGCCGCCGGGTGAGGTCATCGGAGATAAAGCGTTCGACATTCCAGACCAATTGCCGCCGCTCGCCCCGCGCCACCAGGGCGCTGTCGTCCCGCTCCGGTGGCGGCAGCGGTTGAT
>JAAUXT010009957.1_pt1 | contig 11398 bp, 17 predicted proteins | sample 7278171 | NCBI WGS metagenome assembly JAAUXT01 (sample SAMN14350112, study PRJNA611818) | marine sediment metagenome | isolation source: surface marine sediment (1.8m) | place: French Polynesia: Moorea | collected 2018-08 | reverse complement strand
GTGACCCAAATCAGAGCAAGCCAAATCAGAGCAAGCCAAATCAGAGCAAGCCAAATCAGAGCAACTGAAATTTCCTCAAATCACCGCGAGCTCCATGGAGCTATTTTTTGGTGACTTGCCCTGGTCTCTCCATCCACCGACCGTTGCTGCAGGTTGATCCTGGGTTTCATGGTGCCCACGTGGTTCCTGTCCATGTGGATCAGCAACACGGCGTCGAGCGCCATGATGATGCCCATCGCCATGGAGGTGCTCGACAAACTCGCCGTCGCCAAGGCGCAGCAGCGCCGACGCACAGGCAACAGCGGTGAGCGTTTCGGCGTCTCACAAACGGGTTGGGAAGTCACAGCTGCAGAATGTGCGACAAAGAACGTATTTACTGTTTTCTCGCAGAAGGTGATGTGGATAACAGCGTGGCGGCGAATGGCCACAGCAGCGGTCAGAAAGCGCCGGGCGGAAGTGGCGTCGCTGTTGTTCATCTCACACAGTGCGTTATTCAGAAGTAGATTTGCGATTTGACCACAGGAACACCCCAGGTGAGGGCGGGGATCGCTCTCGATTTGAGAGGTTGTGGGTAGGCGCCAAGGAAATCCTTGATCTGGCTCTGGCTGTCAGGACCAGTGGCAGCTTGCTTCTGACGTTGACGTGTTGTCATTTTCAATTGCACCAGGCGCTGACTTTGCACAAAGAATTTTGGTTTGGAATTGAAATTTCGGGTGCTGCAGGCTGCTCGAAAATGGTTCTTCCGTCCCTCTGTCCAATGCAGCTGACGTCATATTTGACTCCTGACACATGGCACACAGAAATTGACCGGTATTGAAACTCAGTTTTTTTTCAGTCACCTGCCGGCATTTGAATTTCAGCAACTCCGTGCACCCAGTTCATTCCCTGGAGTCCCAACCGGAGTCGGAGGGCAGTGAAGCCAACAGCGCTCAAGAAGAGGCAGAAATCAAGAAGCTCACCAAAGCCCTGGTGCGTGAGGCTGATCCACCCGGAAATGTCAGGGATCACAGTCTTGTGAGGCGTCTGACAGCAGTTCAAGTTGTTTGAAACAGAAGGTCAACTTTGCCGGAGTGGATTGAACTGGCGGCTCATGAGCATCTGATACTTTGCGGAGACAACGTGAGGGACTCGACTTGGCGTCTCGCTGCAGGTGATCAGCGTGGCGTTTGCGGCGAACGTGGGCGGGGCAGGAACGCTGATAGGAACCGGACCCAACCTCGTCGTCAAGGGCGCGGCTGACGAGTACGTACCACGTGTGCGCCTTCAACGGTGAAACCCTCTTCCGTCACTGGTTACTCCAGGACAAGACAAGACAAGGTTCCTGAACTGACGCACGGTCTTTTGTCGCATTCGAAAAGCAAGTTTTTTGCAAGCCGACTGATCAGACTGAATCTTCGTGTTGCGGCACCGCAGACCCGTGCTATTTATCGGCACTTCAGGATCTGGGCGGATAACGGGCTGGGCGAGTCGCCCATCACCTTCACCAACTGGCTCGTGCTCGGGCTGCCGCTCGCCACGCTCAACCTGTTCGTCGTCTGGGCCTGGCTCGAACTCTTTTTCCTCGGACCCAGGTCACTCTCACCTTTGAACGCACCTTCGGCTCCTTTGGTCAATCGCTGATTGCAGTGTGAATCCGACCTCAAAGCTTTGACACGCACCGAGTGCACAAAGTATCGTCACATTTGCCGTGTGGAAGACCCTACATTTCATTGGTGTTCTTGTTTTTTCTCAGAGAACTATTCTGGTGCGCGAACAAATCCAAAGAAGGTGAACAAGAGCAAGAAACAGCCGTCAAGGAGATCGTTCGTAAAGAGTACAAAAAGTTGGGCCCCATATCGTAAGTTCTCGGCAGGCTTTATCTTTGGTCATTGTTGAGACGCCCAGTTGCGCGTCCTGTCAGAGGGCGACACCTGGAGGCTGACTGGGTGTGTGCGTGTGCAGATCCTTCTAATTTCTCTCCCTTCATCAAAATTCAGCGCGACGTGGTACGGCTATTTTGGAGTTCCCCTTGAAAATCACCCACCCCCTGGTTATTTTCTTACCATTTTGAGTCACCCCCTCCTCAAATTCATTCCCCATTCGGCCCGTTGAGCTGGTTGTCGTGCGACATAACTTTTGGGTGTCATCAGTTTGTTTTTGTCTCAGAACGAAGGAGATACTGGTCCTGATTTTCTTCACGGTCCTCGTGCTGCTCTGGTTCTTCCGAGAACCCGGCTTCATGCCGGGCTGGGCCGAGCCCTACGAAGAAGGGTAAGTGCCGTGGGCGGTGCAACACGAGGCCATTTCAGTCGTGCGTGCAAACCCCGCGCACCAGACAAGTATTTAAAGACCAACGCAAGAAGAGCGAAAGACATTTTGTTGTTGCCGTCAGTGCCATGTCGGAGAACACCTGTATCGCTGCTGGAATCTGTGTTATTTATGCAGGTACATTGAGGAGGCGGTGCCAGCGATTCTCATCGGCGTCCTCCTGTTCGGAATTCCTGCCTCTTATCCCGGGAAAAACAATCCTCTCATCAGTGAGCGCTTCTCAGAAGTTTGCACAGCGTTGTGCGGGTGTTCATTCAGAACAGACTCAAAAACAGTGGCAGCCCCTGGGTCAGAACTTTTTCTGAAGTCGAAAATGCAGCTCTCCAAGTGAATCCAGCGCCTGAACACCCCACTGCCAAATTTATGAAAAAGAGCGTGTGCATGTTTGAAAGTTTTGCTTTGTCTCCTACCCACCCCAAGAAGACGGGACTGCGGGACAGCCGCTTCTCGTCTGAGCTCCAGGCACCAGGGGGATGAATGCAGTGTTGATTTATTGCGCGCGTCTGTCCGTCCAGACTCGAAGCCCGAGATGCTGCTCGACTGGAAAACGATCAAGGCAAAGATGCCGTGGGACGTCGTGCTGCTCATCGGCGGAGGCTTCGCGCTCGCCAAGACCACCGAGGTACAGTAGGCGCCAACCTCAAACTGTCCCAATGAGCAACTTGACCGGCGCATGCTTCCACGGGGTTCGCCTCTCTCCGCAGGAGTCCGGGCTGTCCCAGTGGATCGGGGACCAGCTGACTGTGTTCGGAGACCTGCCCGACGTGCTGCTGGTCATCGTGCTCGGACTGACCTCCACCATCATTACGCAGTTCACCAGCAACGTCGCCACCACCACGCTCTTCATGCCCATCGTCGCTTCCATGGTGTGTGCGTGCGAGTTTTGTTCGTGCACATGTCGGGTGATTGTGTGGGTATGCCGAACCCATTGGTTGGCATTGGGTGGGCTACTTTGGGAAAGCAACTGAGGTTGAAACTTGTGCGTCGCGGATTTTGTTACGTGAGCTGCAAACTCATCCGGAACTGGAGGCGACAACTCAGCAGAGTCTGAGCGAGAGAGAAACAGTTGGACAAAACAAGCAAAAAGAATGGGCAGGAGTTTCATGCATGACGAATATTCAAGGCGAACCCGGGTTTTGCGTGGAAGCTTCTCACACACGACTTTGCTCCCCGCAGGCGGAGAACCTGGGTAAGAACCCGCTGTACCTGATGCTGACGGTGGCGCTGTCGGTGCAGTGCGCCTACATGCTGCCGGTCGCGACGCCGCCCAACGCGGTCGCCTTCTCCACCGGAAAAATCTCCGTCATGGACATGGTCAGTCAACTCCTGCTCCCAGTCACTGCTTTCTCTGGACGTTGCACCCAACGAAAACTGCCCCAGATAAACCCGAGCAGCACATTTCTGTGATTGTTGTTTCATCAGAATATCCGCTGACCTCTGGTTGCTGAATGCTTCTTCTCGGAATAGGTTGGGTCTGTGTCTGCCGCTTGCCTGCAATTTCCTTGCTCACCACATGCCTGTTCAAGTTCCAGTGCAACGCGTCATCAGTGCTTCAGCTGAAGTTGCATTGCAGGTGAAGGCGGGGGCGATGCTGAACGTGCTCGGGGTTCTGTCCGTGACGCTGTGTATCCACACCTGGGCCATGGCCTTCTTCGATCTGAACACCATTCCGTGGCAGAACAGCACCCTGTCCGTCGACAGCGCACTGTTCCACGCGGCCACCGACTGATGCTTGGTGGAACAGCTCGACTTGAATTTAACTTCAGGGGTGCAAGCTGAGCACAGGAAACGGTGTTTTGGGACAATGTTCGCTGTTCATAGAAAGGAAATCTGCTGCCAAAGATGGTTGTATAAACTCTGGCTCCCGATTTTGCTTGCATCACGTTCGGCTGAGAGGCCGAAACGACGCAACAGACGCTGTTTTCCCAGCCTGGTCAAATTCGGCTGACAAGACGTGGAAAACAAACGCGTCTGGGTTCAGAGCTGAGAAACTGACAGAAAAGCGAAGGTTGCACTTGTTCCCTCACATGTTTATTGGATTTTCTTTGTTTCCCAACTGGAATTGTTGCCACAGGTCAATAAAGATTCACAACAAAGTTCTGTAAAGTTCAGTTTCGCTCACAATGATTCACAATTCAATACATTTGACGATCGGGACGTTCGGTGACTAGATGCGATGAAAAGAGCTCAAGAGAATGAAGACAGAAATACTGGACACACGTGACAAGTTCTGTAAGCCAGAATCCACTCCAAAACCCAAAGACATCAGCGTGTCTGTTTCGAAGCGTGATTCTCAAAAATCTTTGAAACGAAATCATTGTTGCACTCAGATCTTGCAGACAAACCAATCAAATGTGACGCAAAACGTTGACCTGAATGAAGATTTTGTTGACAAACCAATCATGTTGTGACGCAAATAATGACGAAAACAACCCCCACGAAAATGGAATCAAGGTTCGTGGAGAAATTTAAAGCCTTGGAATGCTGGAAATCGGATCAAACGAAGCGAACACAAACACGACGCACGAAACGGAAACACAAATGCACACACGACGTTTGTGGACACAACTGAAAAACAAGTCGATCAAATGACAAACGAGACAACTGGTCGTCCGATCCCCTGTTGAGACACCCAAGTGGGAGTAGGGTGACGGATTGACACGACAAAATCTCAATTTCCGGAGCGCTTCTGCGCAATACATCTGGTTCTGATTCTCACTGCGTTCTATCGGACCGACTCACACTGGACGCAGGCGCAATTCTATTTGCTTCAATCGCCTGAGCACATTCTGTTCTAAAAGCTACCACGAAGAATCACAGAGCCATTCACGGAATTTTTTTCGCAACAAATTACGTGTCCATAAAGAGTGCTTCACGACAGCCTCGATCCCCTGAACGCCAAAACAAACCCACACAGCAATCGTACATGTCACCACCCGAAATATGAGCACGCACCCGACACATCTACTGTTTGACCAAAGCCTCTGCCCCCGCTGCAAAATGTGCGACAGTCAGCAAGAAATACTGAAGTAACGGAAGCAAAACAGACTGCAAATGAATTCGATGTCCCGGCGATATTTTTGTGCAAAGGACTTTCTTCCTCATCCAAACCCCTAATCTCTCGGAGAAGCCCACGCCGCCTGTCTGATTCAACTGTTTCGCTGTGGCCACAATCTCTGCGGAGACTTCGGCGCGTCACGCCGTGTGCTTCACCAGGAAGTACAAGTCTGCGAAGAACACGATGGTCGCGGCAATGATTCCCGTGCAGATTTGCTGAAAGACACAAACCACGAAGAGTTTCAGAAATACAGAAAATCGCTTTGTGTTTCACGTCTGTGAGAATAGCAAGCAGCATTTTGGGGCAACATCCACTGCGCAAAAGTGCGCAAGAGTCACGCACGACCGCACAGATTTGGGTTCGAGGGGGAAATGCCCTCGAAGCTTCGAAAACTTCACAGCAGCTCCGACTCACAAACAGATTGTAGAAATTAAATGATGCGGAAAATTGGTTTTGAAAGGTTGTCTCACCAATGGAACCAGGGGCTCAGTGAGAGAGTATTCCATGGCTTTGTATCCGAAGGCGTAGGCGCCTATCACAGTGAGTATAAAGTTGATGACGGCAATGATGTGCCTGTTCATTGTCTTCACTGAAAAGGAAATCCCAGAGGGCTACAGCAAACTGCTTCTCCAGAAGCTCGTGTACGAACCGCTGCGAATGGCCCGTCAGACCGAAATGCGAAATTTGTGCAACAACAGGACTTACTTTCTTTTCCGATGGACCCATATTCGTCCCTTTTCAAGTGCTGAAATGCAACGTGTAAAAATTTAGTCGAAACTTCAAGTTCATTCAGTGTACATCGAGCATTCACAACACCAGTGTCTGCGTAGTTGTATTCAGGAATGCAAGACAGTGGGAATGTGCAAACCCATCACTGTACGTCATTCCCTCGGCCACCTCTCAAGTGACAAAAGACAAATCTCACATTTAAATCGACGTTCTTGGTCATCTCTTTGTAATCTCTGTTTGCCTGTTGTGCTCTCAGCTTTTCGAGCCTGGCCTCCAATTCAGGATTCTGCAAGACGATAACATGCAAATGGAATGTGCGAATAACTGTCAAGGATCAAGCAGCACAAGGTACGTTTGTAGGAACTTGACGTACATTGACGTTTTGGAAGTCTTGCCTTTCTGGCAAGCCATTTTTGTTGCAAACCGCCAAAAGAGCTTCCAAATCAAATGAAGCACAGAACTCGCAAACCTTTGGCGGAGGTTCTTTCTTCGGATGAATGACCTCACTCCCTTCCAGCAGTTCGTGCAGATACAAAGTGCCGTGTTCTGAAACCATGGAACCAGGGGTTGCACCGGGATCAGGTTGAGCGGAACCCATGTTTGTTTGAACATTTTGGGAAAAGGACACGAACGGAACAAAGTGTTTTCTCCAACTGCCTGAGAGTGGCCCTCAACTCTCCCACGAAGCCAATCCGGGGACAAAACAATATTATTGCAATCAGTATAACAATCTAAACGACATTTTTATCTACCAATGTGCACGAGGGCCCCGTAAGCTCAGTTGGTGGCGACTTTCATCGAATAGAAATCCCAGAGTCAAGGGTTTGTGGGGCGCTTCTCATTTGCCCCCACCCCATAGATCTCTGAGTCGCAGTGTAAATCTGATGGAAACAGGCTCAGCACATTGAGTGATCAATGAACATCTTACTCCTTGCTACAGGAAGGTCCAATCTGTCTTTGTAAAGGTCCCAACTTCGCAACATTCCATTCGTGAACTTTTGCAAACGAAACCGGCTTTTTGCTTGAATGTACAGTACGATCTCGTTTTCTCAATATTGTACATGAACGTTGCTATGTTGTCAACACAAGCAGCACGCAAATGGTTCGAGATCTTTCAAAACTCACCTTCTTCTCTTTGAAGACATTCGTGAAGAAGTTTCACGAGGGAAAATGGTATTTTTTTGAACTCAGGATTGCTGTCATTTTCAGAACCTTTGTGGTACATATCAAGTTGTTTTCGTACGTCTTCAGGCAAGTCATTTTGGCTCAAAACTGTTGGTATCCATCGTTTTATTTTGTTTGTCAGTTTCACTTGAACTTTACTGGGCGCAGCCATGTTGAATTTTGGTCGAAGTCAGAACCATCGCGTTTCCGGAGATGAGAAAAGCTTGTACTTTCGGTGAACTGACCACAAAATAACTTTTAGCAAAGTTTCGGGACACCCAAATGGGCACCCTAACTTTTTTATTCTTTGCGGGATTTTTTTTTTTTTTTTTTTTTTTTGGTTGTGGGAGTTCCACCAACGCAGCTTTGAGAAAGAAGAAAGAGATGAAGGCTCTGGGACAAACAATGAAGGGTCCTTGAGTAGACAGGTGACCCAGAAACGGGAAAAACAAGTGACCGAGGCGCGAGGCTGGAACTGCAGTGAGTCCAAGTCTTGCAGTTCACAGCGGCAACATGTATCCGAAGACTATTCTTGTCACAGGAGCCAACAGAGGAGTTGGTCTGGAGTTTGTGAAGCAGTTTTTGAAACTGCACGAGACTCCTTCTCGCATTTTTGCTGCATGCAGAACCCCAGAGAAAGCCAAGGTTTGTGATGTAATTTTACACTCAGCGTGCAACTGAGGTCGGCTCAGGACGTGTCCTGAGGTGTCCGAAAGTGTCATCTGCAGGTGTCAAAGTTTGCGCTTGTTCGTCTTTGATGCTTGTCATAGTGGGAATCTTGAAGCAGTGCCAATGTCGACAGGTGGTCCCCAAGTTCTAAAGCCTTCGTGAAAAAGTCCGTTCGCTCCACGTGCATGACAAGCCTACGCCAGCTTGGGCGCCTTTCGTTCAGTCGGCTGTTTGCCATCACTCCGCCAGTTGCACGAAAACGGTCAGAATCACCACAATGCGTCAATGCCAGTCACTGAGGCCACGGAATGCAGGAGCGTGCAGCGGCAGACACAGCTTGCACTTGTCGACTGCAAGAGCGTGGATACGATGTAGGTTTTAGCAGGGGCCCCAAGACCCGATTCCTCCAAATGTTGACATTTCGAGAGTCAGGCCTGCCCCCTGACGTGTGGCTGACCTTGAACATTTTGTCCGACTCCTCATAAATTTCACATTTCAGGACCTGCAAGCCATCGCCTTTGATAAACCCGTTGTCGAAGTCGTCAAACTTGGTGAGATTCGCTTGACAACGACCTTCACAACGCTTTGTGTTGTCCTGTGTGGGCTTTGCGAGGGCTCCGTCAGTTCTGCCTTTCAAAAGTTCGTCACGTTGTTGTTGCATTTGAATGGTAACATGTATGACCAACTTTTGAACGTCAAAACGGTACTTGTGTGGTTTTTGTTTTCACCAATTTGTGTGCGCACCCACGAATTTATTGAACCCACAGTCGTGCCACAAGTTCCGGGTGTGGTTCATCTTTCTCAAATAGAAGGGCTAAGTATGCGTGTTCACTTTTATAGATCTTGCTGTTTCGTTGCAGATTTCAATGATCTCAACACGATTCCACCGGCCGTTGAAGTCGTGCAGGCCAAATGTGGAGACAACGGCCTCAACCTGCTCGTCAACAACGCAGGTACACGGACCTGCAGTTCTGCTCAGTTGTGTTGCGTCAGGTGAAGGCCACTGGACCCTGCAAAGTGAAGAGCGTGCGCACAGGTTTTGCACAGCAAAGTCCTTTGGAAATGTACCTTTGTGACTCGAGAGCCTGATCTCTATGTGGCGAGGGCGTGGTTCAGTTCTGCTGGAAAATAGGTTTGAACATGTGAAAATTTCACGGACATTGAACCTCGCGAATAAACTGAAGTTGTCTCCGAGGGCTGAAAGGCTCGACAAGTGGGTTGCATTTGGAGTCTGCGTGGCAGCAGAGACAGTTCCACATCGGAGTTTTGTTTTCATTGTTGAGTGCAAATTCACGCAAGTGAACAATCCACACGCCAATTTTGAAATTGGGTTTCATTAATCCATTCATTGTGGCGGCAATAAACACACAAGTCACGTTGCTGTGGCACTGAAGCGAGGAATGGGACCAGTGACCGAGAAGTGAAAGAAGCAATAAAGTTTTAGGGCTTTTTGATTGCCGCTGTCTGATACCAAATCTCTTGTGAACTGTCTGCGGTTTACCAAGTATGACAGGGAGGACGTTATTTTGCAAACAGATCGCCCTGACAAGCTTTGTGCCACGAAAATCAAAAGATCCTTGATGCCAACCTGGAACCACGGTTGAGATGTTCAGTCTTGGTTTGATTGCAGGTATCTTCAAGCAGGACTCCTTTCAAGAGATGAAGGCTGAGACCCTGAGGGAATCGTACGAGGTCAACGTTGTGGGTCCTCTCATGTTCACTCAGGTGCACGTGCTCTTCGAGTTGGTCGCTCATTGTCATGGAACACTGAGTGCCTGGGAAATTTTGGTGACACTCAGAAATGTCGATCTCTGGTGCATGAACTTGATTTTGTGTCGATGTCTTTGAATCCACCGCACAGGAGGAGACAGCACCCACTGGTGGCACCATCAGTAAATAATGAATTGTTGTCACCGCCAGTTGATTATCTTGGCGCCCAAACCGAACAGTTCCAATCAGTCTGATCTCCGCTCTCATCTCTCCGCACAACAAACAGACGACGTTGCCTTTGGTTGTGCTGCGCTGAACATTATCGTCGTCATGTCCGAGAAAAATTCATGTCACAGTGCAACCCGTCAACCCGACATGTTTCTCCGATCTTGGCGCAGGCTTTGCTGCCGCTGCTGAAGAAGGCGGCACTCAACTTCAAGGGGCAGCGCCTGTCGTGCAGCCACTCTTCCATCATCAACATCTCGTCGGGCCACGCGAGCATCGGCGAGGCGACCACCGGCGGACTCTACCCCTACCGCCTCTCCAAGGTGCGCAGCAACCCAAGAGTAGAGCTGCCGAGTATACGACGTCGGATGTGTCGAGACGTGTTGAATTGAGCGACTTCAACACTTCAGATGACATCACGATCACACGCATCTGGAGAAGAGAAAATTTGAGTGTTGGGTCAAGTTACACTTGTCAAGGTGGGCGAGTCGAGGTGGGCGAATTGGGGTGGGCGAGTGAACTTGGATGGGTGGGTCAAGGTGAGGTGAGTGGTTTCAGAATGTGTTAGGGTGGGTGAGTCAAGGAGGGCGATGCGAGTCCAGATGCTGCCAAGAGCCGACTGAGGTCATTACAAACAAACAGCAATCGGTCCGTTTTGCATGTCTTTTGGTGGCTTCAAGATTTCTCACAGAGCTCTGGAATGGAAGGAAACATGTCCGTCGTAAATTGTTGGCACGCCCGTGAGTGGAAGTACGAATAAGAATGCAACGACTGAATTGGACGATGTTTCAGACGGCGTTGAACATGGCGACAAAAGCGATGGCCAACGACCTGAAGAAGGAAGGCATCCTCGTCATGTCCATGCTGCCCGGCTGGGTGAAGCCCGACAAACGCGGCGTCGACTTCGGCATGGACGGTTCCGTCTCCACAGAATACGTGAGTGGCGCCCCCGCGGTGACGGGGAGGGGCCTATGACTATTGACTGGGAAAGGGAGCTCCCCTCCCATTCTCATTTCCTCAGTGACGACAAGAGGGTTCGGTGATCCAAACCCTGTTCATTGTCAGTGAAACGTTCATCTCGTGGGCCCAAAACAAAATTTCTGTTCGTGGAGGTGAGGTGGGTTCGTCAGTTTTCACCATTTTGCACCGGGATGAAGAAGATGGGGACGGATGGGGCTTTGCTGAAGTTTTCTTGGGGAAGGGGCACGAAAGAAGCAAACTGTGGAGGAGTTCTTATTTTCCGCGCACGTCTTGATACAGAGAATGTTTCAGACGGGCGTTTTTATCAGAATGAACTTGAAGGTTTCGGTCACAAGATTAGTGAATTTGTTTGCTGTGAAGAACGGATTTCAGTAGTGGAGTTGGGTGGGTGTTCCTGTATGCGGACACCAGCGCGCTGAAATTTATTTCAAAGTTTTGTCCCTGTAGAGCAATGATACAGTGACCGCCCCAGATCCAGTGACCGCCCGCATCCAGTGACCGCCCTCCAACTTTTTGGCGGCAATCTGCCTGTGTGGCTCCATCTTCTGTTTTGGC
>JAAUXT010109762.1_pt1 | contig 11399 bp, 14 predicted proteins | sample 7278171 | NCBI WGS metagenome assembly JAAUXT01 (sample SAMN14350112, study PRJNA611818) | marine sediment metagenome | isolation source: surface marine sediment (1.8m) | place: French Polynesia: Moorea | collected 2018-08 | reverse complement strand
TCCTCTATGGTGTCACAAGCTATTGTGTGTTGGCAGTCTGGGTCATGTGCCCAGCTTAGGATAGTGGCTCCATCTAGGGGAATGATCTGATTGGCTGTGGCTGTTGCTGTGACTATGGAAGGCCATGGCAGTCTTAGGGGGTGGTCATGGTAAATATATATAACAGTGTTGCAAACAAATGCGCAGGTATCTACGTATTGATTGATGCACTAAAAATTGACACCTGCCATTCGTGGGAAAGGTCAACACCTTCCAATTGTACGGACAGAAACAACAGCAGGATCTTTTTGAGGGGAGTTGGCTGCAAAATATGGACGTGAGGCCTTCGCTCTAATGTGTATCTTTGCGACAACGGCGCTTGAAACAATCACGGAGACCGAGCGTCTTGAGCTCCTGCTGTCGTTTTTGAGTCTCGTCAACTGCGGAACTTTTGCTGTGAGAGAACTTTACATTGGGGGTTCCCTGTTCAGGTTCAACTGTTCTCGAGACTTCACGTTCAGGCACATTTGGTGTCTGTCGGTGCACGAAACTTTTCCATCAGCTGATCCAACGTCATGGTTGACATCATCCTCTATTTGCGAAGCAAATGCGGCAACTCGCACACCGAGGTGAAGAAAAGAAAGTTGCACAAAGGCTTTGGCGAAACGTTTGTTCACATCAGCTCCGCAATGCGTGCTGAGCATCATCACGAGTGATGTTCTCAGTGAAGCGATTATGCTGTTGCTTGGAAACACAACAAGTGACTGTGACAGTGTGCATAATGCATTGCTTGTCCTCAGAAATAACCCAGGAGAAGCCACGTATGCACTGTGCATACACGCAGAACACGCCCACTTCCCTGAAACAGCTCGCGTTCTTCAGGTACGAGTACGATGTGTTGAGCTCGCGTTCTTCAAATTGATGTTTGGGAGAAATTGTTTTTGTTGACAATCATATCGAATGCTGCACCACATCAATTTCGTGTTATCAAAGTGCAAGGTCTTCTCCCGCAAAAAAAGTTCTTCGTGGTTCGTGCAGTTCATTTTTACGGCACAAAATGTGATCATGTGAAGTGTGCATGATGCTTTGTTCACATCTCTGTGCACCCTGTACCTTGATATTTCCACACTCCTTACAGGCGTGTTCGACACGAAGCCAAGGAAAGTTATCTGCGCAGATTCCAATGATATGCTGCTTGCAGCCAGAGAACAAGCAAAAGCGCATATTACATACAGATTGTTTCTCCTCCAGTATCACTTGTATACATGAATGTCTGGCTGAGGTGCCTTTGGATGAACCTGGCTGAAAAGAGGTCAGCAGCGATTCAAGGTCGGTTCTCAGCTGATCAGCTGGAGACTCTATCATGGCGTCCAACCCGCCCTTCTTTGGAAAAACCTCGGAAAATTTTTCCACCACCAGAAATCTCAAAACCCTTTAGACTTTACCCCAGTGGAAATCTGTCCGTCCTAGAAAAGGAAAGCTGCCAGACCTCTCGATTTCGAGGTTTGAAATCATTGAACTGAAGACACAAAGCCAGTGTTGAGCGTTGCTGCCAAACAATAACGAAATCGATCGATTCGCTTCAGTTTTGATTTTTCTGCAACATTTGGCAACCAGCTCTTCTACTTTTCAGTGAAATTTTCTGCAATATCACAATGGAACTTTCTCTTCCAATTTGGTTGTATTTCTGGCGTATTCTCACCCCGAATTCTGCAAGTGGAAATTTTCGGTGTCAAGATTGACAGTTGGGTTGGGTTCCTGGGTGCAAAAATGGCTGCAATCTTCTTTGTCGATTTTCGTGAAATATCTCAATGCAACTTACCTTGTATGGGTTGTCGTAAGTTTCCCTTGATCCTTTAGTTCCTTTCTGTTACAATTTGATGTTCATCAAGTTCTTTGGAGTGGGTAAAATGGGTGTTGAGTTTGTTGTTTTGAACGTTCTTGCAGCTCGGTTGTTATTCTGCGTCGCTAACAGCTGATTGGGCGACGCGGCCGTCGCAAGATGGCGTCTCGGCAGAGGCTTTTCTGCGGGACAAAGCCCAATATTCTGACCAATATTCTGCCTATAAAACGTTGTCTAGTGTTTCTCGGACCCTGCAGTGTTTCTCTGGTTTGCTGTTTTGTGCAACAACAAGGGAAAGATGGAGAACACGTAGAATCAAGAGTGGTTTTAATTTGAATATGTAGCAGGTGCGCACGCTGTTGTGTCACGTGACGTAAACAAACCTTTGACAGCTGTCAACAGCACATGACCCCGGAAGCAGTTCACTCACACTCACACTTTAGTAAAATGTTTCTTTCTTTGATTGTTTTTGGCGGAATACAACAGTGTGTGAACAAGGCAGTTGCACAGGAAAGAGGTACGTGCTGAACTGTTTCGGGTTTGTTTTCACTTGGGTTTTGGTGTTCACATCGAGAAAGTTTTGGTTGGTACACGTGTGACAACAAATTTGTGGAGTCACTTGCTTCCTCTTTTGAACTTTTGGACCCAGTTGATTGCAGTGCAACAGTCTGAAACACAACACCTTCACGAAATGAACGTGCCGATAGCATGTGGGTGCCATGATGTATTTGGTATCATTGACATCCCAGGCGACTCCACCACGTTCCCCTCCATGCTTGCATCTTTTGCAGGAAAACACCAAACGTTGGGTTTCCTCCGGTGACCTAAATACTCACTTGTGCCACCCTCAATCCAAGGTCTGCCGGAGATCAAGCGTCAGGTTCCAATACTTGACTGAAACGAACCTTCGTCTCCCTGTAATGGAGATTCATTGATGTGGGGTTGCCCAATTCCCAGGCAAATCCTGGATCTGTTCCTCTGACGCGTCGTTTCCTTCAGATCTCGGACGCCTGACTTGGGTGCAGGATGATAGACCTTGAAGATTTGTTAGAGCTTCTCTCGACACTCGCGGATGAAGCTGGCATGCAGGTGGCAGTGAAGGAGTCTCTGAAGGGTGGGCTCATCGCGGGAGTGGTGGCTGCAGCCGGAGGACTCGTCTTGGGTCCACCTGGACTCGCAGTTGGTGAGAGAACCTGTTTGATCGTCTGAAGCGCTTTCACTTCCTTCTGGTTCTGTTGGAACTGAAAAAGCTTTCTGGTTTTCACATCAAGCGCCGGTTGAATTTCCAAAAGCAGGCATAAATTTCACATGATATCCTCCGAGATCTAAGAAGTGTCTCGCCAGGGAAGACTGACCCTTGTTTTTCACTGCAGGTGGTGCTGTCGGTGGTGCAGTGGCCACGTACGCAAGCTGGGGGAAATTCAAATCAGTGGGCCAAGTCATCATGGACATGGACAAAAAGCAAAAGCAGATTTTGTACGATTCAGCCATGATGATTCTGAAGAAGGTGTCAGTTACGGACATTGCGAGTCTGAATTCCATGTTGGCCGGTGATCTCGTGCTGAAAAGGCAACTTCTGGACAAAGTGACGGACCACGTGAAGAACAAACTGCACATGGAGCTCAACGAGTGATCCAACCACGATTCCGCGTGTGAACTGAACCGCAGAACAGTATTGGCCTGAAAAAACTTGTCTTGCCCTTGAAGTTTGAAGTGGTGGATCATGCCCCTGACCCGTAAACATTCGGAAGAAAAAATATTTGTAAAAACTTTGTGCCCCCTGCCCAATTCAAGTGTGCAATCTCAGAGCTATTGAGCAATCCTTCCGAAGTGTTTTTATATTTTCGACCAAGCTTATTTTACATTGTTGTTTGAGTTGCCACCCTTCCCCACCCTGGGGCTTTCCTCGGTCAAAACCAGGTCGCCCGCACCCGAATCTGGGGTCTGTTCGAGAAAGTGGCCGGTGTCACACACAAGATGAATGACTTGCATTCAAGGCATGCAAACTTTCTTGGAGACACCAAACTGATGAATAAGTTCAGCATTCTTGGAACCATTTGAGACTTCAGGGAGAGAACTTCTGCATGACATGGGACGAATTTCGAGTCCGAGCTGGTGGTGGGAGAAGCGTTTGCTTTTTCCTTTCCTCAAGATTTGAGGAATTTTTATTGTGATGTTTCCAATCAATGATGAATACAAAAGTACAAACAAGCATTCGATGTCTTTGCCAACGCGAACATTTCCACTGTTTAGCGTGTTGACATAAATCACCGACGGAACCTGCAAGACGATGCACTGAAGGACTCGAGAAACGAGCGACTCACACTTGAGCGTGACTCTGCCACAAGAGCGTAATCTGTTGGTTTCCGTCTGGCATGCTGTATTTGCACCAAACCAGAAAGTAAAGGTTTGTCAGCGTGACCGCGCAAATTCCGCTGCAAGTCAAAAGAACCGCTGGGTAGGCAGCTTGTCCGTACGCATCCAACAGATGTGCTGTCATGTAAGGAAGAATCATGACTCCAACGCTGAAGGAGCTGCTGAACAATGCTGGGAGACTGTCCAGATTTTTCATGTGTGATCCCAGCCAAGACAGCAGCATGCGGTAGATGTTGCAGCCGGTGAAGGCAATGGTCACCACACACACCCACATCGTCCACGGGTTCTCGGGCGTGGCCGTTAGGAACATGAAAACGCACGTGAGAACCAGAGCCATCATGTCGACAAGCATGATCGTGCGTTCTCGCACGTATCTGACGAGGAAACTGATGAAGAGCGAGAACACAGCTCGACAACAGGCGTGGACGGAAATCATAACCAAGGACGTTGTTTTCGTCATATTCAGATAGTTGTAGTTGTACGTCATTAGAAGACCAACGAAAGTCACTTCCAAGCCGCCGTACGCTGCCGTGAACGCCATGAAGCAAAATATAACGGACAAGACGTGGCAGGTCGACACACCCAAGTCCAGCTCCCCTTTACCCTCTGGGGACGGAAACATGGAGTATCTGCGGCTGTAGTGCGCCGAACTGGCTGAGAACATCTTGCTCGAGTGTCTGTGACTGGCGACAATCGAGGTTCTTCGGGCCATGTGCTCTTGATGCGCGTCGTAGGTGTTGGTCAAACAGAAGAAGCAGACGGACAGAAGGACACTGAATCCCCCAGCAATTGCGTAGGCGTACTGCACATGGGACGTGACCTCCACAGCAAGAGGACGCATTGCAGTGCTGTTTTCTAACAGTGGTGACATGGTGATGATCCGGTCGTTCACGATGAGGTCCAGCCTCTTCCCATCCTGGGTTCGCAGGGGTCTGTACAGAAAGAAGGTCGCAACCAAAGGCGCGATCGCGAGGCCGGCCGTATAGAAGAGTCTGATGGCCCGAATCAGTGGCTTGGAGTGGTCCTCCCACAGATGATACGTGTAGCAGTAGATACCTGTGAAAAAAGGAGTGATCTGAGTCACTGATGAGACCAATGATGAATAACGGAAGGATAAAATCAATCAAAAAATCAATTTTCGCTTCATGTGAACTGGTGGTATATCTTGCTGTTTTTCTCGATGACGTGGCACCAGGACTGCAGTTGGGAGCAGTTGGAGACTTAGAAGTCAAGTACAAGAAAGTTGACATTTTGTGCCTGGCCTGTTTGTACTTCAGAGTGATTACTTTTCCCTCACTGGGTGACGATCTACGAATTCTCGGAGTCTGAATTGGACTAGAGATTTTGTACTTGTGACGATAGCTCCTGTGAAGAAGGCGGAGAAGCCGCTGACGGCTCCCATGAGGAGCACATCCGGGACCCAGGGCGCCGCGGCCGCCGTCACACCCTGCAGCAGCAGGAACACGGCGATGAGCGCGCTGTGCGACCACCGGTCCTGCAACGATTCCGACCAAACGGGCTCATCATCCCCTCCCACCAGTCCGCGCTGCTCACGCATTTTCGTGATTGCGACCAGTTGGGATTTTCTTCAATTCGGAGTTGTCTGTGTGTTGATGACACGTTCAGTCACTGTTCGCTGGATTTCTTGTGTTTTTGAAAGCAGTTTGGGAGATGACACGTCAAAGACTTGGAACTGACCTGGAGTCTGCTGGAGGCGAGGGAGCCGGCGCTCGCGAGCAGCGCTCTCCACGTGAACACGACGGAAATCTGCTCCGCAGTGCTGTTGAGAACCATCTGCAAATCCGCCAGGGTTGGTCCGATCATCCCGTCATTCATCCCCTGCAGAAAAATATTTGTTGTTTCACGATCGGATGTGTCTTGCACAGAAATGATTCTGCAGTTTCAGTGCTCTAACAGGTCGTGACCAAGTGATCATCGTGCTTGGGTCAGTGTTTGTGTGAGCAAAGGAAATTCAAGTGAAAAACCATTCGATCCTTGTGGTCTGTTGCGGTGTGGCGCTACCTGCACAGATGTGATACAAATATTGCACAAATGTTTTGAATACTCACTGCTCCAACAGATGCGAAGAGAAGCGCGACCGTTTTCCAGCGACGCTTCGGAGAAATGAACCTGTTGCGGCCTCCGCACAGATGCGACTCCTCGGCGCGGGACCGAACCCTGCAGATGTCCATCTGTGGCCCGTTCATGATGGCGGCCTCAATTCCCTCGGAAAACTCCCACAGCGTCCAATGTGGTCAGAGTTAAAAAATTGTCAGATGTGTGCAAGGTGAATAGTGAAAACGCAGTCTTGTTTGACGCAAATGGCCCAGATGTGCACACGCTGTGAATCCACAACTTTTTCCTGTGGAATCCTCACGCAAAATGTTCGAATTGTTCCTGTGATTATGACAGGCATGTGAATACGAGACCTTGTTGAGCCCAATACACGTATACACAGTATTTCGAACAGACACTGAAGTTGATCAGAATTGGCTGATAGACGCACGATATGTGTTTATTTTTGCATTGAATGACCTTCGCTAATCACAAGCACAAACTTTGGACCTTCATGCATGGATGCAATGTAGATTAATATGATAATCACCATCGGTTTTTCAAGTTTTGTTGCGGATCTAAATCTTCGCACACAAGAAAGCACGTGAAAGATATATCAACACTGCTTGTCAGAGACAAAGTCAAATTTGTCACGGTGCGAGAACTGCCTGATCGTAGGTGATCAGTGGCTGAATTTCCTCGGACGAATCCGTTGTGCGATGCGATGGCCACAACTCCAGGACCGCGAAGAGAAAAACACTCATCAGCAGTCCAACACTGCTACAAGCCAGCAGCACCCACGGAAGAAATTTGTATCCGTACGTGACCAACAAATGTGCAGTTAAATAAGGCAAAATCATCACCCCAGTGCAGAACGACAAGTTGAACAGTTTGGCCAGTTTTCTCCACAGTCTGTGTTTTTGTCCCATCCATGTCAGACAACAAGGAAATAAACTGGAGTTGCCAATTGCGAGTAAAGTTGTAGAAATCCACAGTGAGATGTGACCGTCACACGATATGGTGCCGAGAAGATAGCCAGATGTGCCTGTGACAACGATTACATTGAAGCACAAAATGACACCTTCGGGTATTTTGGTGGACAGAAGCATGGAGAGCAGGGAGAAGACCAGCTTTGTAAATTGATACAAGGCTGACATTATGATTGCCTCCTGTTTCCTGTACGCAAGGAAATGATAGCTGTACGTAATCATGAGTCCGGTGAAGGTGATTTCAATCCCTCCGAACATGGCTGTGAAGATCATGAAACAAAGGCACACAGAATTCCAATGCCAGCTTGCATACTGCTTCGAAATCGTCTTCTCCTGTGTTTGTTGGCTGCTTTCCTTGAATGTTCCTTCATCACTAGTGGCTTCGAAGTGGCGGGTCGGGGGTAAGCACAAAACAATTCCGGCCAAGAGAAACCCGGTCAGAGCCACGACGAAGTACGCCGCTTGGACCTGAGTCACTTCTTCGCCACTTGTTTCTGAAGAGGTTGCATTGTCTTGGACGGTACAATGGTGACCGTTATTCACCCTTGATGTCTTCGATGGTCTTCCGTCCACTTGCCTCTGCCACAGAAGAGGAAGGGCGATGAGGGAAGCGGTGCCGATTCCGAGGGTGTAGGCCATACGAAGGGCTCGGACTGGTCCAAGAGTCGTACGTTTCCAAATCATGAATATGCTGGAATAGATCCCTGCAAACGAAACGGGAAAATGATTGGGCCGAGAGCCGACACGATGGACATGATGTAAAGGTCTTCAGGGCGTGGGGGCACTCTTAACGTGCACATCATGAACAAAGTGTTGAGAGACGAAGTTTTTCTGTCTTTACTCACCCACAATGATAGCCCCAGTGAACAAAGCAGAAACTCCACTCGCGAGATCGACCAGGACTGGTGTCGGCAACCAGGGTATGATCACTCCAAACACAGATTCGAACACCAGTGCAACACCGATCATCAGACAGGTATATTTAGGAAATCTCTGGATCAGTTTTCCAGTGACCACGCAACCGAGAACGATGCACAAGGCTCTGAGCGTGAACATCACTGACACAGTCTGTGGATTTCCTCCTGTGATCATCTCCAGGTCCACCAGTGTTGGAGCCACCATGCCGTCGTTCATTCCCTGCGCAAAAAGTTCGACACAAAACACGTACAATGAGTACAATAAGTGGCCCGGGAGCAACATCTCCCCGGCACATTCTGCAAAATCCGTAGCAAAAGAAATCATAGTGAAGCGGCAAACAAAATGCACTTTTTGAACTCACAGTGTTCAGACTGGCGACCAAAAGAACGGCGGTGTAGACGCAGCGATGTGTGGAGTCCTCGTCATCTCTCCCGGGTGGGCGGCCTTTCGAAGTTCCAACTTTGGCCAGAAGAATGGCTGCGTCCAGCTGAGGCCCGTTCATCTTGACAAAAATCGAGAAAGCCAATTGCCTGGTGGGTGCGGTTGCTTCATCTCCTTTCCTCGGTGTCCTGGGACTGTTAATTTCCTTGCTTGTATGTTCTCACGAATTTACAACTTCTGATAAAAGATCGTGGGGCGAGCTCATAAAGCGGAGGTGGATCCTGGACCTGAGGGCCTCCACTCCAGCAGGGGTCCTGTCCCAACTTCAGAGCACGTGAGAAACACAAAAGCGAGAGTCACCAACGTTTGAAGGCTTGGAGGGTGGGTCAGGGTGGGTCCTGAACCCCTGGATCCACCGGGGGTCTCATCGCAAAATCTCAAGGAACAAGTGATGAGTGTGCATAAGCATGCACAGGAATCCAACTGGGTAGAGATGATAACGTTTTGTCAAAAGGACATTTGCAAATCTGCCATCTACAAGAGATCTAACAAAATGCACACTTTGACCTGTCATGTTTGACAGGTGGTTGTAAGGTCACGTGACAAAAGCGCCTGGACCGGTGGCGGCGTGAAACGCAACAACAAAACCACAGGGACGCGAGAATTCAGTCAAACGCGGAGCCGCGAAGGTGTGAGCTGACAACAGCTTTCAAATTCATAATTTAACATTCACCGACAGCCGCAACAAACATGTAGGAGTGACAAGAAAGTGCAGTTACTCTGTGGTTCGGATATGGCTCAACCTAAAGTCTCCTCACCCTCTCGAAATGGAGCTGTACGTGATGGGAGCAACGGACAGATGCAAGGCCTGCTCACCGAGTTTCGAGGCCTGTACGAAAACAGACTTCGCAAACTTGATGAAGCAGAAAGGGCAGGTGAAAACATTGACAAGGTGAGAACACAACCAATTTCCAATCTACTGTTTGACTCTGTGATCATGTTCAAGCGGAATTCTCGTGTTATCAGTTGAAATGCGGATCTAGTTGACAGGTTGCAACTTGCACGTTTGATCTTTGCGCCAACACGCTGTATTGATCGAACTGCCAAAGGGGATGATCGAAGTGAATTGCAGTCAACAACGAAATTGCACGTCCAATGCCAACGACAGAACTACTGATTTTGTTGTCTTGTGAACTTAGATTGTGTTGTTTACGTGTGCCAACTTGTGTCATTTCAGACGAGGCAGAGGGTGCTTCAGGCCTACGTGAAGGACCTGAGTGAACAGAACACAGTCCTGGTGCAGACTGTCGAGGAGTTGGAGCGAGAGGCGAACGATCGGGTCTCTTTGCTGGAAGCCAAACTGCGTCGATCCGCGAGTACAGTCAAGGTCCGTGTCGGACACAGTGTGTGTGTGTGTTTGTGTTTGTGTGTGTGTGTGTGTGTGTGTCTTTGTGTGCTTGGGAGGGGGGCTTACACATGTTTGTGCGGATTTGAGCACCGGGAGGGACACAGATGTCATCTCTTGCATATCACTCCAGGTGTGAGAACGAAGCCAAGAGAAACGTGCAAGCACATCAAAAGCGAAGTGAAACTGAACACAGAGCGAAATGCACGAAGGGGTCACCAGCTTCATGAAAACTCAGAATCGTTCCAGAGCGATAAATGTGAAATTATGTGGCTGAAAAGAGTGCGACAAGATAAAGGTTTCCAACAGGTTCAACGAGTGTTTTGCAGTTGCCTGGCTGCTGGGTGAAGGTTCGGTGTAGATCTATTTTGGCATGACCCCCACCGTGTGTGAAGAACTGTTTTCGTGTTGTGAGACCCTTTTCCGCCTCTCCCTTGAAAAGAGGGCTTGGGACACCCTGCAAAACATATTTGTGAGGCTCATTGCGCCCCTCCTCTTTGCCCGTCCAAAGGAGAACAGCACTCCGTTTTCTGTGAAACGTTTTCTTGGGGAAATATTGTGCGCGTCTCACCCCTCACGAACATTGTACGCCTCCATCGCGTTGGTGTTCTTGGGAATTTGGCAGAACTGAACAGTCTTTCAAGACCTGGAATACAAAGTAGGGGGGGGGGGACCTGAATGCGCACGAACTTCGCACGTGATGTTCGTGATCACCTCTGGATCCAGTCACGGAGAAAGACGCTGAGCGAATAGAAACGTGTTCGCTGCTTCCTTTCAGGAGTACATGAGCAGATTGAGGGAGTGTGAGAGGAACACAAGAACGGCTGTTTCGGAAAAGGAACAAACGAAACTTCAGCTGCAGGTGAGAACTTCCGATATGCTCAAGCATGGGAAACAAGATATCGTCAGATGCATGACTTCCTTTTACGCTGCACGGAAACACAGCTTCTGTGGTTTCGTGCATGATTAGCAACCTTCAATCCTTCAGTTGCAATGAGCCAAGAATCCACGTGTGCATCTCTGGGGTGGGAACAGACAGGTGGCATTTGCAGTGCAACAAACAAATGTGTGGTTGGGGTATTCAGTGTTGCTTCGCTAGGCAAAATGTACCGTGTGCGCATGTGTGCGCGCTCGGAGGTGAAGAGCTCAAAGACAGTTGGGACCCGGTGTAGGAGTAAGGATATTCCCCCCAGGAAATCCTTTCCTCCCGGAAGAGATTTACGGCTCGTATGACAGTAAAAGTCTTCCCCCCGGAAAGGATTTCCTAGTAAATATATTCCCCCTAGGAAATCTCTTCCCCCCTTTGTACAGGCCATTTCGTACAAATTTTTGGGTTAGGGTTAGGGTGTGTTATAGGAAATTCTTTCCCCCCTTCAAATCAGTAAAAGTCTTCCCCCTGGGTCTCAGCTTCACTTTTGGGCATCTCGTATTGGGTTTGATTGTTTTTTGTTGT
>JAAUXT010081100.1_pt1 | contig 11400 bp, 12 predicted proteins | sample 7278171 | NCBI WGS metagenome assembly JAAUXT01 (sample SAMN14350112, study PRJNA611818) | marine sediment metagenome | isolation source: surface marine sediment (1.8m) | place: French Polynesia: Moorea | collected 2018-08 | reverse complement strand
TCCGGGTGGGAGGTTACATTCCAAAGTGTGGACAGACGCACACATGAATGCTAAGGGTTTTTAAGCCGTCAGCGGCACCTAGATGGCCGGCTACGCGACCATCAACAAACGAAAGCGTGCACACGTCAAAGTCTATCCAACGGGACAACAAAAGGACGCGGCGACACAATGCGAATTCTTCCAAACAACGGCAGACGAAGGAAACACAGAAGGAACGAACCACACGTCTTCCTGTCGACCAAAGTTTGTTCCATCACCTGGGGACATTCACATCACACTGGGAAAGTGTTCGGACGCAATGACAGAAGAACTCAGGGACACTTTTGCTTCAAGAGGCAGTTTTCACATGGAAGCGGCTTCAAACGAACGAGTTCTGTGTATCCCGAACAACAGGCAAGAAGAATACACCACCAACCGATTGGAAGCACGCAAGGAATCTCGATTTTCACAAACAAGTTCAAATTGAGTTTGAGTTTTTATTTCTTTTGAAGCAGATCAAATTGGACAACACAACAAACACACACCAAAACATTATGACTGTTTGCAGTCCATAATAAAACATCTTTGTTGTTCTCAGAAAGACAATTCGTTTCCATGGTGACACGCCAAGTGCAGCACTGGGTGCAGAGAGCATTGAGCAGCAAGTGCCGTTTCTCGAAACACGCAGTCCTTGATCTCAGAAAGAACATCCTCTTTATGGCCTGTGGAAGTCTTCTGTTGATGATGTTTTGATTTGAAGACAGTGAAAAGTCAATGAATTATGATTATCAACAGAGTAACAGTCATTGGTCTGGTTTTCTTCTCCAAAAGCATTTCAACATCCTCGTAACGCTTCTCAGACGCTTTTTCCTTGTTTGTTCACCACTGTCGCTTTCGTCACAGTCTTGTTTTATGATCACAATCTGGAGTGCGGATCTCTTATGGAAGTTGCATGTTGCGAACCTGTGTACGGAAGCTGCAATATGTCTCTGCAAACACATCTCAAACTTCCCCCGCGTTCAACTGCTCACTCAACTCACCGCGAGAACACGCAGAATGCTGTTTGTTGCGAACAGCTGATGAAATGAGCAATCTCACTGTTCACTTTGGTGCTTCATGGCCAGTGCTAAAATTGTGCGCACACGTGGATTCCACTCAAGGCGAACACAGTCAGCACATCAGAACCTGTCCCGTGTCTGTGCGTGACTGCGTGCTGCCGCAGTTCGTGCAGACGGGAACACCACAGAGACTGAGACGCAAGCCACTCGAAATTTTCCTCACATTGTAATTACCAGCAGAGCAAAAAGGAGTGAGATGTGAAAAGAATCAAAGGCATGAAGGCGTGTTCACAAGAGGTGTGGACGGCATTGATCTTGAAATTTTTTGATGTTTGCGAAACGAAAGAACTCTGTGCTGCAAGAATCCTGGAATGATCCGTCCGTCAACCCACAGCTGATAGCAAACACCTTGGGCTGAGATGGCCAGGAGAGACGGAGTGTTTGACATGTTCTGACTCAGAACCTGCTCTGAAATTGTTCAAACCCACACTGACTCAATATGGCAGAGGTAACCACAGTGACCATGGATACAGTTTGTAGCTTGCTCCAGTTTCAAGCAAGGAAAGAGACAATAATTGAAGGTCGACAATTTTTTGCTTCTGAGGAAGCTCCACTTGGACTTTGAAGAAAACCAGAGAACCTTCAGAATTAAACCACAGCTCCAGTTGGTTGTGCGTCTTCTCTTTTGCCTTGGCTTTTCTTTTGATGCAGTCAGAGCAGGTTCTAACAAAGTCTGGGCAGGTCTTAAGAAAAGGTTTGGATGGGATTCAGTCGCTGGGTTTGGTGGCTAGTGCAGCCACCTGACCCGAGGAACCTCAGCCCGGCTACGGTTGGTAGCTCAGCCGGGTCTCAACGCAGTCGCCTCTGATTACACGGCTCCACCATAGTGAGGAATCGAGGGGTTATCAATCAAGGAAGATGGAGTCTGACGTGGAAATGTGCATTTCTTGTCCTTCCGTGGACGGGTGTCTTGACCTTGCGTCATATTAAGATCTGTCATGCTCTCTATTCAGTGATTTTGCGCAGTGCACAGCGAACAGGCTGAAGGCAAATGGGTCGTTTGCCGATCTTTTGTGTGCAATCGTCGTCCCTGTATTTCTCCTCAATGGAATTTGAGTGCCCATCAGTGTGGGTCCATCGTGGATTCAGCGAGTATTCACCTTCTCTCAAAAGAACAAGGACAATCGCTGGTGGAAAGTGTTCCTCGTGTGGCCACAACAAAAGGGGTCACTGAACTCCTGAATCTGCCCCTGCAGCAATTCAACACGCACTGTCCAAGTCTTCAAGCGAAAGACTCTGGACTATTGCTTTCAATTACGTACTCGACAAGATGTCCACACACACTGATTGTCCGTGATTTTGATGTGCCGGAGCTGGAGTGAATTCAGCGAGAAATTACAGGTTTTGCCTTCTCTGTGATTTCTGCAACTACTGCATCGCTCTTTCATCTTTTTCTCGGTGACATTCACAGACAATTAGCAACAAGTCAATATCGCCAAACTTTGGTCCTGGAGAGAGAGCGTCGTGTCCGAATATAGCTGGAGAGAACAACACAGTTTGCAGACCTCAGAGTCTTCTCCAAATGTTCTCAACTGGACAGAGACCAACCACAAGTGCGCCAATGTTTTGGTCACAAGATTGTGCTGTGACACGGAAGCTGATGGATCTCTGGATCCGCTCAGTTCAGTCGCGAGCTGCGCATCTAAAAATAAGGCTGTTTTCCTAAGAGAAAATCGTCGTTTCGTGCGTCGGCAGCAAAGTTTCGTTTGTTTCCTCCCAAGATCAAAGAGAAGAATCCGTATCGCCGTGAGATCACATCACTTGCACTTGTTCGACTTGACGGCGAAATCACCTTCTCGTGCACACGACAACGCGCTTGAGTTGTTGTTGGACTCATGAGAGGGAAGTACTCGGGAGAGGAAACTTTCTAAAGACTTTCGCACGCAAGTGCTGAAAAGACGCAGTTGTTCTCCACCGTGTTGTTTGACCAAAGTACGAGCAACAATCTACGACACAAGTCCTGTTCCGCTGTTGCCTCTTCAATTCTTGAAACATCCGAGGGAAGGAGACAGGGAGGGACTCTCACAAACTCTCCCTCTTTCTGTTCTTTTATTTGAACCAGTGTCTTTCCGCAAAAAATCTGAAGCTCAAATGACAAGTGCAATATTCTCGCTCTCCCTCGGTGTTTGCGGCCTCCACTCTTCCTTGGTTCGATAGTCTGCGCCGGTCCTGCGGGAGGCTCGGTTATTTGCGGGGTGATCGATCCGAGCTGGTCATGCCTGAGTCGTGGCCACAAAAACTGCTTCAAGTCTGTTGTGGATCCAGGGCCAAGGCAAACAAAATCTGTCTGTTCTGGATCCACCAGTGCGTGCCTTCGGTCATTTGAAAACTGAGAAGCAAAGCTCAATTTATGTCTCTGCTTTGTCAATTGTTGCTTCTTCTCCTGTACGCCGTGAACACATTTGGTGACTGGAAACACGTGCACGCAGGCGGAGCTTTGTGTTCTGTCAAACCAGGTTCTTGACCCGTCAGCCTTCACACACAAGCGCACAGGGCAATCGCTTTGACCAACCAGGAGCCTGGATCTGTTTTGTGAAAATCAATGGTGTGATCCATGGTCATAACAATGGAAGCTGAGCAATTCGCCAAATAGCGCGATAGGATCTCCGCCTCCGCAAAAGGGCACTCATTTCGATTTTTTGTTGCTTGTTGCAGAGTTTGAGATTTCGTGTTGCGAAAAACTTGTTTTTGATTTTGTGAGGAGCAACTCGGAGAGTGAGCTCAGAAATTGCAATTGTGTCCGGCACGTGTGCAAATTGTGGCTGTTTAATGGTGGTTTTGCAGCAGCTGTGGACATCTAGGACATACGCAGCGAGAAAAAGCTTTCTGTTCCTATATATTGTGTTTTTGGAGTGTTTCTATCTCAATGCGGGCCTCGTTTTTCGGCCATTTCCCTGAAAGAAATAAGAACAGTTGCAACTGTTTCTAATTTTATTGCAGACACTTGCTATCGCTGCGCAGAATGCAAAATTCGCACAGAGTTGGTTTCAGCATCTCAACTGAGGAGCGAGGCTTCGCAAAGTTCCCTTTCTTCCGACGTCGCAGTGATGTGGAACTGTGTCTAGGTGGGGGCAGATTCAAGACACTGGGGAGTGTCTCGTTGTCACCTCCTCTCAGGGTAGTTGGTGACCTTTAATCACTGTACCGAGTTTTGCTTACTTCTGGGGAACACAGGAGCACCCGTGAGAACAAGACCTGCACGGTGCCCCAAAATCAATGCAGATTCGTGGGCATGGCTTCTCGCAATCAAGAAACAAACTGCAGGTCGAACAAGGGCGGACACAAGTGAGGAAGAGAAGAAAGCATGTGCCACAAAGCGAGATAGACGTCTACGAGTATGCTGTTGCATAATTCTGTGGAAACTCCATGCAGGCTTGTGTTCTTCCCACCCAGCGGAACGGCCGTCCGTCGACCAGTCGCGTCGTCCGCTCTGAACTGCACCATACGCAGAGGACAAGACTGAAAGACTCAGTGCTGGGTGTTTGTAACCATTCTGAGCAGAGGGAGAATCGACTTTTTCGACGCGAGTCACACTTCAACGTTTGACACACGATGGGGTTTCCACTACAGACGACGGCTTGTCGCTGCACTCAAACTGCAGCTTCGGTCTCTCAGGCAACGGACGCCCTGTACGACCCGACCAGGACGGCTCTGCAAGCTCTGGTCTCAATCGCAACTGCCATGGTGCTCGAGTTTCAACCCCCGATGAAAGATGCATGAGAACGCAAGCACGGTCACAGCAGATCAAGGACAATCTAGGAATACCTCAACGGGATCTGACACTGTGTCCACGTACTGCCACAAGCAGACCTCACGCACCCACTTGTCTCCGTTTGCAGCTGAATCAGTGTTCTCGGAGAACTGTCAATCAATCACACCAAAATTTCTGCTTTGCAAAACAAAATCCATAAATTCGCTGTGAACTCTTTCCGTGCATCCAAATTGATATTCCCATGAATGTTTCATCAGAGTTGGATTGGTATCCCAGAGCTGAACTTAACTGATGGCACTTTGCCTCGTAAATTTGTCTCATCATCACACTAAACAAGAACCCGCGTGAGGCCTGTTCGCCTGACGCCCAGTCCTCGCACCACGACGCAGCCCACTGCGAGGCCCATCTCAAAAGTTCCGTTGAAATGGTTTGAAGGTTGAATTCCGCTGTCCAAAAACAAGTTGAATGAAATCAACTGCCTTTGTTTTGTTCTTTTCTACACCAGAGATTCTTTCACAAAGTACAACAAGAGACTTCTTTGCAAAGTAAGAAAAGGAGTTAGATTTCTTTTGTGAATGTTTGGAAGGTGAGCTGAAAATAAAAATTGAGGGGAAGAGGTCTGCTTTTAATCATACCAAACACAAAAGAACCTTGTTTGAGGAAAAATTCTGAAAAAAAAACAACCACAAGTAAAGTAGTCAACGCTTGACAAAAGGTGTGATTTCTAGATTTTTTTTTACTTTTTATGATGCAAAAAAAAAATATTGTTTCACAAGTGCAAGTTACAGGAGGAATGTTGGTCTGCCACAACAATGGTTTCCAGTACACCATAACGGGTACTTTTGGAATGGACCGCTGAATATTTCGTGGGGCACAGTGCCACCTCCAAAAGCAGCAAAAAATGCAGCTTGCTTTCAGTCCAAACTCCCTTTTTCACTCCGTCAGCGGTGTTAGGAACATAAATTGCTCGGAGAGTGTGTGCGTCTCGGCTGTAATCATCTTCAATGATGATCAGCCTCGGTACAGAAATGTGAATGAGCGGCACTACAAACAAAAGGGCGTCGACTCCTTGAAGCTGCTCGGTGTTTCAATTACACAGCCCAACCAAGTTGATTGGATGGGAATTGTCCAAATTGGTGCAGACTCACAATAGATTCAAAAGAAACGCTTTTGAACATCCTGCTATGTTGACATTTTGACCTTGAGAACAAAGATCAGGTTGTCATGAAAGACATGAACGCGACCAAACCAACTTATTCAGTTTCTGTCCCCAAGAGAAGTCTCGGAATTAGTCTGACATTCACGAGAGTCGTCTGTTTAGGAGACAAGCGACGTGCCTGAGGAGACTCCTGGGACAAGAATGAAGTGGTCACCTTGTTTTTCCAAATTTGAACCTTGTCCATCACTGCAGCAAACATCACTTCAAATGCTTGACGCATCGTGAAGTTGACCCGCAGAAGCTGAGACCACCCTGGAGGTAGACGACCCATTACGAAATTCTTGAGTAGTTGGTTGCACACCAATTTGAAGCTAAAAAATGCCTTGACCAAATTCCCGCACTTCTTGCGCTGTGTGCCTGCCATCATTTGTTCCAGCCATGAGTGGTTTTGATCCGATGACAGTTCAAACAAAAAATACTGCTTTTCCTGCGACCTGTGCCCTGGAATTGCATTTTGACTTGGAGTCAGGCTGACAGCCTGTCCCATGGATTCGCTGCTTCCAGCAGAGCAACACGACCGAATATGATGACCCCCGGCAGTTGACCATCGATAACCAGGCAAATAAACCAGAACATCAATGATTCAAGATATAAAAGCCGCGGTATTGTGTGACACACATGCATTACGGCTGAAGTCCTTGCAAATTTAATAAGACTCTCAAGCAAAAGGTCATTTTCACATCACCGTTGCAACGCCGTCCTTGTCGAGTTCGGTAGATTTTGGAGTAGACATCTGCAGCAAAACAGTCATACGAAAAGATTTGGCAGGAAGAACACAAAGGAAAGAATAGTCTGCTGCCACTCTATTTGCACAATTACAGACTCTGTCACACGCGTTCTTTGTTGCAGGGACTGAGGGCTGTGATTCAGCGAAAACAAGCCGAACTTAATGCGGAAGTCCTTCTGACCACTTATGTAATTTACCAGCAATTTTATCCCTCAACACGTCAAATTTGTCATCGGGAGAGTTAAATCCAGCAAAGTCTCACTGGACAGCCCATCCTTCTTCATTCTAAACCCGAATGGAGAGGCTGCGATGAAGTAGTGCAGAAATATTGCAGCCCAACTGAAGGATATTGCTTTCCAACGGCCCACACGAACAGTTGGGCAGACATGATTTCCCCTTCAAGCGGTTACTTGGGAGTTCTCTGAGGCAGAGAGACCTGCAGACCTCTGTGGTTCACAAGTTTCTCACACAACCTGTCATAAAGAACACAATTTTGCCCCATTTATCCAGATTTTTGTTGGGAAACAACGCGGTCACTCTTGCAGATTCTCCTCGAGACAAATAAAATTTACACAACAGTCTTTGTGGGTGTTGGTCCCGTTCCAAGAAAAAAGAGTACTCCATGTGGGCAGAAATTTATCAGAAATATCGACAGAACATGTTGAGTCTGTAAACCAAAAGCTGGGTTCCTGCAGGCATTTTTCATTTCTCAATTGATGGCGTCAGCGCCTGCAGCGAACCACAGTGAAGACAAAGCGTCAGGGACGAGCCGGGGGCGTTGAATCAGAATCGAGCCTTTGGATGTTTGTTGCACTTTGTGGGTTGTTGGCGTTATGTCCACGGAGTGAATGGAGAAAGGAAAAACTTCAAAGCAGCTTTGTTGTACCTCATCGGGAAGGAAAGAGGAGAAGAGAGACGTTGAACTGGTGTTGAACTTGGTCTTGTTCACCTTGGAAAAAAGAAAAAAAGAGATTTCTGTGCCTTTACTTGTGTGCCATCGAACTAACAATGCGATTGAAAAAAGCCAGTGTTTCAACAGGAAGTGTGTCTGTTCTGTTTCCTTTGTTCTTCTCTGTATTGCTCGTTGCTCCAGCTTTTTTCTGCTCTTTCCAAAGAATTGCGCCTCTCTGACTTGGTTTGCACGCACTTTTCTGTTTGAAACAAAGGAAGAAAACACTACAGGCTTCCCTTCCTCGATGGAATTCATTTCTACTGACGTTCGTTACTCCAGAGCGGGTTTGGACCTTTCAGCATGCAGGCAAGAAATTCAGGAAATCAACAGTCTCATTTTACGCAGGAGGGAGGCAGGGATGGCATTCAAAAGTGTCACAAAACACTTCGGACGAAAGTGAGAGCACTCAGCCACTCGTAAATGGATCGGAAGATCGTCTCCACCTTCGGCTGAATTGTCATGAGTCATGTTCAGAACAGCTGTTGCAATTCGATCAGCAACTTAACAGAAACGCAATGATTGTCAAAACATCAGCGGATCTAACACAAGTCTGCAAAACCACTTGCATCCAAATCTGGCAGTAATCCGCACAGAGACGACGGGAACTTTGACACTTTATCTGTCTAAGCCGCAGATTAGCGTCCATGCGAGTCTCTAAATACGGGTTCACAAGCCCTCAAATAACTCGAGAAGCCACGTCTTCACTAGAACAGCTTTCAGAAACGGTAAATCTAAACACGGCTTCGTCCCAGGCGCCCTGGTCGTCTTGACCCCGGTTATTTTTAACCTCAAATTCAACAAATAAGCAAAGGCTGACAGTAGGGATGAATCTTTCTCGGGCCACCCCCATGAATCCGTGCATGAGTGACGCTGGAACAACGCACTGTAATCCTCGGCACCAAGCTCCATGATTTACATGGTTTTCGTGACCTCATCTGGCGCGACCATCTCACAGATAAAACAGGATTTGATAACATCACATCTGACGTCATTCCACTGCCAGCCGAACATCCAGTCAAGCAGGAGGCACTCCTCTCCCATCCGCCCGGAGTTGGGCTCGCCGCGCATCCAGTGAGTGTAACGGAAGTGCTGGCCCGTCCCCGTCCATTTCCACTTCCTGTCTGGCAGGCTGGCCCGGCCCCCAGCCCACAGACTACAATGTTGGTAGGCTGCAAAAACACAAAAGCAGACAGTGTGAAAGACCATGGCGGAGTGGTTAACTACCAGCCTGTCAGGCCCAGAGTGTGGTCGTCTCGTCCCTCACAACTTGCCAACTGTGGAAGCATTTGCGAGGGACAAGTGTGTGAAGATTGGTCCGACACACACCATGGTACAACTCCCGTAGGAGCGGTCTTCAATCAAATGCACTTTGTTTGTTCCATTCTCGTGAGCTGCAGCTGACAACGACAGCGAGCGCCGTCCTGGGTCCGTTCCGTCTCCGCTGCGCTGAGGTTTGTGTTTAGGAAGCATTAGCCCCATTAACGTGGGTCAGTGTCCTTCATTGACATTAATTAGCGCCGCAATGTGTCACTCCCGGACCGAAGTGTGGTCTCTGTGGTATCACGAATGCAAGTGAGACAAGTATAACAACAATTGCCCATATGAGAGCAGAGCAACCCAATACAAGCTTCCTTTCCATTGGAGAATGAAGTCACCTGTGCAGCTTAGGAACAAGGGACTGAGGTTGAGAGGAGTGGGGCGGGTTGGTGGAATTTGGAACCTCGGCACAGTTACGAAGCGCCTTGAGACGAGGGGCAGATGTTCACATCAAAAGTGAAAGTTACCCACCATGTTTTCCGCTCTTTGTAACTTTTCATGAAACTATGAAAGGTTTTGTTTCCGTTGAGTTTGTCAAATTTCTTCAGCTCTGGTCGAGCAATTGTCACTGTGATTGAAGGGAGCGGAATGGTTGGAACATTGAACAGATTATGGTCATGTTGGCTTGTGAACGCCAGCAGGTGTTCGTGCATGTCACACTAGTTTCAGGCATTTATGCGCTGAAAATTAATTCAACTCAACTCGTGACAAAGAACAAGACAAGCTATTGTTTCACTCCGAGGTCAAAAGCTCTGAAAGGAGACGTAGTTCCTCAACCAAAACTTTGAAAAGTAGCAACAAAAGCACACATAGCCCTCACCTGGTAGCTTCCGCACATGTTTCACCAAGAAACGTTGTTCGGATTTGGACTCGATACTGACGAGGTCCGCTCCGAGTTGACGGCACCGGTCCCTCGCCTCCGCCCACGTGACCAGGTCCGTGGACACGTGATAGCACGAGTCGCGGCGCGCCAGGCTGAAGTCCTGCGGGCAGGTGACGGGGTCCTCACTGCGGGCTTCTGAAAATGAACCGTGTTGAGACCTGTTGTCCCGTGGAATCGGACCCGAAGAAGCCTTTTCGGCTTCGCGAAAGGGTTTGGTGAAGGGTTTGGTGGCCACAGTCTCCGCATGAGAAAAACCTGAACCCCAGAACAGAGAGGAAGCCGCTGTTGTTTCCATTTGTTTCTGCTCTTTGACCAAGAAAGAAAGACAGGATAGAAGGCACTGAATTTTGTACGTAAGTATCAATTGTCAGAGCTGTGAAGAAGCATCAACGTGTTCAGCAAAATCTCAGTTTCAATTTGAGGGGGAAACCAACCGACACTGGCTGACCTTCGCAAGCTCAATTGTAAAAAAAAACAAGTTTTTTTGTCGTGCTGCTTAACAGGTGCAAAAAATAATCAAGGCCCGGCTTCTTCCTTCTTACCATGAAGAGACAACAACGGGAAACAGTCGTTTTCGCATTGTTTGTTCAGGTGATGTTTCAGCCCCAAAGTCCATCTGACTCCCTTGAAAGCTACGATCGAGAGAGGCAAAAGCGTGGTACGGCGGCTGCGTTTCGACAGGCAACACAGCTTCCTCAAACGCAAAAACGTTTGCATTCTTGAAGCTTTCAACAGACCAATTCGCTTCCAATTGAGAGCTTTCTGTTTCTTAACAGTGATAGCAGTCCTGTCAATTTGATTGTCACACTGATGGCACCGATGCGACAACAACGACGCTGTGTGCGCCATTTCCCTTTTGTGAGATGCATCAAATGGATCGTCCCTCGCGATTGCGACTCGCGGCAGGTCTCTCTTGTGTCGCGCCGCGCCATTTCTCTAATGGACCGGATTCCATCCCGTTTCTCGCTTTCAGAACTGGAAGCGTGCAGCGAATCCAAGTGGAATGAATTCAAACGAACAACCCCGGGAGCCGCAGATTCTAGATTGGTCTGAAAGCAACTTTGGGAGACGCACAACAGTTGACAAAACAAATTTTGTTTTCCTGTGTGCGAGGGTTTCTTTTCCAAGGCAGATTGCAAGATTCAATCGGGGCTCTCGGATCCGCCCCCATCTTGTGGGCATCGTTTGCTTTCTGTCCAGCGCAGCTGGTCGTATCTGTCTCGACGGAACGTGTTCACCCAGGTTCACTTTGTGCAAAATTTCGTGAACGCGCCATGATCCCCTGTTTGCGCTTCAGTTGGCTGCGTCTAACCTGAACAACCAAATCACAAACAAGTAAGTCCGGTAAACGGACCCGGATGGTCGCGCCGCCATTTGCAATCATGCTCCAAAAAAAATTTTGAAAATTGAAAAAATTGAAATTTGTGAAGGGCATGAAAAATAAAGGGGGCAGAAGACCTACTTTCACCATCAAAGTATACCCATTTTGTTTT
>JAAUXT010031474.1_pt1 | contig 11401 bp, 10 predicted proteins | sample 7278171 | NCBI WGS metagenome assembly JAAUXT01 (sample SAMN14350112, study PRJNA611818) | marine sediment metagenome | isolation source: surface marine sediment (1.8m) | place: French Polynesia: Moorea | collected 2018-08 | reverse complement strand
TTAGGATAGTGGCTCCATCTAGGGGAATGATATGATTGGCTGTGGCTGTTGCTGTGGCTATGGAAGGCCATGGCAGTCTTAGGGGTTGGTCATGGTAAATATATATAACAATTTGCATGAATTGTTCACACACTTGTTGGCACTGATGGCAAAAACATTGATCAACAGTTTGCATTCCTATTTTCTCGCCATGAATCGGTTTCTTAGTTTGCATGCCTCGAAGGAAAAACTTTTGACATGTTTTTGTCTCTTTTTTCGAAACTTATCTGACCCAGTTCGTTTCATTTCTGGCCTCAGAATTGCTACATCACCACCAAAGTTTGGAAATTAAGAAGTGGCTACATGTATTTTTGACAAAATCCCGTGAATCAGTTTCTAGTTTGTGTGTCTGGTGCTTCCCTAGGTTTTGTGTGCGAAGGAACAATTTTTCTCCTCTGATTCACGAAAATTGCAAAATCTCAAAAGGAAGCAAAGAAGTAATTCTGAGACTGAGGCTGAGGATGTGTGAATAATGAGGTGCAAGAGTCGGTGTGTGTTTACACTGCTAAGTGTTCTTGTTGCACTCACTAGAGGTGCGAGTGTGTTGCTGTGGCATGGTGTGTGTACCCAATTTTCAAGACTACTCCCCCACCCTCACCCCACATGACATCTTATCTCACACAGCATCTGAAGATTAGATATCACGTGACTGAGGGGTCACATAGCATCTGAAACTTTGGATGGCCAAATTTTAGGTACTGTCTGAGATTTCATGCTGAGTGACAGGGTGGGTTTCACACAGCATCCAAAAATTTGGTTGGTCAAATTTGTAGATGTCATGTGTGACTCAAGCCCCCAGTCACATGGCATATTATCTCACACAGTATGTCAAAATTCTTTTCACCCGACACAAAAAAACTTTTGAAGGCTTACTTATTCCCTTACCAAACTTGTAGATCTAGGTCCAGTGGATTCCTCAGATGAGTGCAATTGTGGCATGGCAGGTCACATGGTCTGGACACCATCTTGGATTTGATAAAGAACCAACTTTGGGCCACACCAAGATGATTTCTTCATTTCTTTGTGAAACTTAACAATTACAGAGTATTTTGTAGGGTATGCAAGGCCTTCAATGTTGCATGTTTGGTAACATGACCTCATTAGCAATTCAAAGTGACTGCTAAAAAGTGCCCATTTATCATTCAGGGAATGCCTTTGTTGTCAACCAGACTTTTAGGACCATTCCTGTGACAACTTTGAGCAAGCGGATTTTTGCGCTCCAGAAAAGCAAAAATTACGGTGACTGTAGAAATGGTGGCTGCGCCCTCTTCCGTATCGCCGAACCGGAAGGAAGTCTTTGCTGGTCGCTGGTGCGTTCATTTGTTGAAGGTAAAAAAAAATCTCCAAAATTTTGTGGCCATTGTTGGTATCGTTCGTTTCAATAGTTGAAGCCTTTGCACGCAGTTCTTAACCTGATATCGTTTGGGGTTCGGAGGCCCACTGTTGAGCTGGCAGAAGCTCATTGAGGATGCGAAAATCCCCAAACAAATTGCCGGGTTTGATCGTGCAGAATGGCGTCACAAGTCTCGAGTGTTGTGTTTTCGCCTGTCTGTGTGGCTGTTTTCTTGACAAACAACAAATGTTCGGAAAATACTTGGAAGATCATTATGCATGGCAGCCAGGAAAAATAAGGAAAATGGTGTCCAGACACATCCAGATTACGAGGGGAGTCCAAGTTCTGACGTTCAAACATGCTGTTTGTTCCTGCGATTTTTGTGGAAGTACTTGGTGCTTTGTCCTGTACGATCAAGCCGTTCAGTCGATTGCGATCACACTCGATGAACAGCATGTTTGAACGTCAGAACTTGGATTCCCCTCGTACTTTGCCGGGATTGATGTTGTGCTGCTCGTATTTCACTCGGTTAACCAGAGACATGCCCACGGATGTTGAGTGTGGTACGACTACAATTAGGAAAACCATCAGATACAGTCAGATTTCTAATGGGGTGCTACCTCCGCCTGAGCTGCGAGACGCTCGATCAGTCTGGTCAAACACTGGTTCAGGCATGGAGCCAAACCATAAAAAGTAATCAATCACTTGATCAATCATATGTCGGTCAGTCACTGGTTGCTTGATCAAGTCTATCTGCTTGAATGATCAGATGACAAGTGATTTCCTGTCTCAATGCGGAGAAGGCTTTGATTGCCTCAACCTGCTCCAAATCCATTTTCAAAGAGGGTTTTTCCAGTCAGATGATACCACTCTGGTTCCCATACCCCCAGGGGGGGGGATCAGCCAGAGCCAGAATATTCACTCAATATTTGAGAGAAATCAGCCTCAAATGGCAAATTGCTGTATAAAGATGATTCTTGTAAAATATTAAAATAGCCACTGAGGCCAGTGCCCCCTGGTGGGGGAGGAGTGTGGTGTGACACACTGGACCCGATTTGTCAGAACCACCACTAGACAGCATGAAATGTCTCCATTTTTTTGTCGGGATATTCCCGCCTCAGAAGAGAGTCTCTTCTGAGATACCCAACTGATCGTTTGTGATATCACTACAGAGTGAAAATTGTCTGTCATTTTCCAGAGATGGTTTTTGAAGACGGTGTGCACAAGAAGGGGAAGCTGTTCGTGCGTGGTCTGACTCCTGAGTCGAGTGAAAAGACCCTCGAGAACGCTTTCTCCAAGTTTGGTCCCATTGAAGAAAGTAAGTTTCCGTCAGGTTTCCTCTCCGTTCTCCCAAGCAAAACGCGCCAAAACACCTGATTTCAGGCCAAACCGTTGCAAGTCGGCAAAAATGGCACCTTTTTTTTCAGTTGTTGTCCCAAAGGACAGAGAAACCAGGCAGTGCAAAGGCTTCGGATTCCTGACGTTCGTAAGTCCAGACGATGCAATAGACGCACTGAAAGGAATGGACGGAAAAGAAGTGAACGGCAGCACACTGTCAGTGGTTGAGGCCACGGAGAGGCGTAGTATAGACAGAGATCGGCGCAAGGGCAGCATGGAGTAAGTTCCTCTTGTTTGCATTTTGTAGCAAAGGGAGTGACTATGTTCGTTATATTTCGCGGAAAATGGACCTCGTCCAATGAACAAGCACGTTGTGTGTTGAATTATTTCTGAAGAGGTGATAATGTCGGAGCTGTTCAACATAATGTCGGAGCTGTTCAACAGCACAACAATAGAGTTCACAACATCGTTGCCTCGTCGATTGCCGTGCAGATCGTGCTGTCTCGCTTTCGTTCCGCCAGATACGAATTCACCAACGTGCACTGACTTGAATGTGGCAATGGTGACCCACTCCAACGCATGGAGTTACACTTTTCATTGTGTGGTTCGACTTGGCCGGCCACTACGTCCACAGGGGCAATCTTGTTCCTGTTTCAGCAATCTTGTTCCTGTTTCAGACGAGATTTTGGTGGAAGAGGCAGGGGCGGCTTCAGAGGCCGGGGTTCATTCCGAGGCAGAGACTTTGGACGTGGGGGTAGCAGAGACTTCGGCATGGCAAGCAGAGGTACAACTGAAGAGGGGATCAATTTCTTCTTCAGGCGGTTTGGGTCCACATTTCAGTGTGTTGGTTGAGATAAAAGTCTGTTCAGATGTGGTTGGTGTCTTCTTTTCAGGCGGATTTCGAGGTCGAGGGTCGTACAGAGACACCCGAGGCGGGCGCGGAGGCTTTTCCCGCGACGATGACCGAGGCTTCTCCCCACGGGGCGGGCGGGGTGGGTTTCGCGGCAGCAGGGGCGGCTCACCGCGGGGAGGCTTCCGGGACGGACCTTCTCGTTTCAGAGACGAACCTCGAGGTCCTCCGAGAGACAGGTCCAGGGAGACACGCGACTCGTTTGGTTACGCAGGTATGCGTATTGCAGACACACTTGCCACGCGGTCCCTCACTTGTTTCATTTTCTCCTGTTCGAAAACAAGCCCCACTCTCTTCAGGTCGAGACGCAGGCGGGTACAGCAATGGCAGTGGGGGTTTCAGGGACTCTGGCTTCAGTTCACGAGACGCACCCAGAGATTATGGGGACAGAACTGACAGGTTGGTGTTGCCACTAAAGTTTTTCCAGCTTGAAATTCGGATGTTTGTGTTGTTCCATTCGTTCAATTGTTTCGAAGTGAGGTGAAACAACACAAGAAAGCCACTTCTTTTCAAGATACGGAAGTTCCCGCGGTGGAGACTACGAGGGCTACTCATCGAGCAGAAATTACGACAGCGCTCCGTCAAGGGACTACGGGTCATCTCGAAGCTCGGGATACGAGCGCGATTCATTCGGTTCGTCTGCTGGCAGATACGGGAAGTCACCACCGTAAGTCGGACTTCACTTATTTGTGTTGTTGTCTGACTTGCCGTGTTGAGTGGAGGATACACACTTTTTTGCTTTCTCTAGTGTCATGGATAGATTCGATGAAAAGATTCTGAAACTACGTCGTCGAATTTCACGGTGAGATCGACATGTTTTTACAGCCCGAGATCGGGATGTATTGTGTTGCATCGCGTGATTTTTTTTTTCATTTCACGGTGTCAGCGCAATAACTTTGAAAGCCTACCGGTACCTCAATTTTTGCCAAACTGGTAGGTTGGGTCCCAAGCAAAATAATTGGACGAGTTCGAAAATGGCATACGTGGGGCACATGGTTTGGCCACAATCTTCGATTTTGTGAACCGTTGAGTCCATGCATCTTTCAAGACTATCTGGACTTTGGGGGAAGCAAAGACTAAGTTCTTTCCCCTGTGTCCAGAGTGCTTGCAACGCTTCATTTTGGGCTGTCTTGTGTTGCTTGCAACGTCCAGTTCATGTTGTTGTTTTTGTTGGCTTTGTTGCCCTTTTGCTTGTGGTTCGAACGGGAGAAAACAAATTTGAGGTGAATGGAAAACTGCCGTTTGCTGACTTAGGATTTTGATTTGTCATCAATGTTGTTGCTTTGCGTGTGACTGATTCGAGTGACCAGGCATTGGGACGTCACCCTGGGAACTGACGCGATTTCCCCGTTTGTGTCGCAGACGTGACTACGGCGGCGGTGCGAGCGGTCGCTACGAACCGATGGGCAGGTACGACGACCCTCCCCGCGGCCCACCCAGCTCTCGCTACGATGACCCTCCGCGCGGGCCCTCAATGAGCAGCCGTTACGACGATCCACCAAGGGGACCCCCAAGTAAGTGGCGTTTTCAAGCCGCGGTTTTCGTAGTCCGCGGGCTTTGCGCAATCGCTACCTGCACGTGTGTCTGTGCACCAGCAGGGGTAGTGGGGGTGGTTTTGCAGCACCACCAGGTCCCGAGTTGGGCGGCACCACAAGGTTCCACCTGCTACCTGTGCTGCCTGCCCCCCCCCCCCGGGTGAGAACACTCGGGCAAAAGATCGAGGTGCTGGCTGATGCGTCCCTCCCCCGGAAAGACAGCACCACCAGGCCCGCCGCACCCGGAACCTGAGATGGAAGTTGCTGTGTGGTGTGAGCTTTGGACGTCCATGCTTTGGGGAAATATCGGGAGTGACCCCCACAAAACGAGCAAAAATGTTACGATGTGATGCATTACCATCACAAGTACGGTGTGATGGTGCGTGTGTGCTCCGTGCTCGAGAAAGAAGTCTGTGCCGAGATTGTCAGGGCCACTGGCGGTTTATTTTCGAAATGTGAAAGTTCCCATCTCGCGAAATTGATTTCGTAAGCAGTTGTCAGGGGTGAAAAACCAAAAAGTGTAGTGGTCAATCCTGACATATTTCAAAAGTATGGAAGCCTCTGTGTTAATATCCTCGTGTGGATGTCGGGTAACCGCCACAGTTTCTTGTGGTGCCTGTATTCCAGGCGTCAGCATTGTTGTTCTCACCGCACTGCAGCACTTGTTTGTCCACCTCATTCCTTGCTGAGGTGACCATGTTAAAATACCACTCGGTGACCCTCTGTTGTACTTACGCTCTGCTCTCTTCTCCAATGAAGTGGGCAGTATTGTTTATTGTGCCCCTTTTGTATTGAAGTTCATTTGGTTGACTTTACAGGCAGCAGGGATGGGCCCTACGACAGCTACAGCACAAGCAGTGGTCGGCCATTTGACGGTGAGTTTTTTTTGACAACTTTGCCGGAGAAAGTGATTGCTTTCAGGGTTTGTTATTGTTCGGAGTAAGAACGTGTCACTGAAGACAGGAAGGCGACACCATCTGGACAAAACGTGTTCACGCAGTTGCAAAATGGATGTGCCAAACAATGCCACCATCACTCTTCTCAATTCATCCCAATGGACCACTGACGGAAAACGTTGAACGGGCATCATTTCCCTGGGAATTTTCCTGTGAGGCTTTTCACCAAAGACAAGGCTCAATTTTCTGTGCAGCCAAGGAATCACAAAACGGCTGAAACAACATCCTGTGAACTGATGCAGAAAATCTTGAAAAGTGTTGAGAGCAAACAATGTCGGATGACGCCATCGGCGTTTTTCTGTTTGCTGAAACCAGTTTCATGGGCCCAGGGGCTTCGTTTTGTTTGAAACAATTGTTCAGCCAGCGAAACTGAATCGTTCCACTCTCGCAATTTGCTATTCGAATGCAGTGCAGGCGTCTCGAGTTCTTGGAGAGTACACTTCAGCGGGTTGGGGCTCACAAGAGCTGCTTTTCAGACTTAAACAAGAAATGCACCATGATAACATCAGAAAGTGTAACTCATTCTTCCAAAGAACACTGGTGATCACAATAAGTAAGCTGAAAACAGCCAGAACGAAAATGGTTTGCTGCACAGCCTGACTTTTACCTCGAGAAAAAATTCAACAGTGTGCAAAGGAGGATCAGCAGATATATATATATATCTCGTCAAGTGATTTGGAGTGGGGGTGGGGGGAAATGGGAGTCATTGTTTGCAAGGAAATGGTGCAGCTGCAAATAATCAACAGTCGCGCAGAAAACACCAAGCGTCACAAACTGCATAATTTGGCGATGAAATTTGATCACTCAGAGCTTATCGCCGCGGGAAGTTTGACACGACTCGTCTTTTGGGGCTATGAGTTGTTCGTTTACATGAAACTTGCAAATGCCACGCGGTGGCGATGTTCTTCTAGGTGGCAGAGGCATGAGCAGCGACTCGCCAGTTGAACGGGGTTTCGGACGTGGTCCGCCCCGGGATGATCGTGGGCCGCCGTCGCGTGGGCCCCGCGATGACAGGGGGCCGTCCTCGCGCGGGCCGCCGCGCGATGACCGTGGACCAATGTCACGCGGTCCTCCCAGAGATGACAGACGCGAACGGAGAATGCCAAGAGATATGGATGACGGGCCGCCAATGAAGCGTCCCAGAGGGGATGGCCCTCCGATGATGAGGGGTCGTGGGAGAGGCAGCTTCCGCGGAGGCCCACCAAGAGGCATGAGGCACTGAAGGACGAAATCGGCCAAAAGCAGGCAACAAGAACTTTCAGCATCGTCGATTGAGGCTCATTATTCAAGAACAGAACTTTGGAAGCCAAATCGGACTGCCAGCACAGAAAGTGGGAGAGAATAGAACGTTGAATGAACGCAATAACTTCACCTGGAAATGAACCAATGAAATGAGAACAACAGTGAAACACAATCTGGCCCGAACTTCTCAAGTCTTGTCGTGGTTTCCATGAACTCGGAGGATCCTGCTTCGTCTTTTCAACATTCATAAACATTCGCAAGGCCATTCTTTCGTGACTTTGCCCTCCTGTACAGAGTTTGTGTAGTCTGAAGGATTTCTGACTTGTATGTGTTTGGCTGCTTGGATTGGACACGAGTGCTCCAAATGGTCAAAAAAGAAGATAGTTTGGTGTTTCAACTGTTGTTCAAAATTGGTAGGCTTTTGTCGTTTGGTTTTGAAAACGAAATAAATTCAACCAGGTTTGTGAGAAAGTAACGATGGTGTCACGATAAAATAGTATTATCAGAGATGGGAGCACCATTCACCCTTGAAGACAGGGATTGTGTCATCAAATACAAAGTTGCTAAAAATATTCACCCATCACGAAACAGAAGAATGCCAAGACAAAGCAAGACAATGGAGAAAAATGGTTTGGTAAGAAGGCGCACACCTGATTTTCTGTGTTGCATAATGTTTCATTTTAGCACATGACTGCAAAAGAGAAAGAGATCGAAGAAACGGCTTTGTTTCTTCGGGCTGCATAATTTCCCAGTGGATCTGGTTCGAAGCAAGAAAAGTGAACAAAACCAAAAACATGCAAAAACGAATAGAAAAAAATCTACGCAATCAAAAAATGTTGCGACAACAACAAGAAAGGAAGCATTTGACTTCTCATGGTGAAATTTCAATCTGTGAGGTGTCTCACTTCAGAAACTCCAAGCGTTGGCTTTTCTCATTTTTGCTTTCTGGTGCCTATCACAAATGTTCTCCCGATTTCAAACCAAGAGGTGAAGCTTCATCAGAACGAGTACAAGTCGAACTCACGAAAAACTGACGGCGGTGCAAATTTGGTTTTGAGGGGCCCTGCGACAATGGAGAGTCGTCGATGTAACGCCTTGGTTATCTGCAGCCTCACTGTCTGGAATCCTGGGCGAAATGTTTAATTGACCTTCAGTTTTGCAGAGGATCTTGCGAATACAGTTCCAGGAATTCAATTGCGAACATGTTTCACAAAGCCACAAGTCTTGCCAGTGAAGAGGAACGGAACGACTTGAGGTCAAGAAAATTTCATTCTCCGTTTGCAACAATTTGGAAAACGAGCGGTAGGTATGGGAGGAGTGCGAAGGTTGGAATGGCGGAAATTGCCAGTGTAATAAGTGCATGCAGCTCCACTTCTGAGCACGACGTTCCTCCCAAAAGGCAATTTTCTCAGCAACTCGCGTGGTGGAATCTTGAAAAGACGACCTGCTTGCCCCATTACTGTTCACACACTGCGCGGGATATCACAACGGCGAGGAAATGATAAGCTCCAGAGAAGCGAGGAGTAACTTCTGATCGTTCTTCAAACAAAATATCTGAACAATGTTCACCCAATCCATGAAAAGTGAGGCAAACAATTGATCGAAGATGTTCTGAAACGGGAAACGTTTATCTTCCGGTCAGTGAAGCAAGGGAAAGCCGAATCAAAGCGCGCAGAAACTGAAGAAATTCACATCAAGTTGCCAACAGTGGCGTCGTTTCCAATCAACTGGTGTTTGTATCGGCTGTGAAATTTGTCATCGCTGTTGTTCTCCGAAACTGACGCAAAAAATCTGTGTTGCGTTTGCAGGAGGATAGCTCGGAACGAATGTGGGGAACGGAACCTACAGTGAACCAAAGCCAAACTCCAGATTGATGGACAGAAATGGGTGTCACAAGATTACCGCCAACACAAGGTCAGTTCGGGACCTTCGCATTTCTGTTGTTGAACGTTCGGAAGTGTGTTGCAGGACATTTGTTTTCAATTCATCGTCATGTTGTTTGTTCTCGAGCAAGGCTGAAAAGTGTCACTTTGCCTGTCTGTACACAAAACAACACCAAAATGGAAAGATGTGAAATAACATGTACAGGCTGTTCATCATCATGAAGCCAATTCTCTCGACTTCGTCTCAAGGATTCGTTTCATGATGAAGAACTCCCGTTCACACGTTATTTCTAACGTATTGTTGGTTGATATTCGGGGTCTCCACACACCAAACGCTCTTTTGTCATTGAATCTCGTTGCATGTCACGTCATTGGAACCGTCAGACTTCTGAATCTCTTTGTAGGTGACGCGATGTGCAGACAGAAGAAGAGAAGAGTGACGAACATTGTCGTGAAAACTGGAGACCGGAGCCTTCACAATCGATATCTTTGCGTTGATCAAAGTGTGAAGGCAAAGTCAGGCTTTACACGAGACTTCTGAGACTTCCAAAACGACTGGATGCAAGACCAGGGCGCTCGTGGACATGACAGAAGTTCGTTCATTTGTGACGTCACGAAGCAAGCGACAATCACGGTGCACTGCAGCCTGAGATGAATCTAGATGGTGGGCACGCTTCAATGTTCAGAACAGATTCACTGATGTTTGTCAGTCTTAATAAAGGTGACCGCTCAACGCCGGTGCTGCTTCGTTGTTCGTTGTCTGCCGCCTCTCCTCGCTCGGCTTGTCTGCGTTGCAATTCAACGACGAGTATGCTTCACGGCATTGTGTTGCAGGTGCCCCGAGAGATGTTGCCTCATCAAATGACACTTATGCTGGTTCTAGGGCTCCTTGCAATTCGATATTATTTTCTCAGCTGCCGGCAACAGGCCTCAATTCTATACAGGGGGGGGGGGATAGGACAAACAGCTGAATTCGCAGGGCATTTCGACTCGGAAAGTGGTCACTTTTCCGTTGCACGACTGCCAGTTCAACTCTTGTGGCTGTTCGTTGGAATCTTGACACCGTCGCAAACGCCTGACTCCTTCCCGAACTTTTTGCAGCATTGGTGCAACGCCTTGATGAAATCTTGGCATTTGTCTTCTTGATATTTGTGAGCTGAAAATGAAGAAAATTCGTAAAGGATTGAATCACCGCGCTCAGAAAATGTTCACTCGAGTTTGAGCGCATTCGATTCGACGGTCGAGTGTCACAACCGCAGCGCAAACTAAGTGCAAGTTTGCGGAGTCGTGTTCAATTCAAAGTCACAGCAGACAACACGCCTACTTCAAAAGTGAGATTCACTCAACTTGCACCTGAGAGCCAGCTTACGGAGCCTCAGATATTCGCGAAACCAACAGCCCAGATTAAAATTACCTGTTCAAACAATATCCAATTTATTTTTAATCTCATTTATAGATCTCCACAAACCCCTAATAACAACAATAAAATATTATTAGAAAATATTACTGACACTTATGCTTATAGTATTCAGAATAATTGTGCAGGAGTTTATATCATTGGTGATTTTAATTTTCCAACAATTGATTGGATAAATACTGAAAAAAATAATCATGAATTTTATGATACTCTAACACAGCTAGGTCTAATACAAATTATATCTGAACCCACTAGGTATAAAAATATACTAGATTTAGTAATTACAGATTCCCCAGGTTATACCAATAATATTACTATAAATCCACCTATAAAAAACTGTGACCATAATGTGATTTTATTTGATATTAACTATAATGATACTCCACTAGAAATTTTACCAAGGAAAATTTATAAATATCATGAAGCCAATTGGGATGATATAAATAAAAATCTTGGTAAAAGAAAAATGGCTTGATAATCTATATAAGTGTAACAATGTGCATGACATGGTAAACTATTTTCAAAATATAATATACCAAGAAATGGATAAAAATATACCAACATTCATTTTAAGTAAAAGGAAAAGAAAAAATTGTGAAGGTTTTCTACTGGGGCCGTGTATAACCTGCAAATTGGGGTGCCTTGACTAGGATAATTTTTAGTGGCGTACTTCTGTCCAAGTTCTGATGCTGAGCGTCAAAGCATCATAAATTATAAAAGGGGCGATGGTGGGAAACACACATAAACA
>JAAUXT010053089.1_pt1 | contig 11402 bp, 11 predicted proteins | sample 7278171 | NCBI WGS metagenome assembly JAAUXT01 (sample SAMN14350112, study PRJNA611818) | marine sediment metagenome | isolation source: surface marine sediment (1.8m) | place: French Polynesia: Moorea | collected 2018-08 | reverse complement strand
GGGGAGGAATGCTGGGTAATTGCCAGCAAAATAGCAGAATTTTGATATTAAGCATCTATTCCCTGTCTAATATATATCAATATTTATTGTAAAAATATTCAGAATATTTAAAATTGTCTGTAGAGGCCAGCACCCCCTGGTGGGGGAGGAGTGTGGTCTGACACACCAGCCTCAAATGTTAGAACCATGCCCAAAGGTGGCAGCACTGAGTCAATAAATACGGAGGTTCCCACCCTCGGGGACAGTCTCTCCTGAGATACCAACCAGTGTGTTTGTGATATCACTACAGGGCAAGGGGGAATACCTGCCCAAATGGTTGGTCTGAGAGAGATAGAAGGCAGGACCTTCCCAAAATTCAAGCCAAGGCCAACCCTGACTTTGGGAAGATCTCAGCCCCCTGCATAGAATTTCAGGGAAGATCCCATCCCGTCACCAACCTCGAAAAGGCCACAAAAATCTCGGGACGCGCACGTGTTCGAAATCTTCTTGTTCAAGCAACGGTCTGACACTGATATCAGGCTTTTGGTGAACTGACTTGTTCAATATCTGCGATGTATATTGTGCCGTGTGACTCTGTCGTATGACGAAAATCTTCCTCGGTGTTGTAGAAGTCAAGACGCGCCTGGTTGGAGGCAGTTGTGCCGTGCAAGACGTAATATCGCTTCTCCCACTGGTGTTCCTGAAATTTGATCAATTTTTGGTCAAAAGGTCCCCTGCAAGACTTGTGTTCCTGTTTGTAGATATGCTGCCGAGGAAACAAGCAGTCCAATTTGAAAATGGAAACAAGAATGACGGAAAACTCGCCGCAAAATTTCGGAAAGCGGACATACGAGTTATCTAGATCTTGCATCCTTCCCATCTTCTCCATCGGGTTACAAGCAAAATTTTTTGACCCAAACTTTGAAAATGTAGTGTCATCAAAAATCTGCGTCAAGCAGAAATGAACTGTCCTGAGACTGTGGACAAGTGGACGTTCCAAATATGAACAAAAAGCTGCACTCTTGATATCTGAGCACTTGTTTGGGCGTTAGTGTCAGTTGACCAATTTCACAAAGTTTCCCCAAGTGAAACGCATGGAAACTGATCCTACATCATCAGGTCCTTTAATTCTGCAGAACAGGTATCCTTTCTGGAGGTCCTGGTCCATGTTAATCCGTTAAAACAACTTTTTCGAAACTTCAAGGAAGTTTTGGTTTGCTGCTCGTCATCAGTTATCGCACTTGACTTTGGAGGCCATTTCCGGCGTGCGATTCTTGGACGTTCTTTGCATCGTTCTTTTCCCAGAAAAAAAAAACAAAAAAAACACAAGAACTGACGGATCGGTTTGAAGATTACATCGACCTGTTTAAGAAATGGATGCGAGTCGGAAGAGAAAGGTGACATTTATCACATTCATAATTTGAACGAAAACTGTGCGCAAAAATGTTTTTGTGGGCGATAATACGGTGATTGGGCGAGCAACACTGGTGGGCCACAGGTTGATCTGAAAAATTTTGTGGTCAACCTGAAAGTTTTGATCCAACGAAGTCAAACAATTGTTTGGGTAGATATACTCAGTCCTGGTTAGCGCAAGTTTTCACCACCCCGTCCCCTCCGTCGTTCTGTTTCAGACATCAGGGAAATCTGACGAGAGCGAGTCCGAAGAAGAGTATGTTCCATACGTCCCTATCAAGGAAAGAAAGAAGGTGAAGGTAAGGGAAGCTTCCAAGACCAGCAGTGCATTTGTTCTGGATGCAAAACTGTGTGACTGCGTTGCAAGAAACGGTGGATCCCAAGGGAAAGGTTTGTCATTGTTCTTCAGCAACAAAGACTGGAGAAGTTCGGTCGGGCGAAAATGCTGATTCGGGAGGAGTTGGATCGCAAAGAGAGCTCAGCGAGTTCAGCGCGGGACACAGACAGTGAGGACGATGAAATTGGACCAAAAGCCAACATGAGTCTCCTCGACCAACACAGCAAACTCAAACAGCAGGCTGAAGGTTGGTGATGTCAGACGGACAACCTTGTGCATTTCTCTTTTCAATAATTCGAAAACAAGTTTTGGAAACGACCTTTTTCGTCAGCTGAATTGGACAGTGGTTGTGGTTGTTCAGCGTTCATTCATTACCAACTGTTTGTTACTTCCAGCAAAAAGAGAAACTGCAAAGGAAAAGCAGCTGAAAGAGGAGGAAAAGATCTTGGAAAGTGTTGCCGAGAAGAAAGGTGCGTACTGTTCAGGTTCACTGATCATTTGTGGAATTGAAGCCGTCTGGGCGCAGCCAAGAATTGTTTTGAAAGCGTGCAGCTGCAAAACAGATGTGCGAGGTATGTCAGATGGGTTTTTTTTTTTCAACTTTCGAAGAAACATCGTGACAAATGCGCTTTTCACTGCAGCTTTGATGGGTGTGGCGGAGTTGGCCAAAGGAATACAATACTCGGACCCTATCAAAACTGGGCAAGTACTTTCTTACTCTCTCAGCGAGGGACACGCATTACACCTGGTTGTCGGGGAAGTGATTTCTCGTTCAGGTAGACCAACCGGCAATTCACGTTTCAGGTGGAAACCACCACGATACATTCTTGCTATGCCTGAAGCTCGACACTGGAGAGTGCGAAAAAAACTGCACATTTTAACAGAAGGTGAAGATTTACCACCACCTCTGAAAACCTTCAAGGTGAGGCTTTTGTGGATTTCTCAACTGAACGTTTGGTGGAACACTTGTTGCTTGACAAAATATGTTCAGCATAGCTACTTACTAGTTTGTGCGTTCTTCAGGAGATGAAATTCCCAAAAGCCATCCTGAACGGCTTGAAGAAGAAGGGCATCACAACTCCAACACCTATCCAAATACAGGGCCTCCCGGCTGTGTAAGTTGACCATTCCTTTCTGATGTCACATTTCAATCTCAAGTCTTCGAATTCTAGAGTCGCATAATGTTTTGCTCTCTTTCAGGCTGCAAGGCCGAGACATTATCGGCATCGCTTTCACGGGCTCTGGAAAGACGCTGGTCTTTGTATTGCCCGTCATTATGTTTTGTCTGGAACAGGAAAAGCGCATGCCTTTTGTCCAGAACGAGGGTCCTTATGGACTCATCATCTGCCCAAGTGTAAGTCGATCTTTTGGCTGCGATTCTCTTGAAAATTTTGCTCTGCAATCAACCTGCTTTCTTTTCACCCATTTCCTCTTGATTCGTGTTTGCAGAGAGAGTTGGCTCGTCAAACACATGAAATTATAAACTACCACTGCAAACTGCTGGAGGAAGCTGGATTTCCAGCGCTCAGATCTCTGCTCTGCATTGGTGGCACTGCGGTGAAGGACCAGATCGATACAATCAAACGGTATGTTGTTGTTGAGCCACTTGATGTGCATGAAATGAAGACAGCAAATGAAGGCATTTGTTTCGGCACAAGAGTTTGTTATGCTCGTTGCAGAGGTTTTCACATCGCTGTGGCGACGCCAGGACGGTTGATGGACATGCTCGACAAACGAACCATCATGCTGGATGTCTGCAGGTACCTTGTACTGGACGAGGCGGATCGAATGATCGACATGGGCTTCGAGGAAGACGTCAGAACCATCTTCTCTTACTTCAAGGTGGGAGGACAATAAGCTATCTGTGACGAGCTTTCAGTGTGTTTTCAACGAGACTTGAGTCTGTGTGACGCAGGAAATTTTGCTGTGACTTGGAATTTGTCATCACGCAACAACAAGACAAGACCTGCTTTGTTTTTGGGGACCAACAAGGTTGTTTTGACCCACAAACTGTCGTGCATTCAGGGTCAGAGACAGACGTTGCTGTTCTCCGCAACAATGCCCAAGAAAATCCAAAACTTCGCGCGCAGCGCACTTGTCAAACCAGTCACCATCAACGTGGGTCGCGCCGGCGCTGCGTCGCTCGACGTTGTTCAAGAAGTGGAGTACGTCAAGCAGGAGGCCAAGGTCGTCTATTTGCTCGAGTGTCTCCAGAAAACTCCGCCTCCGGTGAGTTCTAGTTGGCCGCCTTTTTCAGCCCACGCACAGGGCACATCTCGTAGACGACACTTTCCTGAATTGGATTTCTGTGACTGGAATGTCTTTTCTGTTTCTCTGCAGGTGTTGATCTTCGCTGAGCGGAAGCAAGATGTGGACGCGATCCACGAGTATCTGCTGCTCAAGGGCGTCGAGGCCGTCGCCATCCACGGTGGCAAGGGTGAGGCCACGTCCGACCAGCTCAACTTTTTCGTTACGGGGTGAATTTTTGCTGTGTATGGACCACGCGAACTGTAACATTGTTTCCTTTGAACCGCAGATCAAGAAGAACGAACACACTCGATCGAAAAATTCCGGAAAGGTGAAAAGGATGTGTTGGTGGCGACAGACGTGGCGTCCAAGGGTCTTGACTTTCCCGACATACAACACGTTATCAACTACGATATGCCTGAGGACATTGAGAACTATGGTCAGTAAATATCAAGTCGCTTCCCTTGGGTGCCCTTCAAAGAACACAGGAAAAACTTCTCTGTCACTCAACGCCAGATTTGTTATCTGGTTTCCCTTTTTCAGTGCACAGAATCGGAAGGACGGGTAGGTGTGGCAAAACTGGCGTGGCGACCACTTTCATCAACAAAACTATCGGTATGTCGCCAATAGTTTCACAGTTGAACTCCAAACGTCGACACTGATATCTTCATCCGACTTGGTCTGGAGACAGACAGACTTGAGCTGAGTGACATGAGATTGTGTTTCAGACGAGTCGGTGTTGTTGGACCTGAAGCATCTGTTGATGGAGGCGAAGCAGAAGGTTCCTCCGTTCCTCGCCGAGTACGTCTCCGAGAGCGAGAAGTTCCTCGACATGGGAGGTGAGTCACGCACCCACTGATTGATATTTGCACGCACTATTTGTTTGATTCGCGACGGCGTTAAACTTGATGACCTGTTCGTGTTCTTCAGGCGAAATTGGCTGCTCGTACTGTGGAGGTTTGGGCCATAGAATCACGGAATGTCCGCGACTGGAGGCTGTGCAGAACAAGAAGGTGTCGAACATCGGGCGTATTGACTATCTCGCAACCGGAGCTGCCGACTGGTGAACTCCCGGACCGGACGCATCACGAAGTGGACAGCTGGGCTGTAGACTCCGTCAATGCGAGCGAGTTGTTTCGTTTCTGGACCAGATCAGCGTTTTCACTGAAGAATGACCTTGTGATTGTGGTGAACGTTTTCCTCATCGTCAGCTGGACTGACAGATTTCAGCTTGTTCAAAAATGTTGAAGGGAACTGTTTCGGTTCGGGTACCCATGGTGGTATTTCGCAAGGAACGATTGCCTTTGTCAGAAATGAAACACACGTGCGAACAGGTTTCAAAAACTTCTTGCCGCGAGCATGTTTGTATAAGTTATGGAACTCAGATGAGACTTTTCCGCGCGTTATTCTCGACCAGACAATTGCATTGTGGAGTCAACGAGCTTTGAACATACTCGTGGCGTTTGATGCATCCTCGTATGCACTGGGGTTACGAGTGGCGCAAAAGCGATCGAAGGTTTTTATGCATTTATTACAACACAATGATATTTGGTGCTGCACATTCTGAAGTGTGGCGTGGGTGGGTTGACATAATCTTGAGAAAATTCGTTCATGTTGAAAAAATATGACTAGAACTGTACAACAAACATCAATGTGTACAATAAAATTAGAATCCAGCACATTGTTGTGAGAGAATAAGTTTGAAGCACCAACTTTTTTTTACCTGTCCTCAGAGTCATTTCGAATAGTTCAAAGCAGTCGGCTACGAACAGTGCGACCACTCACAATTTTCTTGCACGTGCGAACAGCTCAGCACCCGTCCAAACGCATTTCCCACGACTTGATCAGGACTTGATTCTCAGCAAGAAATGTCACTGAAGTTGGCAAAAAGCCTTTGGTCTCGCAACTTCTGAGTGAAACAAACGCGAAACGTTTTCTTGTTGCACCATCTCATGTGCACCAACAACGTTGTTGTACATCGTGTGCTCTCTACAGATGGTAGGTGGAAAGCAGCTCTGAAGATTCTGAGCTGCAAGCCTCCAAAATATTTGAAAAACAAACCTTTGAAAACAGCAACTGTGACTAACTACCAAATGGTTACATTTGTACACGTCTTTCACAATTTTTACAAATGATTCGATCGAACCCAAACTGTTTGTTTTGGATTTTTCACGTACGGGTCCACACAAAGCACTCCACTGAGGTAGATTTTTAGCCCCCAGCAAACGAGTCCTCACAGCCTGGTCCCAACATTTTGGTCGCACCACGTTGACTTTTCTCCTTTTGAAGACAAAACGGAGAAACCTTCAATACTAAGAGGCCTCTGTTTCCTTCTGTAAAGTTTCTGAATGATTTTGAGAATTCACTGAATCAGTCTTGTTTTCACTGTTGCTTTTGCTGTTGGGATCCGCTTCTTGGTTTGGCTTCTCAGTCTGTAAAGCAGACTTCTCTTTCAGGTCGTTTTCCACTGCACCATTTTCTTCGATTCCGGGCATGTTTTCCAGTGTCGGGGAGCACATGTGTTTTCTGCTAACTTCATCTACTTCGGGTTCTTTTTCATCCCTGCAAAGCAATAGGTGTTCAGAATCACTGACACAAGAACATTCACAGAATCTTGTGTTTGATCTCACGCCAAAGAAAAGCAGTTGAGTCTCAAGCCCAGTGTTCACGGGGCTGAAGCGTCGCCGCGTGAAAAAAACTGTTGTTTCACCTTTCTCTGTTGTAAGGCTTGAACTGTTTCTCTATGTTGTCGAGGCACACTTGCATAGGATCAATTTCCTGCAAATTGAAAAGAGCACGCAGACTTAAAGACAAATTTTATCCAGCCCATAAAAAAGGACCGAAAACAATGAGACGTGTTGGAGAAATGGCAAAAGCAGGTGGGACGCAAATAAACACGTGAAGTAGACGATAACTTCGAGAATCACCGGCAATTTAGACCAGGACAGCTGGGCGACAAACTGCTGTGCTGCAGCGTGTCCGAGTCGTGTGAATGATGAGTTTACCTTGTCGCCCTCTTGACTGCCGTCTTTGCTTTTCACGGAGTTGCGCTTTGCTAGACGTTTCTTTTTCTTGTGCAGAGGCTTCGATTCGATTATCATTTCTTCCAGTTCAAACGTGGGGTCACAATTCAAGTGATCTTTCTGAAACGACGAAATAGGAAAGGTCGAATGCTAATTTTATCCTTCATAGATTCAGTGTCTCCCAAAGAAACAGCTGGTACGATTTTCCCATTGACAGGAAGATTTTGTTCAAGTGGTGTTTTGTTTGTTTTTTCGATTCGAGCACTTCACATTCCGCTGGAATGGTCAAATAAATCTCGACACAAACGCCTTTGGTTGGAAGCCCATCTTAAACCATCTCTCTGGGGACTGTATACACACAGCTGGTACGAAGGAAGGTTTCGTGTTTCTGTTCAGCACGTTGGTGAAGTCCACATCAGCCATGTACGCGTGCTTCTTGAGCTGCTCCAGACTGCTCAGTCTCTGCTTCGGCTCCAGGCACAACAGCTGTAGAACAGACCATGAAGCGTTGGAACAAGCAAAATACTTAAAACGATGCCAGGAAAGACCGTTGGAAAATTTTCGACATTGCCAAATGACACAAACACCGGCTGTCGATGAATTTATTGGTCTGATGAGCGAAAGGTGCTTGTTTCAGGCAGAGATTTCGCCTTTTTGCTTTTGATGGTCGTGGTTCTCGCCTCTGCAAAACTGTTGTTCAGGTGTCGCAAAACAAAAATCTGTTGTTCACGGACCAGTTCCAAAGCCACGAGCCAAGAAACATTTCATGCCATTTAATTTTCCAGCGAGCTTTCATTTGAAGACATAGAAAACTGAAAATGACGTCAATGACATGACCAGCTCCATGGTCGCGTCGCACGCGTACCTGTTTGAGAAGGTCCTTCATGCCGTCTTCCCAGTGCGCCGGGAAAGACAAGGCCGACCGCTTGAACATGTGGCTCACTTCCGCTGTCGACGTCCCGGAGTGAATCTCGTACGGCCTCTGCAAATCAGACGTTGTGTTTGAGCATCGGGTGTTGTCCTGACAAAGTCACAGAGGACATGGTTTCATTTCCAGGGACGCAATGTCACTTCACACAAGTACCACATATCAGCCTGACGACTCAGGCTCTGAAAAGATTGAAATACAGCCAGACGACGGTGAAGCCTTTCAATTTCCTGCACACCGCCAACACCTAACTAATTCCCCAAAGACCCACAAAGAAGTCTCTGATGTACCATGTGACCTCACATGCAGCAATGAGAACAGTTTTGGAGTGTCTACACGTGCGCAACGTTAATCCCCTTGACGCAGTTCTCAACGCCACCTGACAGCCTCTCTTCACACGACAACATCTATCACGTTCATTCCACCTGATTTGCACCTCCTCCTTCAATTCAACATCATTAATAAAATATAAGGAAATAATTTGATTGCAGCAATTGTCGCCGCGAGGCTTTAATTCTTTCTTTCTTTAATTTTTCAATTTTTGCTGTCGTGACAATGCTCGCTTCGCTACCTATTTTGCTCGCAAATTTCTTGACTCGTGTTCATGTGCTTTGGTGCTGCGTCAGTCGCGTGGTGGCAAAAAGAAGTCTTGTTCCAAGTCTGTTGAGTCTTTAGCAACAACAAGCACCACCCTAACTGCAAATTTCGACAGGCGAACATTCAACGAAATCGAATTCATGTTGACGCAATAACTGCGCAATTTCTCACAGGCCTGAAATATCTCAAATCTCATTTCAAATCAACAACAATTCAAGAATTAATTTTCGCTTTATGAGAAACTGATCGTGTTTCTGACGCTGCTAAATTGAGGAAAGTGAGTGATGAACAAATTTAAACACCGAAGCTGTTGCTACAGAAATGAAGAAAATTCTCGAAACTGACGAAGAGCAGGACTTCTGCAGAACATTGAACGTTCCGTACTCATAGGCGCAGTGGTTCAAGGGCAGACAGAGACAGCCTCATTGTCACCACCAAAAGCTACGCACAAACTGTCAACTTGAACCGATCATGAGAAGACTTTCACTCTTCGGAAGCACGCAAGATGCTGACACGCCTTGTGCGACACGCCCCTTCAGATTCGGAGTCTTGTGAGTCTCTCACCCGTCCTCGCATCATCTCGTAACCGACGATACCCAGCGACCACCAGTCAACGGGGAACGAGTATCCCGACACCTCCTCCAGCGCACTGCCAAACACCTCCGGGGCTGCAAAAGAAATCTTGGACATTATTTCCTTGAGTTGAACACAAACTCGCGTGTTCTCGTCGTGTCAGCAGAGTCGAACCCAAAAAGAAAGAAGAAGTGATCACTTTACCCATGTACGGCTTTGTTCCCGACATCGAAGTCGCCAGCTGAGAACTGGTGAGTCTCGTAGCGATGTTGAAGTCTGTGATATGAACGTGACCTGCAAACAAAGTTGTCCTTGATGTGAACAGGATTCGTCTGCAACTGTTCGAGGATTATGAGAACGAGATCGACTCCCACACGTTCTACAGCAGGAAGCTAATAACGCGCCCTTTCCATTCAAGTCACGATGATCTTTTGAATCGGAACAAGCTTTCCTTTTTGGTGAAGCGTAGTTGAATAGGGGTTGTGTGCTGCAAGCAAATGAGACTAAACGGCCTTCGGATTGAGGTTGTAATCTTGTTGCAGAGCTGCGTTATTTATAGCGGGAGCAGGATCAGCAGGATGAAATGAATCAGGCTGGGGACACCTGCAGGAGTCCGCTTGCCGCGCACAAGTGCGCAACGCGCCACCGAGCTGTGACTCGAGTCTCGCTCGTGTCTCCTAAAGATGAGAGACGCTCGAGACGGACTCGCGACGAGCGGTCCATTACAAAGACCTGTGTGGTCCGTGTCTCCTGGTGAGACGTGTCCAACGCTTTATGAGTCACATAACTCTGCTGCATTCAGCCTTCTTGGTGAAAATGAAAGGCACCAACGTGTGTTTTTTGCCATTCTTGAGGTTGTGGTAATCTTCACAAAAGAAAGGTTCCACCACGAACTCAAAACGAATACCAAAGCCTGACAGCCTTTCAACAAACAGAATTTCTGATTTCACTGAGGAAGGTCTTCGTTTCACTTTCACCGTCGTTTCTAACCCAGCTCCAGTTGGGGCGAAGAGGAACAACTGGCGCTTCACCCACGTGTGAGAAACAACACATGAAAAGCAGAACCAAACAAATCTGCGTCCATTCTTATTCCTGTTTCCACGTGCAGTGGAAATGGAGCTGGAAGCCTTCGTCTGGCCACGCCGAACACTGGATTAGCTTCACACTTGACCCGTTCGCCTCTCCTGTCAGCAGATCAATTCCACTTGAGTTCATGCTGCATCCCAATCGTCGCACAATGGAGCTCATTTCCTAAAAGCCTTCCCGCCAGCGTTCAATACAGGTTGGAAAACTCTGACATATTGCATCAATTTCAGGATTCATATTCGGACCCTTGCATCCTGGGAATATTCCCTGTGCAACGAGAAAAGAAACTTCTTTGGCTTCTCCTCATGATGAACTGCCTTTTCAAGTCTTGTGTCAGAATCAGACCTCCAGGTGAAGAGAACGAAACACTTCGGGCAATCGTGGCCGGCCTCCTTTTATCCGATCTTTGTTTTTGGTCTTCCGTTCGAAGCAAAACAAGTGGGACACATCACCGCGTTGGCGGACCACCAACAACTCACAGGCGGATGGCGAACGCATCGCCCGCAACAACAAGCCGGAAGAAAAGACCGGAAGAAAGCGGAATATGGGCAACATAAGCACCGACCATTTCGTGACCCCAAAGCAGATCTGCAGCCGAAAGGCCTGCATTCACGCATGCACAGAAGACGCACGCACACGACCTGATCGCCCATATCTCAGTGTCTGTTTTCCACCACCGAGAGATCATCAACAAGAGATTGCCGTTCGCAGAAGCACCCGAGTTCACGCCCATAACGAGCACGAATTACGCCAGCGTCTCCGCTTCCCTCTGCAATAACGAGAACCGGGGTCGGATATTGAGTGCCGGAGACAGCCTCGAGATCACCTTGTGCACAGCCTACGATTTAGATGTTGTCTGCGGAATGACGCCAAAACCAAGAAACACAAACCCAGCAACGATCATTTTCAGACAAAGGCTCACATTGGGAAAAATAGCTCCATGGAGCTCACGGTGATTTGAGGAAATTCTGATTTTGCTCACTCTGATTTTGCTCACTCTGATTTCTCTCCCTCTGATTTCACTCCCTCTGATTTCCCTCACTCTGATTTCCCTCACTCTGATTTCGCTCACTTTGTTTTGTCAAAATTCTTACTTTTTCACTCAACATTTACAATTTGGGAACTCATTTAGCACACATGCAAATGGAACAAATTTAACCAAATGGAACTTTTACACATTGTTTCAGAACAATATCCACATATAACCAAAATAATTGCC
>JAAUXT010152810.1_pt1 | contig 11404 bp, 4 predicted proteins | sample 7278171 | NCBI WGS metagenome assembly JAAUXT01 (sample SAMN14350112, study PRJNA611818) | marine sediment metagenome | isolation source: surface marine sediment (1.8m) | place: French Polynesia: Moorea | collected 2018-08 | reverse complement strand
CTGTCTGTCTGTCTGTCTGTCTGTCTGTCTGTCTGTCTGTCTGTCTGTCTGTCTGTCTGTCTGTCTGTCTGTCTGTCTGTCTGTCTGTCTGTCTGTCTGTCTGTCTCACTCTCTTGACTCTCTTTCTTCACTCCCAGTTTTTCTTTGAGTTATGAGATTCAAAAAGAAACACTGGACTCCAAAAATGGAAAAAATTATTGTTGAGGTCTAAAGGATCACGGTCGTCTGTCTACCTGTTCTGGTTGAGATGAAGTTGTGTTCTGATAATGTAAGACGCACATGTGCGACGGGACCCCGCTGTCGAGACTCCATTTCAGACTGTCTCATAAACTCAGGTGCAAAACTTGTAACGAGAAAGAAGATACAGCGACAACCTCGGCTGCTCGCCGTGCTGATTGCTTTTGACAAAAACAAAGGTGCAGATTGTTTTGACACAATATACATCTCTGGTAAATAGGGCTGCTGTTTTCTGCGCGCACCAAATGATGTCGCACGAAAAAAACGCCAAAGGTTTTGTTTGTGTGCTTCCCAATCCAAAGAATGCCACTGGAGCCCGACCACAAATATTCTACGATGGTACTTTACCTGGTTGCTCCGAGCATAGGCCAGACTACAACTTTTACTATTGCGCCACGAGCAAAACACGATAATTCTGACACAGTACCTTTCAACGTTTTCATTATGTATCGCCCCTCGCTTGTGACTTATGTTGAAAGGAGGCTAAATCTATATGTCTACATGGTTACCTGGAGGTCACGGAATTGGCATGAGGCTCTCTCTCGCAAACAATGACCTGCGCCAGTGAATGGTGTTGTTCTCTCTACTCAAAGGCCCCAGAAACTCGTGTACAATAGGACAGGACCGTGTTGTGCCTTTTGATGCAAGAGAATGAACGGACAAAGGGATTCCTCCACCGCCCTTCACGAACCGCAAATGGTGTGACAAAAAACTCAGCTGAACGTGGGTGAAAAGGTATCGACCGTCCACGCATTGTGTGGGATGATCAGATTGTGCGACACGGAGCGAGTCCAATAAGAGCACCACGACCCCTGCGCCGGACTTCAAAGGGTCCAGGTCAGCGCTGCGTTACCGCACGTCCTTCGTCCACGTGCTCATGTCCGTCGCACGTCGCACAGCGGACCTGCCAAGAATCAGCTGAGAAGCAATCGAGTCTCATGAAAAAAGAGTCGTATGAATCGAGGTGAATGGAGAGGAAGCGATATTTGTGGTGTGTGTGGAGTGACCCCGACCCAGGGTCCGCTGCGGTGTGTATTGTTGGTGTGAATCACTGTCAGTGCGACCGGAGATAGATCAGACTTGGCCCCATTGTCCCCCACGTCCCGGCCTTACATGTCGGAGCCTCGCCTTCCCTGCCCCTGCGTTTCCATCCAGCTATTTCTTATTGTTGTCCGCAAAGAAAAGAAGGATGGTGGATTCCTGCGGATACAGGTCGTTTCCACTCAGCTCGAGCTGAAGCAGCTGGTTTTTGTCCGTCCAAAACACAAAGATGTCAGTCACTTCGCTTTTACTTTTGAAGCGCGGTCTTCAAACTGTTGCAGACAGGACGAACTGTCTTGCACCAAAAAGACACAGTGGTCACGTCATTGTGAACTCAAAGCTGTCAACTATCAGAAACACAGTCCGTGGCGTGCGGTCAGGGGGACAAGTCCTGCATTGGGCCTCCCTGCCTGCAAAAGGAATTGGCGAGTGCAAGAAAAGCGGCGTCCAAGGCTGCCCGGGCACCACAAATCTGACACGACTCTCTGTGGAAAGGTGCCATTTACTAGGAACGGTGACAGTCGTACGTGCTGAAGGCATTACCCACCACAATGGGGTTGCAACCCTGGACTCCCCCAGGCTCCCTGCACTCCTTTCTACCTCTCCCTCAATACTCTCTCCACTGGGCCCCTCCTGCACCCGGGTCATCCACTGACTAATAGCTGATTCACGGGGAAAAGACTGATGAGGACGTTGAATGGGCCTTTGGTTGAATGCCTGAACTCAGGGCTGCTGGGAGATTTAATCGTGGAGTGCTGAGCAGGGCCTCCACTTATGGATGCAGAACTACAAATCCTTGGGTCACTGTCGGAACGTTATTTCATGTTGGTGCGAGCCTGGTGTATTTCTGTGTGAAATTGCCACAATCAACACAAGGAAAACGTTTGCTGCCTGCAGTTGTGTGTGTGTGTGTGTGTGTGTGTGTGTGTGTTGGTTGGTTGGTTGGTTGGGGGGCCGTTCCTTGACATGGAACGCCTTCCATCCGACTGTTGTGGACAGATGAGCCCGATCGTGCTTCAGCAAAAATTCAGTCTCAGCCCTCCCGGATTGAAAAGCTCCCACAAAAGCAGCAAGCTGTGCTTTTCCGCAGACCTCATCCATTTCTACGCTCAATCGTACCGATTTAGGACACATCCCCCCAGTGATTAGGGTTGTTATGTTGAACGGACAATTGTACCCGATCAATCAAGCAGAGGACTACAGGGATCTGACCACAGCATTATCCCCGACACCTCACTGCCTGATCTTCTCGGACCTCCGCGCCAATTCGCGGCTTGTCGGGGGATCACAATCCTGTAATTTTGTGCAAATCGGCGAAACAAGCGATCTGCCCCAAATCCACCAAGTGGGAGACATTTGAATTTCTGTCTTTGCTCAAGACTTGAGGCTGAATCTCATCACAGCTGGGAGCCCTTCACAATCATAGATTTTTCTTGCAAATGTTTGGATCAGGGTTTCAAGCATTGTAGCTTGTAATTGTGTTCTTTGTGACTGCACATATTTGACTTCAATTGAACTTCAAACTCTCGACGACAACCGTGACAACCAGACACAAAGTAGAGATTGTTTATCTCTTTGAACTGATCTTTTGTCCTGAAAGATTCACTCCCGAGTTCATTTCCCCGTCAAAACACCTGTATTTACACAAATGTATTTGCCAGGGTAGAAGAGGAAGATACCCTTGTGAGTTGCGCAGTGGAGGCCGACGGGGTTCGTGATACCCTCGCGGGGCTCTCTGCCTCCGTAGTCGACCCCTCTTCTCCGTCTGCCGCGGTCATGGCAAAAAAAACCTGCCTCTCCAACAATTTGCAGCGCTGTTCTCCGATAAAGAGCTTTTGAACTCAGAGGCAGCTCGTAAACTTTATCTAACATCCTCCGTTACTCCGCGATTAAAGATAAAAAATGTGTTGTGATTTCTTTGAGTGCACCCAAGGCTTTTGCCAAAACGAAAAAAAGAGAAAAATGCGCCCAAGATTGTGAAGGCTTTGAGATTGGGAGCTTGACGTTTGAACAAGACGCAGTGAGTCTTGGTCCTCAAACAAGTCTATCTGTTCACGAGGAGTTGAAGTTCTTGGTTGATCGCTGGGGTCGCTGTGTCGGACTTACTGCCAGTTGGAAGACATAAATTTGTTCCATTCTCTGGGCAAAACTCCGATCCTCGTGTTGCCCAGAAAAACCATTAAGCCGGAGCCGAGGCGAGCGAGTCAATTACTCCCCCTGCATGCCGATCACCTGCTTTCCGTTTTACAGGTAGACTTTTTGCACCCCGAGGTCTAAGGTTCCCCAAGGTTCCCCAGCTCTCTGCGAATTACGGGCTTCCATGAAAAGCCCCCTGCGCCGTGCCAAGCCAGAGAGCATAACTCTCACCGACTCTGGTTCACATTTGCATTTGGTAAAAATACCAGGGAAATGGGTCCAGGGTATCGCGAGGCTTGTGTAACCCCTGACCTGGCTGCGATGATGAATGAATTAGATGTCGTACGAATCAACCTGGCTTCAATGCCTCCCAGTTTTGCACCCAGGATTTTCAGGGGGCAAGTCCCTTCCTGAATCTCGAGGCAGCAGAAGCCTTTCTCAACACCTTTCAGTGTCTTGTGTTGAACATGACGATTTCGCGAACACGTCACTTTCTTTTTGAACAGGTTTGATTCCAAGACATCATATCAGATTGAGAATTTTGGAGTTTTGCTGCAGACCAAACTTTTTTGCGCTCCGTGCGAACTTTGCCTGCTGCGCACAAAGGTCGTGCTCCCTCTTCCGGACAAAACGCGAAGTTCTGCGGCCGCAGAAAAAAAGTGCGCACGTCTGTGGAAACTAGAAATCCAGAGAAAGTTTTATCTTGAGCACAAAAGATTTCTCCACCAACCAGGCGTTCGCGTGTTTGATTTTCTGCAAACATTTTCGCATGCTGTTGTGTAAAATCGAAAAGGATATTACATTTCCAAAAGGCTGACATCCTGGGCTATAGATTTTTCACCCGGGTAGCAGAGAAAAGTCAGAAAATGAAATGTTTGAAAAGGGATCATTGAGAGCAGCTTTGGGAAAAAAAAGCTCTTGTAGACATATTTGCTGACGCTTTTTTGTGAGTGTAGAAATGCTGATCTCGTTGCTCGGCAGAGGTTGAACTTTTTTTCTTGAGTATTGACACAGATGTGAAACTGTGATCCTCGGTCGATGCGGCCGTCCCAGGGATCTCGATCCCTGCTCCTCACAACACCCGCTTAACTCCAACACAGTCACCGAATACGTCAGGATTTCTGTAGATCTGAAGGGGAAATCCCTCAGTTCTGGTGTATCTGTTTCACCAAAAAAAATTCCTGCCCTGGCTTTTGTGTTTCTCAACTGTAACGTTGCTGGTTTGAATGAAACACTTGCATTGAAAAGGATGAAAGTGTTAGCAATTCTGCTTTTTTGTTGGCAGAAGCTTTTCACTTTTTTTCTCACCGATGACAAGTTTGATAGTGGATGTCATCCACACTTTTGAACTGCAGTGCCACGGTGACAGCGGGTAAAGTCAGCGCCACAATGAACGGCCTCCCTGACATCAACTGTTGCGCGGCGTGAAAGGTGCAAGTGCAGCGTGAACCGAGCAACACAGAAAACCTATTGCCGGGTTACGACCAGCAGACAAGGCAACAAACAGGATCTGAACTGCGCAGGAAGTTGACTGACACTCGGGAACCCTGCAAACTGTTCGATGCCTCTATTCTTGGAGACAGCGAACATCCCTCCGCAGCGTGACAAAAGGTGCCGCGGAAGCTGCAGTGGCGGCAACCTCTCGAGTGCAGCCACGACATCTCGTGTTGATCTCTTGAACTGGTTGAACCGCCGGGTTACATTTGCCTGGCCTCATCGTTATTCAAGGCTCTTCTACAAGAAGTAGTAATTTATAATCCAACTGCCTTTACTCTTGAATAATTCATTCCTTCCCAGTAAACTTAGTAGGAACTTGTGGAGAACGTTCTTCTGCTTTGCCAAAGAAGGCATACTCCAGTTTTTCTTGGGTCACCCCCAAAATTTCGTTTGATTGCTGACAGGCTTTCACGCATGAAACAAAGGTTCAGACCTTCGCGTGTTTGTACATTTCAAAACATTGTACATTTTTTACACGACAATTTTCTTTCTAATGTGGTGCACAATATTTGCTCTTGATCATCGGTGTTTGTTCAGCCCGTCGCTTTGTTGTGAAATGTTTCAACATGGCTACGGGCAGTGGGAGGATGTTGTTTCTGCGTCACAGGTTCGGTCTTCTTTGTTCGACGAGTTTCTTTCATCCTTCCACACATTCTCGCAGACAGAGTCTTACGTTTTGAATGCCTGTAGAGAAATTTGAAAATTTAAAAGCAGGAGTATTGAAAAGTGGCTGTTTGTTCCACGCACCTGACCTGAGAAGCAAAGTTGTGTGGACGCAGCCTGTGTCAGACCCACCCAGCCAGACCCCCGTGAGTTACTGCAGGAAAAATCTAATAAAGAGCATATTTATGTTTATTGATATGAACTTGCAGAACCTGAGCTTATTTCTAAAAAGTTTCAATGCAGTTTTGGTGTTAAAAAGGTCTTTGCTTTTAACTTTTGTGCTCTGCGCTGAGCGAGTGAAGGTTAGGAAAACATGAGACTCGAGGCAGGGCTGTAATTTATTATCAATACGCCATCGATCGCGCATACACGTGTGCCCACACAAATGCAACTTTGTTACTTCCTTGCTTCGTGTCATTAACGATGCTGAAAAACGACGCCTGATGTCTGATCTATAAAAACTATTACTGCTCAGGCAACCAGAAACGTGACAGCAGAAGCGTGTCCGTGGCACCCGACACACACGACTCGGAAACTGAAAACTGTGCCGAGTCTACTGAGAAGGGAATGTGGAGATCTGAACTCCAGTTGTTCGCTTGGTGCAGTTGGGAGATCAGCTGACTTGGTTTCAAACAACGGTTTGTGGAGTGGTTTCAGTCCCGGTTGAGTGAAACACACCTGCGCAAGGAAGCACCCTGCGGAAAGTGTCGCTAAACTTTTGACAGGCGAACCCCAACAAAAATATTGGACAGAATTGATTTTTGATTGACGAGTGACACACCTCGGTACGTCTTTGCAGGTGACGTGAGATGTGTAGTGGCAACAATTGAACACTGTCACCGTTTCCATCGTGTGTCTGCTGAAAAAAGTTCGCATCACTGACAACGGGAAATCGACCTGAAAACAAAGGTTGGAGACTGGCTGCACAAGTCAATTGGCCCAATTTCTCCCCACTTGAAGAAGCTACATTTACTTTCATTCTTTTTGCTTCTTTGTTCCAAACTACGATGCGAGATAGGTTCTAACATTTTGACTTACATACCCCTGTCAGGCTTGTTGCTTTGAAGAGCAGTACGTAACTTTTGACAAAACACATGTCGTGTGAAAAGCTGAGATACGAGTCAGTTTCAGCTGATAAGAGACGAGAAGCGAACAGCAACTCTTTACCTCTCCTGACCTTCTGAAAGATTACTTTTTGGTAATGGATATTAATATTTTGATGGAGAAAGTACCGAAATTATTTGTGTATTTATGCCACAGATTGAGGAGAAAACTGCTGTTTATTGTCTTATTTGCGAGTTTGTTGTCTTCCGTCGGAAATATTTGTTTTACTCTGTAACATGGAAACTGTGCAGCACTCGAATCCCTTTTCGCCACGATGCGGATGTGTTGCTACATTGCAGCACCAACTCCGAGTTTCGGCCAAGTCTTGGTCGAACCAAAGGTCACAAAATTTCGAAATCTTCTGTGAAACTTCATCAGCAGCTGTTGGTTCAAAATTGTTTCGTCATTGTCTAGACAAGAAATTTTGGTCAGTTCACCTTCTTTGTTTGAGGAAAACTGGTCAGGGATAAAATCTGGGTGCACCTCTCGGCAAAACAAATGTCATAAACAGAATCCGATTTAATTCAATGGAAAAGTTTTGCCAAAAACCACGGCGCGACCCCAGTAATCATGTCTGTCGAACCGAGGTTGTGCCAGCGCTCAGATATATTCATGGGAAATAGATGCAATTTGATGCAGTAATTTGGTGGATGTCAAAACTGTCTAGTTGTCGTGAGCGATACGATCGTTATGCATACTCGTGATCGTAGCTTTGGCAAACGTGTCAAACCTCCCCGTCCAACCCCGAAACTCTTCAACTTCCCAAAGATGCATTTGAAGTTCAGTTCTCGCACTCTTGACATTGGGCCTGCTGCAGACACGGGGACCTCGTAGGTCTGAGAGGAGGACAGCGGGAGTCAAAGGGTCCAGCGAGTGAACCCGCACAACCCATTGCCAGACAAGGTTCACAGAACTGACCCGGACGCCATTGTAGCATCAGTACTCTCCACGCAGACAATCGCATGCAATCGAATAAAGTTTCATTCAAATTACAGTCATGTCAGTTGGGCGTTATTAAAAATGATGTGGAAAGCGCAGGGGGCTGGGAAAACGTACATCTGAGGTCTTCATTTCACGTCCATGCGTGATGAAGAAGGCGAAATGTGTGCGAGGTGTGAAAGAAATGTTCAGATTCGTGTGTTCATATTTCAAATTTTGACAGCGTGATTTCTTCACAATACATCGTCCGTGTGAATGATGACCAACGAAACTTACAATTCCAGTTCATTTTCATTTTTGAAATTTTCTCAAAGTTGAGTGGGCACTTCGAGTGACCTCCATCTCAAACTCATCATACAAGACACTTCTTCACATTTCACATCTCGCTTACAGTCTGTGCACGAGAGATCATGTTGTGAATCTTTTCCAAAATCACTTGCGTTCTCGCCTGTGTCCAAACCAACTTTGTGGTGCAGCTTGAGTTTCACTGTGGTTTCAGCACTCGAGATCCTTTGATCGATCCAAAGTTTTTTTTTGGCCTCAATGAGCCTCGAATTTTTCAACAGATTTTTTTCAGAACGACGTTTTCAATTTGAGAAGCGCAAGTTGTTGAAAAGTTGCTCGAAGAAATTTTGCAGAGAGGCAAAAAAGACAAACCAACCCTGACACGAATTGGCATGAATCATCTCCATTTCAGCGTTTGAAGCGCACAACTCGATAAAAATTCAATTTCTGCGCTGTCGTTGGCAAAAAAAGTGCGGAAATGACACAAAATTACCAGGTGTTGGGTCCCTCCCATGTCCCCAGGAACTGGAAGCGAAAGCCATTCACATGTTCCGCAAATTGTTTCCAGCCGTTTGAAATTGCCTTTTCACAGAAAAAAACTCTGGGAATGTCGTAAGTTCATCGGGTCAGCCAACGCGACATATTTTGGGGAATATCGCCTGATTCGTTGTGTCAGTTTTTGCCATAAAGATTCTGGGAGGATTTGTGCTGACATGATGACCACAATTATTTTGATTGAAACGTTCAGAACCGGGGATAAAACTCTGTCAGAACGCAAAACTCGAGGAACAGGGAAAAGATAGGAAAAGCTGTCTTGCTGTGATCATGCAGAGAACATGAGGTGAATACTCCTTCAACCGAAGTTGCACTTTCGGGCTGCAGAGGTTGTGTCACTTGAGTTGCCTGGACAGAACCTTGTCAGATATGGAATTATGAAGTCAAATGAGAGCGTGCTGGTATGATGGGTTAGAGATGGATGTCAGTCGGAAGCCCTGTATTCCCGGGCAGCAGGAGCGGAGGGTCGCCCGGGATAGATGACTAGATTACGGGGGGAGGCATGATCCGCGCTGACACCGGGGCCCGGGCGGTGGCCCCTTCTCCCCCGCCTCCTCCGCCTGGTCGCGCCCGGTCGGGGCGAGGGGCCACCGTCCCCACAACCTCCCCTGCATGTCAACTCTGCTCCCAGCAACATCAGCCGCGAATCGGCTCTGGTTGCACCAAATCTCCTCTAATAAGAAAGCGAATAAGTGCGGGATAGTGGCGGAGAAGTGATGGGCGAGGAGGTAAGAGGGGTGAGGCTGAGCACGGCTCTGCTCGCTCCGTGTCAAGCCTGTTCCGCACTTCATTCGAGCCACGGGGACTTCGCAGAGCACAGAACACAATCCAGCTCCTCCACCAGAGACACACGAGACCCCGCTCGAAATCTCACAAACGGTAAAGTCTGGTCGGCGTGTGTTTGTCTTTGCAACGAAGAAACCTCCCAGCAGTTGTGTGTCACACAGACCTGTCTGTCTGTCTGTCTGTCTGTCTGTCTGTCTGTCTGTCTGTGCCCAAAAATAGGTGCATTCTCCACAGGACTAGATGGCACAGAGCACTGATCCTCGCTCCACTCAAAGGTTCGCCCATCAGTGAGAGGTGCGGGCGAATAGGATCAGTTGCGGTCCTCATAAACTTCTGATCAAGCACTTGAGATGCGCCGCAGTCAAACCTGGCAATCCCGGCCAAATCCCACAAAATCCTGTTTGAGTCCTCATCCGCCCAAGTTGCGCCGAACGAAAAAGTTTCTCTCACAGCGCCTGATAAGAATTTATTGGACTTGATCAGACATAAAGAAAAAGTGGCGTGGAATTACTGCAGGGACTGTGAGGGGAGGAAATTACGCGGTTCAGAATTTAAATGAGACCTGACTGGGGACGACCTTTGTACGCCGTGACTGCAGCTGGGGACATTTTTTTTCTAAAGACGCTCACATTTTGTTCTGCGTCAGTGTCACCGAAGATTTCTGTTGTCAAAGCAGGAATGGATAAAAACTTCAGACCAAAATGTGCTGATTCGGAATGGAAATGCGAAGCCTCTTCAAGCCGTTTGTTTTGAGTTGGGAGCAATTTGGGGGGCGCGTGTGATATGCGCGACTGCTCAATCAGACAGCATGACAAGTGGACCTGTCCATCTCCCTCCCCTCCCACGATCCTGCTTTGTTTCTCTGATCAGGAGGCGTCTTATCAGCCGAAGCGCCCAAATCAAGTTCTACCCCTCTCGGCCGATGCGAGGCCGGGGTAATCAGTCAAACTTCTAATGACCACCCTGCAACTAAGCTGCCTCGACTTGACAAATCAAGTCATTGCTCTTATCCCTGTCTACTACTGTGGCATATAGTTCACAAAGCGGCGCTGCCTTTATCTTCAGCCGCAACAATCCGTCAAGGTTTAATGATGGCCGCATTCTAATGCTGTCAGGGTTTATGAGAGATGAGCAGTGAGTGGTACAGGGGGTGGGTGGGCGGCTGGCTCAATTGAAGAACATGGAAGCACCACAAAAGGACCCGTTTCAAGCAATTTGCCAATTCTTTCCTTGAGTTCCTTCATTAGATCCCTCTCCGGCTCCTTGCTGCGGTTGCGGCTGCGCTGCGGTCACAAAGCGCTCAGTGACGGGCGGCGGCGTCGCGTTCCGCTAATTGCCCCGTCACCCGACGCCACCCGAGTCGCCGCCATTGACGCCTGAGTCTCGGGGTGAAGGGGACGCGCGGCCCCCGCTCCCAATCAAGTCTCCCCGCAAACATCGGGACTTGGCTTTGCAAACCCAAAAGTGTTGGAGTCCTGCAAAGGCGCGTGCGCAACAACAATTCCACTGCAGAGAAAGGCAAACAACAACATTCTTCACTTTTCTGCTCTGAGCGTACCCCTGGCCAGAGACAAAGCCCGAAGAAAAAAAAGCTGTCCAAGTGCAGGAATAAATCATGTTTCAATCAATTACAGGCAGCGCGGCGGCACAATCAGACCCCTGGACAGGCAAGATCTGCATGTATGCTTTCGGCAAGTGCTTAAGTAGCTTTGCATCCCTTGAAAGGAAACTGTTGAAGCCAACGCCGCATTCGAGATGCAGTCAGCAGCGAAAATATTGCCTGCTCCACAAAGGAAGGGAAACTTGTCCTTCACTGGCTGTGCTTGATGGATAGAAATAATGCGGCAGGAAAGGAAGCACTGTCTGAATCCTGGGCCCGCATTAAAGGCATCCACTTTAGGGGCTGCCTGCAGATAGCATTCACCGGCCTTCAAACCCACTAAATTTACCATTTGAAGATTAATGCATTGGTCTTGTTTTACTCGGCTGATGTGACGCAATCTAAGCTATCGGGAAGACGGGCGGATGAAATACCTCCACTCGAGTCTTATGGATCCCGTTCAAATGGTAATGTCCCTCAAGGCCGCGGCCGCCCGCCCGGGCGGGGGGGGGGGGGGGGGGGGGGGGGGGGGGGGGGGGGGGGGGGGGGGGGGGGGGGGGG
>JAAUXT010028932.1_pt1 | contig 11404 bp, 10 predicted proteins | sample 7278171 | NCBI WGS metagenome assembly JAAUXT01 (sample SAMN14350112, study PRJNA611818) | marine sediment metagenome | isolation source: surface marine sediment (1.8m) | place: French Polynesia: Moorea | collected 2018-08 | reverse complement strand
GAGAGGGAGAGAGGGAGAGAGAGAGAGGGAGAGAGAGAGGGAGAGAGAGAGAGAGGGAGAGAGAGAGAGAGAGAGAGAGAGAGAGAGAGAGAGAGAGAGAGAGAGAGAGAGAGAGAGAGAGATAGAGAGATAGAGAGATAGAGAGAGATAGGAGATATAGAGATAGAGAGACTCTGTGTGTGTGTGAGAGTGAGTGAGAGAGCGAGAGTGTGTGAGAGAGTGAGAGATAGATAGATAGAGAGATAGAGAGAGAGTGTGTGTGTGTGTGTGTGCGTGCGTGCGTGTGTTATTTTGGGAAAGGGGCGAGTGAGACGACAGGGTTCAAACACGCCACAAAAATGGTTCCTGTCAAATAACACGCCGACTTTTGGAGACCTTCAGTCAAGAAAGGAGTTGAGTGATTGAACAGGAACGGGACCCAAACTTATTTCTTCAATGACGACCGCAGGTACAAGTTTTGTGATCACAGAGTTGTAAGAGGGACGCTCTGCTACTTGATTGCAACATGCAGAATGCTGGGCTTGGAATCTGCACTTTGTGACCCAAGGCCCTCCTGTGTCTGGCATTGGTGCTCAGGACACTGGAGAGAAGCGGTCCCCACTGTGGCCAATCAATAGCCTGGATTTGTGGCACCTCGTCTCCACGTCTCCAAGGACAGGAAGGAACATCTGTACCCCACAAGGACAGTTAGCCAATCAGAGATCGGGATTTGCGCCTCTCAGCCAATCAGAGCCCTGCATTCAAAACTACCCACAGTGGAGCCCTCTTCTGTCTACATGAGAGGGGGATCTGCACATGCAGTGAGCCAATCAGAAGTCCGGATTTTCGGCTCTCAGCCAATCAGAGCGCTGCACTCACGCGAGCTCCCGGAAGTCCTCGATGTACTCCCAGATGCTGCGCAGCGGCACCCCGAGGATGCTGTCCACGATGTGCACGAGTCCGTTCTTGACGCACACGTTGGGTCGGATGATGCGCGCGCGCACGTGGTCCACCATCACGTACGTGTCTGTTGGATACGGAGAGGAACCAGTTTTTACTGCAGAACTTTAATCAATTGCGTTGCCGTATTCACCTGTGTAAAAGTCGCACTGTCGTTTTTGACGCACGTCAATTTTTTTTGTGATCCTGAGGCAAGAGTCATTCATGTGTGAAAGATGACCCCATTCTGCATTTCAACACCCCAGGCATCCACTCTCCCTCTTGACAACTCGCCGAATTGAGCTCTCGGAACGAGGTAGGAGTGCAAGTCGCTCACCCCCAATCCACACCAAACGCATCCATGCCTACACACACAGCGCACCAACAATTGGTATCACGCATGTGAAAGGCAAAGTAAATAGGCAGTGAGTAGTTGTGTTCACACCAACAGTTCTACATATCACTGTGATTGCAAATTGGTTTCAACCCCATTCAGGTGTGGGACATCGTAAAAGCAGATGCATGGTGCTCTGGCGTGCGCGGTGTGGATTGGGGGTCACTGACCTCCGTTTTCGTCCTGTGTGAACGTGGCTCACTGACCTCCGTTTTGGTTCTGTGTGAACGTGGCCCGGATGCGTGGCGCCCCGCGGCGGCCGGGCAGCATCGTCTTCTCCGTCCCGTTCACCATCTCGGCGACCGGAAGCTCTCCCTCCAACACGTGGAAGCGCATGTGCTGCAAGTGGCGCCACCAGACGAGATATGAAACGTGCAAAACCCAATTGCAAATCAACCCAGTGGACGAACGAGACAGGGGTGCCTGGCCATTTCAGGGTCAATCTCCAAATGTCCAAGTTCTCATCGAAGTCCTGCAGTGGCAGTCTCATTGCGCGGGGGGGGGGGCTGTCGGCATTTTAGGTTGGGTCTGAAGCCAAGGCATACAGGTGCCTTGGTAATTGCCTGGCTGTTTCAGATTGAATCAGAGACGAGTCTTGAAGTAGCCAGCCGCCCCCGCCCCCTCCACTGCTTCCCGGAGCCTTGATGAGTGCCTGGCCATTTCAACCTGAAATGACCGGGCACCCGTGTTTCCTTGTGAAGGGTCTCTGGTCATTTTGTTACACCAGTGAAACAGCTTGACACACGCACTCACGCAAAAACGCACACACACACACACACGCACGCACCAGCTCTCTCTCCTCCTCCGTGTTGAAGCGGTAGTTGAAGAGCGCCTCGTTGACAGGAGCGAAGACGGTGATGCGGTCGCTAAGGGGCACGTCACCCACCGACCCCAGGTTCAGCCGCTCGTTGATGTACGGAGGGGTGCCACTCGCCAGTGTCTCGAACGTGCTGCGTGGAACCATCGAGGTAGCTTCATATGGAATGTTGCGTTTTGCGGCAAAAGTCATGAGCAGCGTCCAAATTTAACATGATGCCAAATGTGACTTGCTGCAGACAATCGCTGGGAGCCAATGCGGACATGGCAGTCAATGGTGAAATTCTTCCGCTGCCGCTACTGCTGCCGCAGCCACAGTTCTATATGATGTCATCATCAGCCAATCAGAGACGCGGTCAGCAAAGATCCACGTGGGGTGGTCACGTGGTGGAGTTGTGGTTGCCTTATCTCCATTGTGACGAAGCTACGATGTCTTTGACCGGCGGCGTCGCACTGACCGGCGGTGTGGGACTCACCTGAGCTGCCGGTTGGTCTTGAGGTAGGACAGGAGAACCGGCGGTGTCAGACTCACCTGAGCTGCCGGTTGGTCTTGAGGTAGGACAGCACGTTGTACTGACCGGCGGTGTGGGACTCACCTGAGCTGCCAGTTGGTCTTGAGGTAGGACAGCACGTTGTACTGACTGGCGGTGTGGGACTCACCTGAGCTGCCGGTTGGTCTTGAGGTAGGATAGCATGTTGTACTGACCGGTGGTGTGGGACTCACCTGAGCTGCCGGTTGGTCTTAAGGTAGGACAGCACGTTGTACTGACTGGTGGTGTGGGACTCACCTGAGCTGCTGGTTGGTCTTGAGGTAGGACAGCATGTTGTACTGACCGGTGGTGTGGGACTCACCTGAGCTGCCGGTTGGTCTTAAGGTAGGACAGGAGAACCGGCGGTGTCGGACTCACCTTAGCGGCCAGTTGGTCTTGAGGTAGGACAGGAGAACCGGTGGTGTTGGACTCACCTTAGCGGCCGGTTGGTCTTAAGGTAGGACAGGAGAACCGGCGGTGTGGGACTCACCTGAGCTGCCGGTTGGTCTTGAGGTAGGACAGCACGTTGTACTGCCGGAAGCCGAGGAACCCGTCGATCATGTGGATGACGCCGTTCTCGACCGTCAGGTTGCCCCACGTGATCTTACTGCCGCCGCAGTCGTTCCCGATGTACACTGAAGCGAGGGTCAAGGTCACTGAAGCCAAGGTCAAGGTCGGGAAATATTAGGGAGATTATGCACGGCCTTGAAACGCACATCGCGCCAACACCAACGTCGAGAAGACCACACACATTGATGATGTCACAGTTTGCTTGGCACTGGCCAATCAGGAAACACCACTCGGCGTTGACGCGACGTTCAGCGAAACGTCGTTGCGCAATCGCACTGTGGGCTTGAAGTGAGGGTCCACACACGTTGGCAAAAATGGAATCACACAATGACTTTTCGAGACCTTTGGTCGAGAAAGGAGGTGTGTGATTGAACAGGAAACTTTTTCTCAGTGGTGTGTCAACTCACTTTTACGTGTGTCCGATTTACATGTGTCGATCGGACATGGGTCTGACATGGGTCTACCAGTGTGTCCGATTGACACATGTGAATCAGACACGGGGTGTCTGAATAGCACGTGTTAAATGGACACACATGTCAATCGGACGCGTTACACAGGGCAGTAGATGCTTGAAACGTACATTCCCCGTTGAAGATGGTGGGTGTGATCTCGCCCTCCATAGCCAGGACGCGGCGCGCACGCGTGTCGTTGGCGAGGTCGCGCAGGATGTTGGCGTGGTAGACGCGGTCCGGCTCGCACGTCGCCGTGATCGGGTCACAGGACGCGATGATGTGTCGCTCCACCAGCTGAGGGGGGACAAGGAGTGAACGGGTTGAGGGGGACAAGCCAAGCTGATAAAATTGTGTGTGTGTGTCTGTGTGTCTGTGTGTGTCTGCGTGTGTGAGAGAGATGGTGTGTGTGTTTGTGAGTGTGTGAGAGAGTGTGTGAGAGTGTGTGTTTGCGAGTGTACGAGAGAGTGTGTGAGTGTGTCCATGTGAGGGGGTGTATGTGAGTGTGCGTGAGAGAATATTTGTGTGAGAAAGTGTGTGTGAGTGTGTGGCAAAAAGGCACCTGTCGTCCGTTTCATTGCAGCACACTCAAGCCACAACTGTCGCGATCACAAAATGTCTCAAACGGTTTTCACATTGGTGACGCGCGGTCGTTTTTTTTTTTTTGACGTCAGCGTCAAAATTTAACACTGAACCGAATGGTGGAATCTTTGATGTCAGCCCAAAAACCAACCGCACGTCACCCAATCTGAAAACCCCTTCTCCAATACCAATTTCAGTAATGAACTGTAAAGTTTGACCCGTACGAGGGTTTTACCAACTCCACCAACACAAAATGGTCACTGTACTCTTGTGGTCTCTTTTCAGTGTGATGTACTCTGCTTGGGTTTGCCCTCGCACATTGTACCCTCACTCATACCCTGATCACGCGGAACGCACCATCTTGAGCAGCGTGAGGTCCTTCTTGACGTTGGCGATGTCGCTGCGGGTGAAGTAATCCTTGATGGCTTCGTCCGACGGGATGAAGACCGTCATGAAGCCCTCGTTCAGGATACGCGTCGCGGCGTTCGGGTACTGCTCCTTGTACTCCTCCAACAGCTCCAGAAATTTGCTGATTGAGCAAACAAAATGCAGAGAAAAATCAAGCTGCGAAGTTGCGGAGTTATGAAGGAAATGGAGAGGTTGGGCACGACGGTAAAACACACGTAAGACTTCAATGTAACATGTGACTGAAAAGTTGAACACTTTTCCCATGGTTTTGCATTGAGGTCCGTGAAAGTCTCCGGAGAAACGTGAACGGCGCCCATCTCTCTGATAGTTGTGTTTTGACGAACAGCCAGAAGTGGCTGTTCTTTTGTGGCAAATAGGGCACCGTGCGGAACAAAAATCAGTCGTTTGCTAAAACTCGCTATTTACGATGCATGTGTGTTTGACCGCCCCTTGTTGACTCACGTGGTCTGTAGTTTTCGCTCGTTGCGTTTCTCCTGGATCTCGTCTCCCTTGTCGAGGATGAAGCCCATGGCGCTGACCGGAAGTGGAAGTCCGTTCCCGGGGACGAGCGGCTGCGCGAGGAACGTGTCTATGATGTGCACGACGCCGTTCTGAGCGTTGATGTCCCAGCGGATGATGCGCGCGCCGTTCACGTACGTCTGGGGAACGAGAAATACGGAGGTTGAGCAAACAAGCCTTGATTGATGACGTGCCCTCATTGCCAGATCTGTGACACAGAAACCGTGTGCTCAGTTGCCATTGGCTCTCAGAGGAAGCTTTGGTGATCAGTACCATTGATGTGGCCATTGGGGCAGCGGAGGTACGGATTTCAAGGTTGTGCTGAACCTCCCCATGATGGGAACTGCAGGTGTGAAGTCTCCCCCCCCCCTCCCCGTCGGGGAGAGGGGTAGTTGGTGGTGGTGGGTGTGCGGGGGTCTGCGGTTCTCATGGGGTTGATCCGCTTGATCCACAAGGGGTTGGTGTGGTGGGCTGGTCTGCAGGGGGTTGGTGGGGGGTTGGTCCTCGAGGAGTTGGTGGGGGGTTGGTCCTCAAGGGGTTGGTGGGGGGTTGGTCCTCAAGAGGTTGGTAGGGGGTTGGTCCTTGAGGGGTTGGTCTATGGGGGTTGCTCCATGGGGGGTTGGTCTGTGGGGGTTGGTCCATGGGGGGGGGGGGGGGTTGGCACAGCACAACATATGTGCGAAGTTCTTGACGAAAATCACCCACAGGACCAACGTTGTGCTCAAGGTCCTTTTCAATTTGTCCTCATTTCGGCTTTTTCCATCAGTGTGGAAACTCGTGGAGGAGGAACGTGTGCGAGACAAAGATGGCGACTCACGGCTTCCGGCGTTCTGCGGATGAAGAGCGGTGGGGAGTTGAGGGCGCGGGTCGGAAGCTCTCCGTCCTGCAGGTCCGAGTACAGGAGCATCCCGCTTACTGCAAACAAACCACGTGCAGATGCACGTGTGGTTCATCAGACAGGGTCTCAAGGTTTGGAATTGATGCACTGGAAAGCAGAAGCTCGCGCAGCCTAATGACCCTGTGGTGTGGGCCAATCGTTTCGAAAAGTTGTATAATTTCACATGCAGGAGCCATTTTTTGCAGCGTGGGTGAACCCTCACGCAATTTCTCACCCATGTACAAGACGTACGTACCCCCACTTTTGGTGTTCACTTTTGGGGCAAAAAGATGCGTCTTATACACGGGTGGATACGGTATGGGACTGAGGAGGGCGACACCTGTCCTGCTGCTGACTGTTACGGGTGAATCTGCATGCTTCACTCGTACTTACTGATGGGTATTATGAGCATAAGAAGCTGTCCCAACTGCAGCTTGGGGTTGTTCTTACTTGGTTGTTCATCAAGATAAAAGCTGAGGAGTAAACCAGCTTGAGACTTTTTCTCTGTGACTTGACTTGATTGTATGTAGCTTTGTGTGGAGCATGGAAGCATCATGTAGAGGGTTCCCAGCAGGATGTGGTAGTCGCAAGTTACCACTGGGTACTCCCGTGGGTACTCCCGTGGGTACAGGGTGGACGACCACGCAACTTTACTGACCCAGGTGGTAGCGGAGCTGGTCGTTGACGACGGTGGCCTGTGTGCGGGAGAAGCGTCCGGTGTCGAGGAGGCGCGAGCGCTGCTCCACCGGGATCCGGTCCTCCCCGAACGCCTCATCCGCCGGGACGAACATGGTGAGCGGCCCCTGGCGGCTGATCAGGTTCTCTATCGGCAGGTTCTTCTGGGTGATGATGTTCCGCACCTGCCAATACAACGCGCGAGCACACAGGGGTTTGAATCTTGATGTCATCAGAGTGAACTTGGAATTTTGTCAACACTTCTGTATGCGCCTGAAACCAGGTTTGATGGTTGAATGGTTTTTGCTCGTGAGTGGGAAGGTGAGGTGCGAGATTGGAGCTCTCTCTCTCTCTCTCTCTCTCTCTCTCTCTCTCTCTCTCTCAAACCAAACCCTGGATTCCGCGCACCCCCCTCAACATGTCCTGGATTCAGCCCTTCCACCTCTCAATCAAACGTGGTCTTCCCAGGGACTGATTTGCCAAACATCTCAGCGCACATCATTGGGACTCACAAGGACACCTTGTTGTGGCTTGGCGACAAATCCTGAGTAACGCGCAAGTGGTTACATCAGCGTTTGTGTCAAGCCCTCAAAAATTCCTGGATCTGTGTCAAGCTCCCGGGAATCCCTGGATAAGCTTCACTGGAAAGGATTTTCAAATGACACTTTCATTGATACAAAGTCACAGATCAACCAGAAGCTTTCGCTCCAAGGCAGCGCATCAAAAGGTGTTTGTTGACGTTCTTTGGATGGTATACATACCCCACACTTAACACACCCGAATTAGTGTACACGACTGTGGAGGAGGGTAAGTCCCGAAAAAACCCTGTTCACTGTGAAAACAATTTGAGAAAATGTGACAACTTACTTCCACGAGGTGATCATCCTGCTGTATTATCTGGAGGATACTCTGAGATCGTACAGTCCACGCCAAAAACGGCAAAAACAAAACGCGAACGAGCCAGGTGCTGTACTCCATGTTTGATGCCCTAAAAACTCAGAATTCGGTTTGAACGGGACAGGTATGCATATGACAAAGCCACATGCAGCCAGCCATGACAAATATTGGCTCCCACGACCTATTTACCTGTACCTTCTCAGTATGGCCTTCTATTTAAACTGTCACGGACAATGCATATTTATGAGGCTTGCTGGCCTTGCCAAGACTGACGCACAAGGATCGAGATGATCACATTTCTCTGTGTTGAAGGGGGAATTTTTCGAGTCATCCATCAGGTGTTTGTTATTCTGATGACAATTTGAATATTACAATGGCAAAAAAAGTTCGAGGGCTTCCCTCACACGGTGAATGCAGGTGTGAACAAATGGGACCGACCAATGGCTGCAGGGCGGCTGCGGTGACGTCATTCTGAAGCCGTATTAGGAGCTGCTGCACAGCTCAACTTCTCACAGCAGTTCATCACCTCGCCAGATATCTCTTGTTATTTCAACTGGTGTGTGTGTGTGTGTGTGTGTGTGTGTGTGTGTGTGTGTGTGTGTGTGTGTCATGGGCATGAAGAAGGGGATGTTGCTCTTTCTTTCTGCACTCCTGCTGGAAAAATGAAGTTTTGCTGAAAAAAATTTTGAGGTTTTTTGCCCGCTCATACACTCTTTTGTTTTTCATTTGTGAGTTTAAAGCAAAACGCTCACACGGTCACGCGAACGAATACGTGTTTTCGCCTGACCGCAATTTGCAACCAAAGTGGATTATCCAAAGCAGGAGTTGTCATTAGTTTGCAACTGGTGGGGATCACGCCGTGAGCTGCGAGTTCTTGCATGCAGCACGAGTTTTCCAGCAGCAAACACGGTGTCGGAGTGTCAGAATGCCCCGGTTGTCAAAAGTGTACAGTGCACTTTTGACTCGGACGATCGTCCGAGTGAAAACTATCCAAGACCAGGGTCAAAAGGTCAATATGAGGTGGTCCAAACAACACACCATGTTTCAATCAAAAGTAGGTTTTTGAAAACTCTTCAAAACTGTGTAGGTCTTCTTTTTTTTGTATAAAAATCCTTGTTTGAAATAACATTAAATTTGAAAACTCTATGGTATGGTGCCATTTGGAGTACACCTCAGATAGGGAAGTTTTTATTGTCATTGAACCTGAATGGTGTGTTGTTTGGAGCACCTGATATTGACCTTTTGACCCTGGTCTTTGGGTAGTTTTCACTCGGACGATCGTTGAGTCAAAAGTGTACAGTAACGTTTTCGGACCCTACCCTTCTGACCCGCCAACAACGGCTGAAAGAAAGCGACCGTTATTGGGGGGCGAGGCCGCGTGCAGAGAAAGAGGCCGCCGTCCGGGGTTTCCAGTTCTCTGTTCTCTTCAGTGTTGGTGAATTGTGTCAAACAATTCAAGGCAAAGTCAAAGTCAACAAACAAACCTTTTGAAGTGACGATGGACAGGATTCCACATTCCTTTGAGGCTCTGGGTTGATCCCAGCACCCATTTTGGTGGGGACAATATTTTCGCGGAGGTCGTCAGCTGCGGGACCTCCCTAGGATCCGCCCCCCCCCAAGCCTCAGTGACAAACCAACACAGCTGCGATTTGATTACAAAGCGTGTTAAGTCGTGAAGTTCAATCGATAATGTTGACGTTCAGGCAAACCTGTTTTCGCGCGCAAACAACCAAGCTGTCTCGTTAGATCTACAAGCTTGCGCGAAGTTGAAAATACCAACCCCAAAACTTTTGGTGTTGGTGGACGAGGTGTCATGGGTATTGTGGAAAGTTTGGTGGAACCCAAGTGTGAGCTGTCCGATTTCCGAAGGAGAAAGCTGTTGCACGAGTTTCGAGTGTTTTACGGTGAGTGTCTGATCGTGCGTGGACGACACTTCACGCTGATGCTGAAGACAGGTTGATCCTGGTAAAGGTTCACACACGTGAAGTGAAGTGAAGTGAGACTGGCAGATCACACCACGAGAGGCAAAGCCTTGAGTGGTACGATCTGCCAGTCAAACTTCACTTCAAGTGTGTGAACTGACTTCAATAACAGTTGACCTCATTACTTTCACAAGACTGCTGTGTTGAGACTGAAAATTCAACAGTACGCTTCAAACAATAGAAGCGTGAAAGTAATGAGGTAAACTGTTGTTGAAAGGTTGATCCTGGTTTCAGAATGAACCACTTACTCCACAACAGCGTTCAACAGAAAGAAACTTCTGCAACTTTGCGGTCACAAAACCTCCCGTATGTGCTCGCATTGTGGTAGAAATGGGTTCTCACCTCACAAAAATGGTTCCTGTTGAATCCCTTTTTTGTGCAGTGTGAGAACCCTAATCCTCATCTCACGTTTCGTTTTGATTTTGTACAGATGTCAACAAAGATGGCAAGCTGCAATGGAAGGACTTCGACATGGCTCGAGATGTGAGTTTCTCAGGTTGAACAGATTATTTCTGGTCCGGTGACTTCATATCGATTGATTGGGATCCGTTTGACGTTCAGCGTCAACATTCATTCGAGTCAAGAGGGGTTTTCACGTTGATGACAACGTCAGCTTCTTCTGACGTCGACGGCAACTTTTCTTGACGACGTCAAGGAACAGTCGGACTGTTTTTTGGCACCCACCAATTGGGCGTCATGTTGAATTTTGTTGTTGATGTCAAAATTCTGCTGTCAACGTCAGAGTTTTGACGTCCATGGCACCAATTGATGTGATAACAGCTGATGGGGGTTTTCATGTTGGTGACACCGTCATGTTTTTTTGACGTTGACTTCAACTTTTTGCAGTCACTGCACACCTTGGCAGCAGTTTTGAAGTTATCAAATTAGTCCAGACCATTTTTTACTGCATGCATAAAAATACAACAACAACAAAACATGACGGCGTCACCAACGTGAAAGCCCCTCAAAGTCACAGAACCAGGACCTGTTGTTTTGCGGACACAAGACGTCGCAGGCTCTTGCTCTGTCTTCAGCACGTGTGTCAGCTGAGCGGGTGGAAGCCCGGATCGAGGCACTTCGTCCACGCGCACGAGCTCTTCATCGACGTCTGGAGGAACCTGCAGGATTCCGCCGACGAGAACACAGACGGAGTCATCACCGAGGACGAATGGGTTCAGACAAGTTCTTCTTTTGAACTAGAAACCAATTTCTATGCAAGTCTGCAATCACAGAACCCGTCGTATCAGAGGGGGGGGGGGTTCTGTTCAATCACACAACTCTTTGCTCAACCAAATGTCTCGAAAAGTTGTGTGATTGCACATGAACCATTTTTGTACAGGGTGAGAATACTGACCGAAGTCCGCAGTTTTCGCTCCACCCTGTGATCACACAGGTTCCCTTCGCAACATGTTTGTGATGTTCCTTCACAAAACATCATCGCTTGCATTCTGGCATGGTACGATCGGACGTGCCTTTCAATGCAACACAGGTTCCCTTTTGCTTTGTGACGGAACCAACTGGTGTGAATGACCTCCACGAAACAAGCGAAGGAAAACATCGCTAAGGAACTGGTGTGAACACGTGGTGTGAACCAGTGTGAACATGGGGGTGTGAACCAGTGTGAACATGGGGGTGTGAACCAGTGTGAACATGGGGGTGTGAACCAGTGTGAACATGGGGGTGTGAACCAGTGTGAACATGGGTGTGTGAACCAGTGTGAACATGTGGTGTGAACCAGTGTGAACATGGGAGTGTGAACCAGTGTGAACATGGGGGTGTGAACCAGT
>JAAUXT010055641.1_pt1 | contig 11406 bp, 10 predicted proteins | sample 7278171 | NCBI WGS metagenome assembly JAAUXT01 (sample SAMN14350112, study PRJNA611818) | marine sediment metagenome | isolation source: surface marine sediment (1.8m) | place: French Polynesia: Moorea | collected 2018-08 | reverse complement strand
TAATGGGGGAGGGGGTGGTTAATGGGGGAGGGGCGTGGTTAGTGGGGAGGGGGGGTGGTTACATTCCAAAGTGTGGACAGACACACACATGAATACTAAGGGTTTTTAAGCCAACAGCGGCACCTAGATGGCCGGCTACGCGACCATCAAAAACAGGTACACGTGTTGTTTTGTCTCGCAAAACATTTGTACTGGCAGTTCGTAGTCACTTGTCTGCAGGGATGGACACAAGGAATTGAGGAATCACCCCTCTAAGTAGCCAAAATCGTGGGTGCAATCCTGAGCCCCTGTCATCCAACAAAAACGTCTGGTACAACCCTGCTCAGGAGTGATTTGGGGGGGGGGATGTTTAAGGGTCACACCCAACTTTTGGTCCGCAGTCGCGGCGTCACACCCGAGTTTGAAGTTTGCAGATGCTCAACACTGAACGGAGATGCAGAAACATGTCCTGGCCCCTCTCCGTTCCGCAATTACATATTGTCGAATCAAGACAACAGTTTGCAACTGCCGAGGCTTCGGCCGGGCCAGAAGCACTGCAGTGTTGGTTCGACCGGCAACCGCGCCTTTTGGCACCGCCAAGTTCTTTGTCAGTAGGTTTGTCCGGCTTGGTCAGCAGGACGACTAAACCCAATCGCCGAATGCAGAAACTTGAGCCAAGTTCACTCGACTCTGTCCTCTGTGGATCTTGCTCAATGCTCGTGCATTTATGAACAGGCGTAGGAACAAACCTCAACATCAGCAGAACTCATGAGGCACAACGTAATGGTGCGATCCATCAAACCGTGACAATGGCTGCCGACAGCCGAAGAACTGAAATTGGTTCTCTGTGAGGAATCAACCAGTCTGAAGTTTTGTAAATGCCTTGTGCGGATGAAAAGCCGGGGCAAACTCACAGTTCCCAGAGACAGAAGAGCAGGCAAATTGCAGAACAAAAGACGCAATCTGTTGGTGTTTCTTCCGGAAGGAAACGGCCCGTCAACAGAACTGAGAAATTGGTGCACAGTTCTTTTGTTTTCTTTCACCTGCATTTGTCTCACCAACGAAAGCCAAACAAAAGTGAAAGGCGTCCTGAACTGGAACTTCGCCTTGCGAGGTGCTGTCATTCATAGGGTTGAATCTTCATTTTCATCTTTTTCGCTCGCCACACAAACTGGTGGGACTATCCACCAAACCAAATGGTGGGGCCAGGTCCACCACACCAACCAGTGAAGCTGGGGTATTGTGTCTCACTCATAAAATTTCCACTGTTGTGGTTTTCTTCGCCACGCAGGGAAGATAGCTGCAGACAGTTGTCTCTGTCCACTGGACCGAAACCACGTTCCCCTGTGTCACGCACTGCCCAGCCGTCAGTACACCCGCCCTCCCTGCTCCCCATGCCAAGATTCGCTGCCATGAGTCAAGGCTCCTGAATTTCCTCATTCTAAAACAGGCCCATGGGCTCATGGTCATTTGAAGAAGTTCGGGTTGCTCCTTCGGATTGTTTTTTTCCAATGAACAAGCAACTCAAATCAAGCTGTCATTTTATCAGTGGCCAAACTCCTTGCACAAACATTTTCACATTTATTCATGTTGCTGGTTATCAGTATTTGGGTTGCTCATTTTGGCTGCTCATTTGGGTTGCTCATTCAGGTTGATTTTTACAATGAAGGTCAAACCAGACAAAAGATAAATCAGGCTTCAAAAGCTCTTTCCCCAAAAAAATCCATCTGCAACCCTGTTACACAAGCAACATGAACAAATTTTGAATTACTTTACAATGAGTGGGCAAACCCAAAATCCTCACATAAATAACTACAGCTCTGTCGTGCATTGATCAATTTCCAAAATCTAAATACCAAAATTATTGTCTCCACATGTACTTCACCATATTTGTGCACATACAAAACAATCAAATATGCAAAAGGTTACTTTGGAAAATATATATATGTCGTGGTGTGTGTTTTTTCACCGGTTCCTCTGAAGCGGCTGAAAAGAACTCTTCTGCAGTACTCACCTCAAGCAGCACTCCTAAGTGAACGAACAATGTCAGTCCAAAAACAAGTGGTGATTGCACTCTGGCGACTTTTTGCAAAGATTTCTTGTTGCCAAATTTTCTCTAATAAGCACTGAGTGTACTAAGGAAGATTGATTGACAGCCAGTGAAAAAACAAATTTGACAGTTTTGGCTCATCTGAACAATTCTGGCGAAACATCAAGAGCGACCAGGTACCAAAACATGCTTTTTCAGTCCAATCTGCAAGGATGATTCACAGAAGGCAAGGCTGATCGAACGCTGAGTATCAAGTTCCCCTAGCCAATGGAAGATGCATTTCGACACGACGTATTTACAACGTGCATGAATGTTTCATGCGACATCTCTGTTGGGATGCACAACGCCGTTTATCATCCGATGATGATCCAAATTAGGCACACCGTCAATCGCAATGCGAACTGTAATCGACACAATCCAGATATAAAACAGATTGTGGATGTTTTGCCGAAAAAGTTGATTGAACGTACTGAAAACAAACAGAAACAACCTAAGAGTTTCCAAACTGAAGGTGCGAGATGCGAGGAAAGCAAATAGAGCCGAAGGGGTTTTCAATTTCAAACCTCAATTTCCAGCCAAAGGTAACCAATCCAGCTGATTCAGGAGATGGAAAGGCGTTCCCCAACAATATTCAGAGACAACCAGAAGAACTCTCTCTTTTCCACGGTGCATTTTTCGCGCAAGTCTTGAATCCACAAAGGAAATGGCATGCCGCAGCAAAAAATGTCTCAGAAGCGACTACGACTGAGCACTGTTCACATGATAAACGAAGTGGATCAGCGATAGCCATCGAGTTGCAAGATTGTATCCTGAACAGTTCAATCATCTTTCCAATGTTCAGGCAGTTCTGTTCAACTTTGTGAGTGCTTGCTTTTGTCAATATGCACCATGCATCTTGCCTGCAAAAGTCCAGGAAGGGCAAGGATTAATGTTTTGGTGAAACTGTTCAACTTGCGATCGATTCCTGTTCGGACCAGGGTGAGCTCCACGAACTGCGAGTTATGGATGGGTTTGCACTTGGTCAAAAAGTTGCTTGATTTTGGGGGTAATTGATCCTCACAAATTGATCAAGTCTGCCATTTGTGCTTCATTCATTTCCAGATGTGAACGCATGGCAGTGTCGTGTCAGCATGACACTCTCATGTTTCAAATGAGGTACTTTTCTATTGCATCTCACGAGGGAAATGAAAACATCAGTTGCAATACAGCTGCGTGTGTTTCAGTGCCCATTGAAGCCACGTTCAACCGCACAAATCGCTCACAAATTGTGTCCCTTCAGTGTCCTCAAATCCGTTTTTTTTCTGTTTCATCTGGCCAAAACCAAACTTTCAGTTCTGAGGTTCGATTGAGGGGTCAAGAAACAGAACTCGCCAACACCATTAGAAGGCAGTGAACATGTTCATTGATTGAAGCCAGAATCCTTCAATCCTGGACAGGAAATTTGCGGCCTTGTTTCTGGGTCTTTGGCGTGCTGACAGAGACAGATGAGTCGCTGCGGGACTCGCCGTCGGCCGCAGATCCGCACCTGGCTCTGACACTCTCGTCCAGGTTCGCATCCGTGCCTCATCTGTCGACAGCAACATTGGAGTATCAGCACCAAAACAGGATTTGGGATAAAAAGCATCCATGTGTCACAGGTTTATTTCCTGATTTCCGCTGTTGGACGGATATCCGCAGTGAATTTTAATTTTCCCACAACCTCGGAGCGCTCACCCGACAAAATAAAACAAACGAAAAGGGGCAAATTGGGCAAAAAATGTTCAACATTTGTTGCCCATATTTGGGAGAAAGGGGTCAAGCAAAACATTTTCTTGACCCCCGCCCAAATTTGGTCAGAAATATGAGAAAACAAATTTGCTCGTTTTTGGAAAAGCAAAAACAAGCAACCCTACCTCACGCAAAAAAATCCCATTTTTTTGTTGAAAACAACGAAAACATCCCCCTGGGGACTGGCAAACATTTGGCTCCTGACTCAACCTGCAAATATTTTGTCCTTCCCAGTTTATCTTGAACGACTGCTTGCAAACTCTGCGCCAAGAAGTTTCTGTTTGATTTTGCAAGGTGTCACTGGAGAGTTCTGTACTGCATTTTGCAGATTCTCTTGTCTCAATGGTCAGACGCGTGAAGGTCCTTCACCACAAGCCGCTGCGCTGGACACATCTTACGAGAGGAGAATCCACGCGCCTCGTGACAACTGTCTGCTTCAGAACTAAAGTTTGGCTCTGAACTGTCAAACATTTTTTCCTTGTTTTTCATGCACAGAAATTTTGCGAAGAGAAGTTATTTTCCAAAGAAACCCAAGAGAACTATTTGTCACATCTTGAAATCATTTGCTCTCCTAATTGCCGCATAAACCCAATTCTGCGTGTGATAATGCTCAAATTAGCTCAACAAGGAAGAGTTGAGTAAACTTGCCTAATTGTTGACAAAGTATCAGAGACTCTGTTAATATGTGTACACAATCAAATATTCACCAACCAAATATTTACTTTGTCAGGGAATCCAGTGTGGGGACTTTACATGCATCCGGCACTGTCCCATTTTGGTTGCTATATTCACGTTTTTATGACTCTCAAAAGGGAACGAAGAACAACACGTGGGTGTTTCCCGTGAAACATGAACTCACTCACTTTGACTCCACTTTGTTGAGGACCATTGCTGAAAATATCGAGTTTTTCATTCCCGTGTAAAAGGCTTAAATTACAAAAATGACATTGATTCATGTTGAATGTGTGTCAATATTGAAGTTTTGCCTTTTTGATATTGATGTGGCACTTTTTGAACTGTCGATGTTGTTAGATAGATGGACAGATGAAAGGCTTTTGTTGTTCAGATGAAGTAGAATCCATCATTTGTGTTTGAGGAAGCGCAATGCTGCTGTTGAGACTGTGAACCATCTCGAGGTCTCCAGCGGGGCAATTTCACCGTGCCAACGTGCTTTCCAAACTATTTTGATTGGGGTGGGGGACCTGGCTCAGACTCTCCGTCGCCCACTTCGACAAAGAAATATGTTTTCGTTGAGAAACGAGGTGAAGTCTTTTTTCTCACAGGATAAGTCCAATTGCACAAATCTCAAGAACGACACACACCCAAAGCTTCGCACATTTCGGCTGATGAAAACACTCCAAAAATCGCTCTTTTTCGATCTTTGGTATACATATATAGAAGCCATCCAGCTCATGAAGGAAATTTCTGTGATTTGAACTGTTTGAACTGGTGCCGAACCCAAAGAACATCACACAGTTGCATGCATGCCACAAAACACGCTTGCAACATTTTGTCATTTAGAGCCGCATTTGGCTAAAATTCATCATATCATTTCAGGAGCTTGAGCTGACACAGAGTGTTTTGTGTTTGCAAAATGTCAGCAACAAACAAAAGTGACACAGATTCTCGGACATCACAGAAATATGCCACCCACGAACATGCAGAAATAACTCAGATCAAACAAGGAACAAATGAGAATATTTTCCGCCGTCACGACAAAGCAGCTTCAGCGTACAATCCACGGTCGCTTCTCCGAGGTGAGAAACGCTGTGAAAAATCCATCGAGGTCAATTGTACAAAGTTTTGAAAGTCATTTACAAAGGCGCGTTTTGCAGGCCAGGCAAAATTGGATTCAGAGATGAAAGAAAATGTCAGAAGTCAGAACGACATCTTAACTTCAGTGTGATGTTTGCAAAAAAGCAACCTATTTTCCAGTAAATTTGCTTCTTCACCCTCCATATCTGGAGGAAAAAATCTATAGAACTATTTGGCACAGTTTCACACACCTTGAGGAGCACCGCTACATAATGGATGGACACATTTCATTGATGTCGTGCGCCCGCGTCAAAACAAGTTGTTTTTGCCCTGCGAGCAACACATGATCAGGTGCATGGTCTGACCACGAACACTCTCCTGCGGAGGCGTTTCAATGGCCAATTTCTTCCGTCGGGTTGGTTGCAACTGCAAACAGGACCATCGACACACAGAACAGTCACATTTATCCCACTGCACTCTTGGCCCTTGATTTTGCGCCTGGCGAGTGAAAGAATTCATTTGTTTCCGGGCCTTGCGGCCGCCACAAATCCGACGTGACAAGTCAACGCAAAACAACGAAAGGACCTCCAAAGAATCAGCAAGGACAACTCCATTCCGTACACAAATTCGACCAGCACCGTTTCATATTGATATGAAGGACTCTGAACCCAAAAGTGCTGTAATGCGGCTCTTGAGCGCCGGTCACAAATCACGTCAGGCGGCGCGCGAAGCGGATTAAAATGCGGCGCAACGAGCCCGCTGCGGCTCCGCAATCATCGCCGACACTCACCCGCCGCCGCGTCTGTAATCACGACGCTTCTCACTGCGCCGTGACCGGCATCCGACATGAGCCCCGCAAAATGAAAGATTTTTCTGTCTGTTGGTCTGCATGTCTGTTACTCATATTCACTTGTAGCTCCACGAAAACTGAGAAAACAAGCTGAGCTGCTTCCACTCTGACCACTGCAACGCAAATCTGTCTGTCTGTCTGTCTGTCTGTCTGTCTGTCTGTCTGTCTGTCTGTCTGTCTGTCTGTCCCTTCTCAAAGCAGACCAGCACGTCGAAGACCCGTGTTCACAGAATGCTGAACGATGGTTCATTTTCTGCCTGAAGTTGCAATGCACCTCGTCGCTTTGATGCTAAGCGGCGACTCTTTGATGTGCACCGAGATGGACCAATTGGATCATTCTGATCTTAATTAAACTGTGAGGCGCTGCGCACTGTGCAGAGCGCTTCGTATCCCTGGTCATGCATTGCGACAAGCCGATTGACCACGCTGATACATGCAGCTGCCGAACCGGAACCGCAAAAACACCAAATCTGGCAACATAACTGCTGCACAATCAGTGAACCCAGTTGCAAGTTCTGTTCCTTCACTGCTTCAACGATGAATGAAAACTGGCCCTGCCGGGCTTCCCACGTCTGTTTTGCTTTTCAAACGAAGACTGCAAAACAACGATAGAAATGGATATTTTGGGTCAAATGAGGCATTGCCCTGGAAAGCAGGAAACTGCTGTCAAATGATAGCAAGCGGGAGGCTTCATGCCCCGATGAAAGAACACAATCTCATCAACACCGTTCACAAAAACAACACTGAGAAGCCCCACAAAAGAGGAGGCGAGCGCGATGAGGCCGAAGGCTCCATTCTCGTGATTTCTCCACGGGCGCCGACAGTGGTCAGCAGATTGAAAAACAGTTTGATGAGGCTCGGCCCCGAATTTGCATCAGACTGGACATTCAAAGCGATTACGCAGATTACCGGTCGGAGAGACATTCAAATGAGACACCGAATCTTGCCCGCAAACCAGATTTCACTGAAACCACTTGTCCAACGAGATTCTGATAAAATAGTTGTGACCAGGTTCCAAACCGCAGGGTTTGCGTTTTCCCTTTCTCCTCTGGACCAAACAAAGTGTTGAGCTTGAAGCATCAGCAACGTGAATTGAAAGCGGAACCGATTCGACAGACATGGAGGTTCAAGGCAAACCGAGGTTTTCATTTTCTCTCCGATTTACACTTGACAAAGACACTTCCCACCAAACAACAAAGCTTCACATGTTTCTCACACAGCGACGCTAGATCCTGAGGTCATGTGGACACGTATCCTGGAGCCCACAAGAAAGCTTTGGCCAAGTGAACAGTTCACAAAATGTTTTCGTCAAACAATACAGAGATTCAGCAAACACGTCCGCTCCTTTTCCGACGTACCCCAATTGAAAGATTGGTGACACAGAAATCATTTGGTCACTTGTCATTGGCTCTCAGGGTGTCTTTGGAAACCTGGTTTTGTATCTATGTCACTGATCTGGCAATTGGGGCACCGTACGTATAAAATTTAAGGCGTGCTGAACCTCCCCAGTGTCTCGTCCAAACCTTGAGCACTGGCTTGAGATTTGACATGAATTTCAGACGGATTGCGGGAAATCTGCAATTTTCCTCATCTGTAACCAAATGGCAAATCACTCCGATTCAACGCACATAACTACAAAACACAGATTGATCGCTTCATATCCAATGCAAAACGTTTGTTCGGGAGATGAAGCGCTCTTTGTTGAAAAGAATCCACAATGCATTTGCCTCTCTGATTGTGATGCGCACTTCGCTTTATTTGATGCACTTACATTTCAAAAGGGCGCAAAACTCTGTAAAAATTGAGCTCTGGAAGCGTGCCTGATCGAGAGCGACGTTCGTGCATCACGATGAAGCTGCAGATCCGTGCTGAGTCCTCAGTGCGGGCGTTTTGAGACTGTAGTTAATACTTGGACAGGATGGCAGAAATTGCACTTTATTGCGACTCCTCCTTATGAGGAATGACCGCTATTAACTTGATGGATCCCTGCCCAGAGTGTTTTCTCTTTAATGGTGCCATTCCACAAGGCATTCCACTTTCCTGGTAACGCATCAACAATTTACCGAGGCAAGTGATGCATGTTTCGCACATTTCCATAAAACCCCGACTTTATCATCTCTCTTGCCCGTAGAAGACAACCTCCGCAGGTTCAAGATGCTGTCCTCAACTCTTGAGGCACCAGCAAAAGAAATGTTTCAACCGGTGTCGCCCATTTGCACCCCAAACGATTGACATGTGTAACGACTTCACACCGAAATGAATTATTACATTGTTGAATTTTTGACTCCATTGACGGTGGCATGTCTGTACAGTGTACTTTCATTTGTCTTTCTGAGTTCACATCCATGGATGCTGAAGAACTTTGCCGCAGTCATCAAACACGATCTACGAATCAGCATGGACCTACGAGGAAGCAGTTGGACTTGGTTCCCACTGCCTTTCACTTCACATTCATGCACGCATGTGTGGATGGAAGCTGTCGGATGACAGACATTTATTGTTTTTATCTTCAGTACGCCAACATGCGAGAAAAGCTTGGTCCCAACAGAATACGCCTGTCAGCAGTGCACGTAAAAGAAACGTATGGCCTGGCTTTTTGCTGTCCTTCCTCTGTTTGGGAGGAGTTAAAATTACTCTGTGACAAAATGTAGCGACTGAATCTCCATTGTGGCACTGCAAACCATGGGCCGAATACGAGGTTTGTATACTTTCAGATGAACATCCATTTTTCCTGCAGAAATGAATTGATGGATTTGCACAATTTCTTATGCAGTTCTTCCTGACTTATCAAATGACAATGTGTCATCGTGATTGAGTGATTTGGGTCATGTGTCTGACCTATTTATGGACTGACACACAGTCATTGTTAACCATTCGAATGATGCTTATTCAGATGCTGTTTCACATGTTTTTGGTCTGCTTTCTCTGCTGTTCTGGACTTTTTGAGATGGATAACAGTAAGTTGGTTCAAAGAGCAGAAGTCAGGATTTTCAGAATCCAAGGGAAAACTGTCGCTGAAGCCCATGCGGAGCTGGTGTGCCTGCATGGAGGGCATGCCCTCAGTCTGAGCACCGTGCATCGCTGGTTTCTGAAGTTTGCAGCAGGATTGCATGACATTTCAGTCAAAAAAACAGGCAGATGTTTGTCTAAGCTGACTCCAGCAAAACTGGCAGAACTGAGAAACCTTTTGGATGAAGACAACATGATGTGCATCCATGTTCTGGCTCGACACACTAGACTCTTGCTCCGGACTATCCACCATGCACTTCACAACAAAATGAAGCTGAAGAAAAGGCCTGCAAAATGGGTGCCTCACACACTGTCCAACCAACAAAAGCAGCGAAGAGTGCAAATGGCCTGTGATCTCCTGCACCATTTCAGGCATGCTCTGACCCTCCAGGATCATTTGGTCACTGGAGATGAAAGCTGGTTCTGGTGTTATGAACCAGAAATTAAAAGGTCGACATCTGCTTGGTTGAGGAGCAATAAGCGCAGACCACACAAAGTGTCCAAGGACCAGTATGTGTGCAAAGTCATGCTCATTGTGTTCTGGAATGTGCAAGGAGTGATCCACAAGGAGTTTGTTCCAGATGGGAAGGGTGTTGATAGGCATGTCTACCTCTGTACCATGAGGGAACTGTGGGAGAAATTGCACAGGAGATGCCCACAGCTCTGGAGGATGCAGTCTTTCTGGCTTCATCATGATGGCGCACCTGCCCATCAAGCAGACATCGTGGTCAACTTCCTGCAGGCAGACAACACCAAGATCTTGCCACACCCACCTTACTCACTGGATTTGGCACCCTCTGACTTCTTTCTCTTTGCATGCCTCAAGAAGAATATGAGGGGGATCACATTCAACAGTGTCAATGAGCTGAAGTGACAAGTTGACTTTGAACTTGGTCAAATTGCCCAGTGGGAATTTGCTCATGCCACGAGGGAATCCTGGAGCAGGCGCCTGCAGCAGTGTGTTGACCATGAAGGGCATTACTTTGAGAATTGACTGTGTCAATTTCAGACATTTGGAACAATTCTGATACTTATTTTTTAAGGCACAAACTCACCACATTGTTACCGTGCAGTCACACTGAATCACATTGCTTGAACTTCTAAAAATGCCAATTTCATTGGCAAAATTGACATTGTTACACTTTGTTTGTTGGCATAAATTTTGTGCCTCTACACTTGTTGGCAAGTAAAGTCATTGTTCACAGAAAAAAAATTGCATTTTGTTCACATGAAACTGGAGCGCGCAATGGATGTTCATCTGAAAGTATACAAACCTCGTACAACACAGGCAGCTGTGGATGTCGCAGAGCTCTTTTGTTGAAGTCAAACGAAAACGAAGGCACAGTGTCCATGTTGTTCATCAAGAAATCTCGTGTGAGGACATACGGGACAGGACGGGCACAAAGCAGCGCTGTGCCAAGCAAGTAAACAGCAGCAAAAATAAAATGAAAGCACAATGCTGCCGGTAAAGTAGCCTGCAAGAAGCACAAGTGTCTGGAAGGCCAAGAGAGTAAAGCTGAAGCTCTGAGTACTCACAGCTCACAGTGTAGGGTTGGGGCTCCTCCACTGTCCAAAAGGCCAAGGCAAGGCCAAAACCAGAGTTGTATTTGCAACACAATACAAATGCTGACGAGCCAGATACTGCCCAACCTTGCACAAAAAAAAACCACAAATGTGGCTGTAGACCACAGCAGTGTGCAGACGGAAATGACGGCAGCCCTTCTGGTGTCGTACATGCACTGGTGGCAGTACGACCACGGGGTTTTCTTGGGGCATGACACCAGGGTGTGCGGAATCAGTGTGCAATAATCTGCTTGATCATACTGTACACTGCAAACTGAAAAAAAATAGCTCCATGGAGCTCGCGGTGATTTGAGGAAATTTCGGTTGCTCTGATTTGGCTTGCTCTGATTTGGCTTGCTCTGATTTGGGTCACTCAGATTTGGCTTGCTCTGATTTGGGTCACTCTGATTTGGCTCACTCTGATTTGGCTTGC
>JAAUXT010033656.1_pt1 | contig 11406 bp, 11 predicted proteins | sample 7278171 | NCBI WGS metagenome assembly JAAUXT01 (sample SAMN14350112, study PRJNA611818) | marine sediment metagenome | isolation source: surface marine sediment (1.8m) | place: French Polynesia: Moorea | collected 2018-08 | reverse complement strand
CTGTGACCGCCCCTCCATGACTCCAGTTGCAAGCCGGAAACGGACATCAACGGAGAGCGAATTACCAGAATTTCAGCAGATCTAGGTTTGCATAGATTTTTTGGAGCGGTGCTAAACTAGATGTGGTGAATTAAGATAAGTGAAGAGGATTGATTCCATGAAATCGTCTGAATACGACCTATGGTGGCAACTGCATCTGCGCGTCGCAAGGAGCGAAGCGCTTAGTGCCGAAGAACAGGCCGATTACCAAACCGGGCTCGATCGGTTAGACCTTGAAGAGGCTCAGATCGAACCGGAGGACGTATCGGCGCTGCGTGCCGCGCGGGCTCAGATTGAGAAGCAAACGGCCGTGCATACACAGATGCTCGTCCGCCGTGCCCAACTGGAGCGGCAAATCGCTGCACTCGAAAGTGCTTACCAACAGCTAACCGGTCGTAATCTGGCCATGGATTCCCATGCCTCAACCGGAGATTGAGCACGTTCGCCAACGCTATCAGGGCCGCTGCGGCTATTGCGGCGTCACGGAAATCTCAACGGGTGGCATACTCACCATCGATCATTATCATCCCCGTGCGGCTGGTGGCAATGATGAACCCGATAACCTCGTCTATGCTTGCTTGAAATGCAATCAGTATAAGCATGATTTCTGGCCTACCGACGAAGACCGACAACAACAGCGGCGAATCTTGCACCCTCTATATGACCATCTCTCCACCCACATCGCCTTAGACCAACAGACAGGCCGTCTTGAGGCTCGCACCGAAACGGGGCGTTTTCATATCGCGCTTTTGAGGCTGAATCGGCCCCAGCTCATCAAACACCGCTTGAGCCAGCAATTACAAAAAATCTTGAGTGAAAAGCAACGGTTGTTGGAACAGCAACTCTGGGCACTGGAACAAACCGTTGAGGCCCAGGAGCGCTACATTACCTTGCTGCAGGCAGAAATTGCACGTCTGCGCTCGACGGAGTAGCAATGTCCCCTCTCAGCCTTCCAACCGCTCTTCGCGAAGCCGTCGCCCGGGGAACCTTCGAAGGCCCTATCCGAATCCATCCTGATCGGCCTGTCCAGGCCGTGCATTGTCGTGCTACGCCTTGTTATGAGGCGTAGCGGCGGGCTGCCGCTGGGCGCTGGGATGCACGATTCAAGGCCTGAACATCCTCCCCTGCAGGATTCAGTGCATGTCACTCTGGGACAAAATATTTGCGCATCACCAGCGCCGGAGCCCAGTGGCGGTCCGAGCGCAGTACGGGTGTTTATGGCGGTGTCTGGCGGGTCACCGCCTAAAGCCAAATAAGCAAGCCTGACCCCTTTTTAGGGCGGTTCCGAGCGCAGTTCCACTCTCAGGGCCGGCTCGACGACAGCGCCGTGCTGGGCTGCATGGCGTACGTCAACTTGGAGGTTATCACCGCGGAAACGTATCGAATGCGCGGGCCTCGATGGTTGACTTCAGGAACTGAGGAATGGCGATCCTCCACAACTCCTCACACCAGTTTTGTACATCCGCACACTCCTGCTCGAGGATGGCCTGGTACCGCAGCAGATATTCCGCGAACCAATAAATGGCGTTGAGCGCACCTAGCGCTTTTGTGGCATCCAGTGAAAATATATTCCTTGCCATCCGGCTTATGGTGTCATCGAGCAACTTCCTGCTGAATACGAACGGCCGCTTCGGGCGCTTGCCGTCGGGGATGACGTACACGAGATAGCGAGTCACCTGGTTTCGGTAGAACAGCGCCTTCATCCAGCTAAACTGTTTTTCCTTGTGCAACCAACCCATGAAGTTGCGGGTGACCGTCCAGTAATACTCGTGGATGTCCGGGGCATCGGAGAAGGTGGCGAAGAAACCGGCATCCAGGTCCCCTAGAATTTCCTCGAACAGGCCATCGAGATACTCGGGTCGATACAGCTGGTCGCGCAAGGGGACGCGAATCGCCTTAAGCTGCTCCGACAACGCCTCGAAATCGGCCCGGCTCCGGCTTCGGTCCAGATAAGGTGCGAAATAGGAGTGGATCAATGGCTCCAGGATGTCATCGCCGCCAATGACTTTTTTAGACCGGCAGACGGGGTAATAGGTCGCCTCCAGCAGGCCGGTCAGAGGCTGATCGCACTCGGTAGCCATGAGAAAGTCAATCAAACCGAACAGGTTGTCGGGACCGTGATGCGGGTATTCCTCGAACCAGTTCAGATAATCTTCAATACCTTCAGGGTCCTGGCTGGCGATTTTGTACTGGATGATATCCCGGTCGTAATAGCTGAAGCTCTTCAGGTAAGCGTCCGGGAAATCTTTGCGCACTCGCTGCAGCAGCTCGATATAGTCGGACGCACGCCCGGCCTCGACCAGTTGGCCACCCAACTCGAACAAGACCTCGTGGTGCAGCTCGAGGTTCGGCACCAGATCGGGATGGGCTTGGAAAAAACCGTCCAGGTGCCGGATGATCTTGTCCGGATCTTTCATGCCTTTGTAGGCCGCCCACCAAGCGTCGACGAGGGCGTTCTCCTCTTCACCGATTTCCGGCACTTCGTCACTAATGGTTTGGAATACGGAAGGCTCGTCTTCGAACTCAAGTCCAGACTGCGCACTGGCCTCCATTGCCTCGGTTTCATCCCAAAGTTCAGCGGGTTCGGCCGGTAGGTCCTCGAAGAAATCGTCCGTCTCGTCTTTCCGCCTGCTCGCCACAAGCTTTTGTTGCTCCTTCAGGAGACAGCACTTCTTATATTTCTTGCCGCTGCCACAGGGGCAGGGAGCGTTTCTTCCTATTTTGCCCATCATCTATTTCCACTTGCCATAAAGTAACCCGGATACAATAAATATAGCCCCTTTTCATCTTCGGGGGTGGCCGAGCAGCTCGGGCATGGGTAGCGTTGGGGAGAGAAGGGTTTGTTCAGGCTGCTTGGGATCGTTCTTGACCATGGCCTCCGCCACTTGGCAGTTGAACGGCTTGCGCTTGCTCCTGCGGTAGCCGATTACCGAATCACGAATTCTGAGCCTGTCGACCTCCGGCAGTTCCGCGCGCTGACACCACCGGATTTGCACGATATCGTCTATCAATTGGGCTACTACGACGAACCACACTTTATCCATGAGTTCAAAAAATACGCCCACAGCACACCAAAACGCTATTTATTGAGAAAGCAACGGCAGCTATGGACCGGGTATGTACAGGATACGGATAAACAGTTATCACAAGGGCTCTGATGTCGATGTTCTGTCGACAGCGCTTCGCAGGAGACCGACGCCTGGAAATCAGGTCAATCATGAACTAAATTTATTTCGCTGCCGATAAGTTGACAGCATCGATAGCCTCTTGTGAGAGGCTCTCAAATGCACTATTACTTTCCACCGGCGGCAGGATCATTGATCTCACCGAGTGAAATCAATGAGATTTTTCAAACAACCACTTATTAGGATTTAATTCCATGAAAATACTACATTTTTTATGTAAAGAAACGAGTCTCAAAAATTGGTCGCTGATGGTATCGGTCATCATGACCTTGATGATAATAAACCAAGCTCATGCATTTCTCATTAACAAAGATGTCAAGCAAACCTTCGTTGATCCGCAAGACAATTATGAGATCGAGCTTGAGGGGGATTGGCGAGGGATAACTTCTGGTGTGACTATCAATCCATTTCCAAACGGCCAAGTACAAGAATCCTATAATGGTAGTACAACGACCGTGTCATTCTCCGGTGATGCAATCCCGAAATCCAACCAAAACCACCACTTCGGTGTCGGAGCTGGTATTCCTAAAAATCACGGTAAGATCAAAAGGGAATATTGGACCCGTGGCAATGTTGCCACTGATACTCCAGGCTGCTCAACCGGCTATTACTGGGATCAAAATAATTCAACCGTCATGGTAGTCCATAGCAATGACACGGATGATCCCATAATTGTAAACCAAACCGCCACTTGGACTTTCGAGAACCCCGTGGGATTAGAAATGCTGGATATGGAGGATTTGCCACCGGACTCCGGTACCCCAACCGAAATCGCTCCCGGTATAGTCCTGGCACCCGGTGAATCGACTTGGACCATTATACCAGGCGTAACACCTGGAACTCAGGTGGTTACCTTCGTTGGTATCCAATATGCTGAACCGCAGCCGGAAGCATACGATGCGACCGTCGGTATTTGGATGGGTTGGACAGCGGGCGAGGGTGTTCAGTAGGAGTTTCAAAGGGACTGAATCAAATACCCCGTCTGCGGCAGGGATGCCGCAGTCGAGCCTACCGGATAGCCATGATTTTAACCGAGATGGACTTGATTCGTGTGTTCCTTCAGAAAACGGGCAAAATTCTTCTTGATCCGGGGAATCTGGAACAGCATGCCCAGGCTGTGCTTCTTGGTGTCCTTGATCAACGTGGAGGGATCGAAGAAACTCCTGGCATTCTCCACCGTGAGCACGAACGGCGGTTGACCATGGCGCACGAGGATATAGCCCATGATGAGGGCACCGGTACGGTGGTTGCCCTCGATGTAGAGTTGTGGCTGACTGAGCACGCGCACGTATATTCCAGCGGCCCGCTTCCAGGGCGATTTATCCCGATGCTTGCGGTACCATTCCATGATATCCCGCACCCCACCCTCGGAGTCCTCATAGAAGTGCTTTTCCGTTGCCTGAATATGCTCCGCGTACTGCTTCCGCCGCCTGGGATCGCCACCGCACAACACCAGGGTGTTGAGTTCCAGCAGCCGGTTCGAGTTACCGTTGGCGAACAGGTCGATGTCGTCCCCCAGCATGCTATTAAGAAAGCGATATCCCGCCAGCATGTTCTCGACGACCTCGTCGCTCAGGGCATCGCGGCGGGCCTTGAGGAGTTTGTTGATGCGTGGAAAATCCTTCTGAACTGCCCGCAGGGACGCTTCGATAGCCCCCAGGTTCAAATAACGTTTGGCCACGGTGCAGCGACTCCGCGCAGGCGTTCCGGGTAAAAGACGGTATTGGCCAATATCCAAGGCAACAGCTTCTCCCACCAATACCGAATGCAAAAAAGATTTATTGCACGCGGTCCAGGGCCTTGAGGGCCGTCACGACGACAGTCTCGGGAAGAGGTATATAGCCCAGTTCTTCACTGAAATTCTGCCCCTCGGTCAGGTTCCATCGAATGGACTCCTTGAGGGCGGCCGCCTTCTCCGTATCCGGATATTTGTCGTACAGCAGTAGCCAGCTGTAACTGACGATGGGATAGGCGCCCGCCAGGCCCGGATCCGTTCTCCACAGGATACCAGAGCGGTGGCGGCCACCAGGACCGTGCCGAGGGTCATGAACAGCTGGCTGATCTTCATGACGTTCCCCTGCGCGCTCAACTGAACTCGCCGGCGACGTATTCCCGGGTCAACTCCTCCTGGGGCTGCTCGAAAACCTGCTTGGTTTCGCCCATTTCCACCAGATAACCGGTACGGCCACCGTGGGAAATATCCACCGAGAAAAACGCCGTGGTATCGGCCACCCGGGTGGCCTGCTGCATGTTGTGGGTCACCAGGGCCACCGTGTAACGCTGCTTGAGCTCCAGCATCAACTCCTCGACCTGGCGGGTGGCGATGGGGTCCAGGGCCGAGCAGGGTTCGTCCATCAGCAGCACATCGGGTTCGGTGGCAATGGCCCGGGCGATGCAGAGGCGCTGCTGCTGACCGCCGGAGAGGGACAATCCGCTGCTCTTGAGTTTGTCCTTGACCTCTTTCCAGAGGGCAGCCCGTGTCAGTGCCTTCTGGACCCGTTCGTGGAGATCGCCCTTGAAGCGATTCAGCCGCAGCCCGAAGGCCACGTTATCGAAGATGCTCATGGAGAAGGGGTTCGGTTGCTGAAAGACCATACCGATGTACCGCCGCACGATCACGGGATCCACGTTCGGCCCGTAAATGTCCTGACCATGGTACTGGACATGGCCCTCGAAGCGAAACGTCTTGATGAGATCATTCATCCGGTTGAGGCTGCGCAGCACGGTGCTCTTACCGCAACCGGAAGGACCGATGAAACCGGTGATCTTGCCCTTTTCGATGGGCACATGGCTGTCCCGGACGGCGAGAAAATCACCGTAGAAGATCTTGTTCAGCTTGCAGTCGAGAACGATATTGGCCGGGTCTATATTCGCTGATGGACTCATGGGGTAGGTCTCTTCAGAGGGGGAGATATCCTGTGGAACTGCGCTCATGCCAACTACTCCCATGCTGCTCTCTAGTACTTCGGGCGCCCGAAGATACGGGCCAGAATATTGAAAACCAGGACGATCAACACCAGCACCAGGGAGGCGCACCAGGCCAACTCGATCTGGTTGTCGAAGGGCATGCCCGAGAAGTTGTAGATCAAAATGGACAGGGAGGCCGTGGGCTCGTTAAGACTCGTCAAGAAATAATTGCTGAACAGGGCAGTAAACAGCAGCGGCGCCGACTCACCGGCCGCGCCGGCGATGGCCAGCATAACCCCGGTCATGATGCCGGGAAGCCCGGTGGGCAGCACGACTTTCCAGATCACCTGACTGCGCGTGCAACCCATGCCGTAGGCGGCGTCCTTGATTTTCCCGGGGACCATCTTCATGGCCTCTTCCGCGGTCAGCACCACCGTCGGCAACATCAATACGGCCAGGGCGATACCGCCGGCATAGGCCGAGTAATTACCCGTTGCCAGCACCACGGCGGCGTAGACGAACACACCGGCCAGGATCGAAGGCATACCGGTCAGCACCTTGGCGAGGAAGCGGGCGGCTTTGGCCAGTTTACTGGTGGGATTCAACTCAGCCAGGAACACCGCCGCCATGATGCCAATGGGCACGCTGATCAATGCGGCGATACCGACCATGGTCACGGTTCCCACGATGGCATTACCGAAGCCGCCCCCCATTTCGAAACCGGCCGGTGGCAGCGCCGTCAACGATTCCCAGTTCAGGCGCGCACCGCCGCGGGTGATGAGCATGTACAGCACCGAAAACAGCGGGATACTGGCGATAATGGCCGCAATCCAGGTCCCTACGGTGAGTAGGCCGCTCTTGAGGGCCCGGGCCTCGAAATGGGATCTCTCCAGGCTCGGCAGTACCACAGCGTCGGAATCGGGGGTGAGATTGGGCGTGCTCATTACTTGCCCTCGAATTTTCTGGAGGTGAGCGTCATGATGAAGGCACCGAAAAGGTTGACCACCAGGGTAATGGCCAGCAGCACCAGGGCCGCGTACATCAACGCCTGGATCTCGATCCGCCCAGCTTCGGGAAAGCTCGAGGCCAACAGCGAGGCCAGGGTGTTGGCGGGCGAGAACAACGACAGGCTGATCTGGTTGGAATTACCGATCAACATGGCCAGGGCCATAGTCTCTCCCAGGGCGCGGCCAAAACCGAGCACCATGGCACCGAAAATACCCGCTGAGGCCGTCGGCAGCATGACCTTCAGAATCGCCTCCCAGCGGGTGGTCCCCATGCCGAAGGCCGCCTCCTTGGTCTTGTAGGGAATGCTTTGGAAGGCATCCTGGGAAATGGCGGCGATGGTCGGGAGAATCATGATGGACAGCACGATAACGGCGGGTGCCATCCCCGGACCACTGAGGGACGATCCGAACAACGGGAACCAGCCCAGGGTCTCGTGCAACCAATTGGCCACCGGGCGGATGGTCGGTATCACCACGTAAATGCCCCAGAGGCCATAGACCACGCTGGGAATCGCCGCCAGCAGCTCGACGGTGGTACGGAAAAACATGGCCAGTTTCGGCGGCAGAAAATCCTGGGTCAGAAATATGGCCGCCGACACCCCGAAAAACCCACCGATGAGGAGCGCCAGCAACGAGCTGTAGAGCGTGCCCCAGATCTCGGGCAGAATACCGAACTCTTCCTGACTGACGTTCCAGGTCGTGCCGGTAATAAAGCCGAGGCCGTGCTGTGTGATGGCGGGTAATGCCTGACCGCCGATTTCCCAGATGACGTAGGCCACCAGAAACAGAATGACCCAGGCACTGGCTACCGCGATGAACCGAAACCCCCGATCGCGAACGACATCACCCTGGGAAGGGGGTCCTGAAATGGCGTCGGCCGATGCGGCTTTCGCGAAGGGGTTCAGAGCCATAGGGAATCCAAGCTTGCTAACTCATTTGAATTCAAAAGGAAAGGCTCGGAGTGCGTTCGAATTCCAGCGGGACCTTACCAACAAAGCCCGCCGCTTCGAGACGCCGAGCCTCCATGGATAAACTAATTCCGCGACGGGCAGCTACTGAATTTCCTGAGCCGCTATGCGAACTCTCTCGATCACGTTTTCCGGCAGGGGAATATAGCCCATCTGATCGGCAATCTTCTGGCCCTCGGTCAAACCGTACTCGATCAGGTTGCGCAGTACCTCGGCCTTGGCATCATCCTGCTCCTTGTAGAACAGCATCCAGGTGAACGTGGCGATCGGATAGGCTTCCTCACCACTGGGATCATCCAGCCACACCCGCAGATCATCGGTGAGCTCGGCGCTGGCCAAAGCCGCTTTACCCGATTCACCGCCCGGAGCCACAAAGTTGCCGGACTGGTTCTGCAGCATGGCCGAGTTCGCCTTGGTCAACTTGGCATAGCCATACTCGATGTACCCGATGGCACCTGGAGTTTGTTTGATGGTGGCGGTGACACCGTCGTTCTTGGGGGCGGCCACGAATTTGTCGCTTTGAGGCCACTGCACGGTCTTACCCACGCCCGGGCCGTTCTTCCAAGCTTCGCTCACCGCGCTCAAGTGGCGGGTGAAGACATAAGTGGTACCGCTGCTGTCGGAACGGCGCACCACGGTGATATCCAGATCCGGCAACTCGATATCCGGGTTGGCCTTCGCGATACGGGGATCATTCCACTTAGTGATCCTACCGAGCAGGATATCCGGATAGACGTCCCGGGGTAGCTTCAAGCCCGCGGGGTCGCCCGGCAGATTGTAAGCCAGTACGATTTCCCCCGCGGTCATCGGCAACAACACGACACCACCATCGACCTTGGCCATTTCCTCATCGTTCATGGCCGCATCGCTGGCGGCGAAATCGACGGTCTTGTTGATCAGATCCTGAATGCCGGCACCGCTACCCTTGGCCTGATAATCCACGGTGGCACCCTCGGTGGCCCGACTGAAGGCCTTGAACCAGGCAGAGTAGATGGGGAACGGGAAGCTCGCGCCGGAGCCGATGATCCTGACCTCCGCCATGGCCTGGAAGATGACACCGGCCGAAAGCACAAAAGATAAAGCGGCAGAAGTGACGAGAGACCTTATTTTCATGGTCGAGTTCAACCTCTGGTTTAGGTGTTGGGTTACCTGAGTGAGTACTTCCAGACGTTTTTGGTCAATCTATAACGCTCTCTATTATCACCTTGCAAGCACCCCTCTTTTTATGAATTTTATGTTGGTTTTTTATGTAGCTTTTATGGCGATTTTGTTACAGTCACCAGATCGATATCGCCGCAAGAGCAGATGGGAAAGCGCCATCAGCGGCTGCCGGCAGGCCGCACTTCTCTTCCGTGCATTTAACGGCCGGCGGTAACGTGTCCGGACAGAAGCGTGTAAGCTCCCTGCGACAGCTTCAGCTCCTTGAGGTCACCAACCAGATCATCTCCCGCGAAGTGTGGATCGAAGAAGGGCTCCTTCCGGAACTCCCGTTTCCCGGGAGGCTCTCACCCTACGATAGGTTCCATCGAGCAACTTCAATCATAGTAAAGGAAATCCCCCATGACGAATTTCTCCACGATGAAATGTGAAGCCTGCCGCGTCGGAGCGCCACCCGCATCGCCCGAGGAAATCGATGACTTTCTGCGGCACCACCCGAACTGGGAGCGGATCGAAGTGGACGGTGTCCCTCAGATCCAGCGGATGTTCACGTTCAAGAATTTCCTCGGAGCACTCGATTTCACCAACCGCATCGGGCACCTCGCCGAGGAGGAAGGTCACCACCCGGCGCTGCTGACCGAATGGGGCCGAGTCACCGTCCGCTGGTGGACTCACAAGATCCGTGGCCTGCATCAGAATGATCTGATCATGGGGGCCAAGACGGACGACCTATTCACCGGCTCGTAACTCCCCTCACCAATCCCTCCCCTTTCCGCAAGGTGGAGGGAACAACCCTGCGTACCACTTCATCCTGCTGTCACAAAAGCCGTATAGTTTGTTGCCGAGAGGGCGCGAAAACGCTTTACGCTAATCCCATGGCCTGACACCAACAACCAAAAGCACTCGAAGCAGGGTATCCCGATGGTCAACTCCTTCCATGATGAACGCCCACGGAGCCAGGCTTCCGCGAAGCCCTACGACCTGGATGCCGTCCGCCATGTCGTGGAGCTCATGGAGGATAGCAAACCCGAGGCTGTTTTCGATTACGTAGCCGATCTGCACCCGGCCGATGTGGCACGGCTGCTGATCCATACGCCCTTCGACATCGCCCGGCGGCTATTTCAGGGATTGTCCCTGGAGCGGGCCGCGGAAACGCTGACGGAGTTGGACGATGACTTCCGCAAGCGGCTGCTCGAGGCGATGGTACCGGGAAAGATCAAAGCCATGCTTGATGAGCTGGATACGGATGACGCCGCCGATGTCGTCGCCGACCTACCCAAGAAGCTGGCCGAGGAGGTTCTCCCCAAGCTCGAGGATGCCGAGGATGTCAGACGGCTGCTTCGCTACGATGAGAAGACGGCGGGCGGCATCATGGCGACGGAGTTCGTGGCCGTGCCCCTGGATGCAACCGTGGCCGAAGCCACCGAGGCCGTGAAGCGCCAGGCGGAGACAGCAGGCCACACCCACGCCGTTTTCGTGCTAAACCCCCGGGGACAGCTTCGGGGCAGCGTGTCCCTGGAAGGCCTGCTACTGGCCCGGGACGACGCGCGCATGGACGCTATCATGGACCCGGAAGTGGTGGCCGTGACCCCGGACATGGACCAGGAGCGGGTGGGAAGAATCATGCAACGCTTCGATCTGCTCGCCCTGCCGGTGGTGGACGCCAACGATCATTTGATCGGCCACATCACGATCGATGACATAGTGGACGTGATTCGGGAAGAGGCCGAGGAAGACATCCAAAGAATGAGTGGCGTCACCGGCGGCACCGAGCCCAACGACTCGGTGCCACGCATCGTGCGGGGCCGGCTGCCCTGGCTGGTCATCGGCATGGTGGGATCGGTGCTGGGCGCCCTGGTCATCATGCAGTTCGAGCAAGCCCTGGAACAAGCGGCCATCCTCGCCGCTTTCATTCCCCTGGTGGCGGCCACCGCGGGCAACGCCGGGATTCAGAGCTCGGCGGTCGCCGTCCAGGGTCTCGCCTCCGGTCATATCTGGGACAGCGACATACTGCCGCGATTGAGCAAGGAATTCGCCGTCGCCGTACTCAACGGTCTCGCCGCCGCGCTGCTGGTGGCGCTGTTCGTGCTGGGAGTGGAGGTCACCACCCCGGGCAAACTCGATCAGGCGTTGGATCTGGCG
>JAAUXT010007827.1_pt1 | contig 11406 bp, 9 predicted proteins | sample 7278171 | NCBI WGS metagenome assembly JAAUXT01 (sample SAMN14350112, study PRJNA611818) | marine sediment metagenome | isolation source: surface marine sediment (1.8m) | place: French Polynesia: Moorea | collected 2018-08 | reverse complement strand
GGGGTATACTGTGGTGTACTGTGGTGTACTGTGGTGCACTGTGGTGTACTGTGGTGTACTGTGGTGTACTGGGGTGTACTGTGGTGTAATGGGGTGTACTGTGGTGTACTGTGGTGTACTGGGGTGTACTGTGGTGTACTGTGGTGTACTGGGATGTACTGTGGTGTATATACTGTGGTGTACTGTTGGTGTACTGTGGTGTACTGCAGTGCACTTTGGTGTACTGTGGTGTACTGTGGTGTACTCTTGGTGTACTGTGGTGTACTGTGGTGTACTGTGGTGTATATACTGTGGTGTACTGGGGTGTACTGGGGTGTACTGTGGTGTATATACTGTGGTGTACTGTGGTGTACTGTTGGTGTACTGTGGTGTACTGGGGTATACTGTGGTGTATATACTGTGGTGTACTGTGGTGTACTGTTGGTGTACTGTGGTGCACTGTGGTGTACTGTGGTGTACTGTGGTGTACTGTGGTGTACTGGGGTGTACTGTGGTGCACTGTGGTGTATATACTGTGGTGTACTGTGGTGTACTGTGGTGTACTGTGGCAAACATTTTCAAATTGAACATCAAAATTGTACACTGTTGGGAACCAGTGCCAACTAGAAACAGAATAACATGAAAATAAATCCTTGTGAGCCACTTTGTTGCCATTTCCATCAATGAATGGGATCTTGATATATATCAGGAGGGCTGGGGATGGCAATGTGGATCCTCGTCACAAACAGCAGCACACTGTCCCATGATACTCACATGTGCAGCACAGCCGAGTGCGGTTTGACTCCAAACGAAGCCTGTTTACATTGTGGAAGTGAAGCTGCCGGGGACGGTCTCACTTGATTTCATCACAAACTGCGCGTGATATAAATTGCACATTCCGTTGTTAGAATTGTCAGCCAATAGTGTGGAAAATGCACCCATGGTTCTCCTATTCAGAGGGACAGATGCAGAGAGAGAGAGAGAGAGAGAGAGAGAGAGAGACACACACACACACATACACACATACACACATACACACAAACACACACAAACACACACAAACACACACACAAACACACTCAAACACACTCAAACACACACAAACACACACAAACACACAGACACACACATTCACATTATGACAGACAACAATTCAAATTTCAACATTGAAAACAGAACAAATCGTGCATCATCGTCACCATTGCCCCCCCCCCCGATCTACTTTTGGAGAGTATTTTGTTGAGTAGTATCACGACACAGGTGACACAAAGGCGAGAAACTGTTTCCACCAACAGGCCAGCACAGGTACCACAACTTTGTGGGACCATACGTGGAGTTGAATCATCATCTGCTTGCTGAGAACATAATTACATTTGTTGGCTGCTCTCAGAAAATCCAGCTGCAGACAACAGCAAAACCATTGAAAATATGGTGCAAAAATTCAATATTTTTGCATGACAAACAAACCAATCAAGCAGAATTTCTGTGTGCTGTGGGCATCTGGGTAAACAAGCTGTGGAGCTTCAGTCCCATGTGAACCGTGATGAGGGAACACCAGGTGTGTGCACAAAACGTGACAAGTGTCACTCACACAGGCATGTTTAGGGTAACGTGGTGGGGTACCAGACAGCCTCCCCTTGCTTGTGGTTGGTCTCCAAGGAAAACTGCGTGCGTTGCCAGGGATACACGCGTGTTTCTGCAGTTCTCATGGTGTGAAGTCTTGTTGGTCCTGCTCTCGAGTGTGGGTTGATCTGTTCTGGTGGTGCGGGTCTCCCCGTTTCCATGGCGACGACTGTTGTGAGAGTTGTTCAATGTTTCAATATTTTTGCTGCTGAAACAGGAATCGGGATTTGGATTTTTCCAACCCTGCAATGTAAGGCTGCCTTTAAATTCTTTGGGAATGAAACGGCACGTTTGTGCATTGCAAGAACGGATGGTCGGGAGGGCGTGGTGGTCCTGTAAGGACGCAACGTCTGGCTCAGGCATTTACGAGGGTCTTTCAAGTCAAAGTGCACGAATTTGGACACAGATGAGCACATTCTTAATTTGCAACAAACGAACACAACACACTTCGAGTTGAAACATCCTGGTAGAATGGAATCCTGAAATTGGAGCGTTGTTCCATTTCCCACTGATTCAACACAAGATTCATATTGCCTCCCCACCAACCACTGCACCAACATGTCAGGTTTGGTGCAAACAGCTGATCCAGCAAGAAAAAAAGGCAACCAACACAATTCCGTATTGAATTATGAGCGTGTCAACACAATAAACTTCGTATTGATCTCTACATTGTTTAATTTCACAGTCCACCAACCAATTGTTGCACGCTCTTGGTGGTTGAGTACATTTCCACACGGACAGCAGTTTCTGCCTTTTCAGGTGATTTGAACTGAACACCTTTTGTCTGTGCGCGAGTCCGACTGCGAAGCCTGAGATTCAGCTGCAAGCATCCCAGAGAAAACTCTGGCGCTTTTGGAGTCAGGTTTATGGTACAGATTTAGGGTTTCATTCTCTTTTAGTTACTTCCTTGGTGCAATGATAGAACAATATCTTGAAAAAAAAACAGAACATAGAATCATTGAGTTTTTGGTTTCCAAAGTTCAAAAGTTTTATAACTTTTGTCACACAGGAGGGGCTTTAAACCAAGGTGGATGATTTGTTATTGTTTTATTATATCAAATTAGAGGCAGGTTTGGGGGAGTTCAAATTGACATTTTGCTGAATCCAGGTATTTTAGTTTGTGATCTTCTTGTTCTTGTGGAAATGTTTTTTGGCTTGTTCTGATTCAGAATGATAAATTGTCTGCAAATGCAATCAGTTTGGTGTTTGGTTGTGTAAATTGGGGAAGTCAACATGGAATTGTGTGTTTTGAGAGGAAGAAATTTTGCAAAAACTCATTGCAAACACATTGTAGAGATTTTCAATTACTGGTGTCAGAATTTGAACTTGTTGGGACCAAACCGATTGAAATTTGTGATTCAAGTGGAGGCAATTTTATGTTTTGTGCCAATTCATTCACAAAGCAGCATCGCAATGACATGGGAGATCAAATCGCCGCGAGGCCTGGTGCCCAACGTTTCTCACCCATGTCATTTCAAGGTCAAGGTGCAACGTGTACTCATGACCACACTGAACTCACGCACCGAGGATAGCCAATGAGTGTCACACTAGAGAACAAGGGAAAACTGGATGAAATGCAACAAAAACAACAACAACAACAACAACAAAAGAAGCAGCAACAAGAACAGAAATCATCATCAACAACAAAATCAGCCACTGCAGCATCAACAACACCATCCTCAGCAGCAACAACAACAACGAACAGCAACAACTGCATCCCATTCACATGTGGCGAGAACTAGATTTTCATCTGTCGGTGAAAATATCAGGGGAGGATGGTAAGACTGTGATGTGATTGACTTTCTTCTGTTTCAAACTAAAACTGTTGTGTTCTGTGGGTTGGACTTCAAATTCAACTGAAGTGCAGCGTGTGTGTGTGTGTGTGTGTGTGTGTGTGTGTGTGTTTGCGCGCGTGTATGTGTGTCTGTCTGCATGTGTCTGTGTGTGTTTGTGTGTGTGTGTGTGTGTGGCCTCACACTCCTGGTGTATGTATGTGTGTGTCCACACTTTGTCTGGCCAGCCGGAGGTGGAAGTCAAGTATCAAGTGACTTTGGGGCATTTTTGCCCAGTTTTTAGTCACGGAAGCGAGACCAGCATCCGTGAAATTGCAATTTCAAGCCAACCCCAATGACATCAACCTCTGTGGATCTACTCATGCAAAAATACTTTTCTCATATTTTTTTGCAGAGAACACTGGTGTTTGCATTGTTCATGGTTGCTGCAATGACAGGACTTTTCTACATTGGTTTCTACTACAAGTACACACGGTACTTCCAGAGGGTTCCCCGAATCAGAGTGAGTCGGCCATTGAAGCTTCTCTTTCTGAGTTTTGAGTCAAATGAAAATTAAAAATAATGACAACATATCTCTTGCCACCAGAGAACAGGAAAAAGGTGTCCAGCTGTGTTGCACTTCACACACAAAAGACATATTTGTAGACATATCAAGACATATATTTCATTTTTCACAGGAAAGACGTACTTCACATGGTGGAGGCAGTGTCCACCAAGGAGAGTGTGCTGCCACAACAAATATTGTGTACATTAAAACTCAGAAAACAGCCTCCAGTACCATCAGTAACATCATGAGTAGGTGGGTTTGACAAAGGCAATTGTTGAGGAAAATTGTCAAGGAAATTTAGAGCTCTTGAACTGTGGGTTGAGGCCAACAAATCAATGAAGGTAAATATGTCCATATTTGCAGATTTGCAGTGAAGCACAAAAACAAAGTTCTCATTCTCAATCACAACTATGGATTTGGAATTCACAAAATAATTCCTGGCAGATACAGAGAAAGAAACTTCACTTTGGTAGGACATACAAACTTACACCATAACAGGGAGAAAATAAGGGAATCACCTGTGTTGTTCTGGGTCTGACCTTTCAATTTGAAGTGTGTGTTAAAAAAGACACCCTGTCACAAAAAACAAATGTGGGACAGAAAAGAGAAACCTGAAAAAATGTTCATCTGAAAGTGTTGAGATTGCAATAACTTCAAAGCCTGCAGCATTTGTACAGATCACACAATCAAGGTCCAGTTGGGATTGTTTTACCTGCATACCAAGACTCTCTTCAACATTATCACAAAGCATAAAACAAGCAAAATCACTTGTGGCTATTGTTTGTTTTGTTTTTTTGTCCTGAGACAAGGATCTTTCATTTCAGTTCTGTGGGCATATTTGGTATGACTCCCCAGTTCTCAAGGACATGAGCCCTGATGTTGTCTACATCACATCCATGAGGGACCCTGCCACACAAGCTGTGTCTGCATTCAACTTTTATTACCCAAATACAAACAATAACATTAGTGCAGAAGATTTTTTCAGCTTGTCTTGGGTCAAAGCTGGAATGAAAATGGTGCAGGTGCCATCCAAATACTTGAAAAACAAAACTGAAACAGACATTTTCATCAGGGAAAAACTGGACAAGATTTTTCAGTTGGTTTTGATCAAGGAGTATTTGCATGAGTCACTGGTTCTACTGAAGAGAAAGCTTTGTTGGGACTTGGAGGACATTCTGTATGCACCGCTGAAGGTATCCACAGAGAAAACACAACTGCCTAACATAGATCCTCAGGAAATCAGGACAAGACAGGTTAGCTTCCCTGTCAACGGATGGCATTCGTGATCAAAGCAGTCTCTGCCAATACCTGCCACGCCTGACACACACATACTTTTTCTGGTGCTTTTGTAAGCTACACAATATCTTTCTTAATTGATGAGAGACCAGAGTTACATTTTACAAGCCTTGGAGTCATGTTCGAAATGGAAAAGTACAGGCAAGCAAACTCAGATTTGTTGTGCCTAAGGATTATCTTGTGAGCATGACAACATGTTTTCCTCCAACAGGTTGGAGACAATGCCATGTTCCAGTTTTTCAACAAATCTTTGTGGAGCAATATAGCTCAACAGCCAGGTGACTTTTGGAGTGAAGTCAAATTCTTCAAGAAAATCATTTTGAAAGTTCAAAAGTTTTGCCAGCCTATACACAATGTTTCGAGGTACAAAACCTCCAGAATACAACATTGGCTGAGGAGCCACAACACAACCCTCATCATCCCCAGATCACCCTGGAGCAAATCCATCACAGTCACCCAGTTTGACTGTGTGCTGTTTGTACTGCATCACTTCCCTTTCATGTAAATTTGTTTGCTTTTCTTGAATTAAAATCCCAGAAATTGTCAATTCAAAGACAAATGATAACTGTTTGAGATGAAAGCCTGGACTGGAAAAGAAAAACACAAACTTCCTGATTCATTACAAAGAGTGCACTAACATCTTACATTGCAGGAGAGTACTCACCTTGAGACACTATCCAGAATTATGTGGAAGGTTGAAGAAACTTAATGTGAGGAGTTATGGCAGAAGAGTTGACTGTCAGTGGGCAGAATTCACCAACATCAACCCCATGATGAACTTTTTTGCGGACAAAGGCTCATATGACTTTTGTGCCAAGAATGCAGGATTCAAATGCTGATAAAACTTTACTGTATTTCCCAGATTGTTGTTGTTGTTGTTGTTGTTGTTGTTGTTGTTGTTGTTCATCAGGTGTTTCTATAGCCGGGAAATGTCTTTTTAGCAAATCAAATTCAGTTCAAAAGGATTTCTTCAATTGAAAACAAAATGTTGGAACATCTTGCTTCTCTGATTGCTCAATTGAAAATATCTCCTCAGTGACTGATGAAGAGTGGCATCTGAGACTTGTTTGGTTGCTAAATATCATTAATATGGAATGTGTACGCAAGAAGCATGAATATTTCTGATCACACCATTGCCACCTCTCCAGGATATTGTCAGTTTTTGTTTGATGAAAAATGCATTGGCAAAGCTTTTGAGAAAAGGACAATTACGTTGTCATTTTGAAATGCATATAAGTCAGGGGAAGAACTGAGAGAATGAGACTGAATTTGAAATTGCCCCAGTTTTGTGACACACGCCCATGTGCAGGAAGTGGACTCATCACCCACCACTCTTGTATTGGCGAAACTGGCCAAAATTGGGTTTGAGTCTGGTTTCGGGAAAGTGCTTTTGCGGACAAGTTGGCTGCTTGACGTGTGAGGTGTGAAGAGGTATGAAGACTGTTGGTGGTTCTTGTGCAGGGAACGGTTCTTCTTGGGCTATTTTTGCCTCAAACATTCCATTTCCCTCGCTTGTTGCTTATGTCTGGGTCCTGAAGGACTAGGATCAATGCTCTCTCTGTGTCTCCCTGTCTCTCCGTCTCTCTTCCTCTCACTCGCTCTCTATTTCTCCCCTCTCTCCATCTCTCCTCTCCCTGTCTCTTTCATGTCTCTTCTCAGACTCTCTTTCTCTCCTGTCTCTCTCTTTCTCTTTCTCTTTCTCTTTCTCCTTCTCTTTCTCTTTCTCTTTCTCTCTCTCTCTCTCTCTCTTTTCTCTCTCTCTCTCTCTCTCTCTCTCTCTGTCTCTCTCTTTCTCTCTCTTGCCCTCTCCTCTCTTCCTCTGATCCTCTCACTCTGTCTCAGCTCCCAGCAGATTAAGGTGGTCCACAAACAACACAATCTATAATTGATTGTCTTCAACTTCCAGCAATGACAATTGATTCTCAATTGTTTACTGTGTTTCAAGGTCAGACCTGGCACTTCAGGCCCACCTAAAATTTCAGACAAGGATGCCAAGCTCAAATTATGCAGTCTGTCATATTAAGCGGACATGACTGTATGAGCCTGTGCGCACGGCGGCTACTCCATCCTCATCAATAATCAATCAGATATCGATTTAATCCAGCCCACAACAGAACGTTTTGTTCTGATCAAGTTGCCATGGTGATGCGTATTGATCAGTTCAGCCTTCATTCCAATCACTCAGTATCCAATCAGACGCTATCAATGGGAGATCAATATCTGATCAGGTTCACATCACCGCATGTATTGATCTCTTCCATCTCGAGTTCGGCACAGAACAGACACTGAGCAGCGAGTCCACGCACAGCATTGTCTGTCATTGGCGGTTTTCACGTTGGTGACGCGCGGTCGTTTTTATTTTTGATGTTGGCGTCAAAATTTTACATTGGACCTCATGGTGGAAAAGTGACGGCGCGTTACCAATGTGAAAACCGGCTTTCTTCTTCACACTGGCTTGAAGGTTAAAGTCCAGTGTGTGCACATATGCACTCATGAAGTCTGAGTGCTGCATTCGTGGACTGAGGTGATGGAATGAGTGTGTCATCATGTATACATCAAGACAAGGGAGAACTGTGTGAAATGAGACAACAACAACAACAACAGCAACAGCAACAGCAACAGCAACAGCAACAACAACAACAACAACAACAACAACAACAACAACAACAGCAACAGCAACAACAACAGCAACAAGAAGAGCAACAACTCATTCACAAGTGGAAAGAACGCAGGCACAAATCAAGGCTTGCTTTATTCAAGTCTGCACATTGTATCCAGAGAGGATGGTGAGATCCTGATGTTTTTCAGATTGTTTTGCTAACAACCAACTCAGCTTTTGGGGACAACCAACTCAGCACTTGTGTAATTCTGTGATCTTCTCCAATTTGTTGTTGTTGTTGTTTTTTCTGGACAAAGTCCCCAGTGATTTTCTTTCAAATATAATGGTTGTGGTAAAAACAACTCTGGACTGAGTGCCCAAATAAACAAACACCAGGCTTGAGATTGGGCAAACAGATATAGAAATAGATGGGGCAAAAATAAATCTTCTGGCCAGGAGTATCATAGTGGTTTTGATGAATGTTTTGAATCACAAATGACGGTTTGAAGCAAATCTCCAACATTAAATCTTCATTTCCATTTTTTTTTTGCAGAGAACATTGGTGTGGACATTACTTGTAGTTGTAGTTTTGGCAGGACTATTCTACATTCCATTCTCTTTCAAGTATACCAAGTATCTTGAAGGACTTCCCAGAATGAAGGTGGGATACCTTGCCAACTGGTTGTTTGCAGACCATGATCACCAAAACATCAATAAAATTGCAGATAATCTCCAAAAGTGAAGCCCATGTTCTGTGACAATGAGGCAAATCATTATCCCTGTTTTTTGCTGTGTGGTATTGAGAGAAATTGCCAGATTCTGGTTCTAACTATTGAGCAAAAGGGAGATTCAAAATGTAAACAAGAATGTCAAGGAGTATGCTCAGCAGAATTTTCATTCTGTTGTTTTTGTTCTTCTTAGCAAAGACATGTTTCTCAACATGGTAGCAGCATTTACCAAGGAGAGTGTTCTCCTACAACAAATATTGTATACATAAAAACTCAGAAGACTGCCTCCAGTACCATGAGTAATATTATGAGCAGGTGGGTTTGGAAACAATTGCTTGAATGAACATTATTCTCCTTCCTGTGCAGGTAATTAGGAAAGTGAATGGTTTTGAACATTGGGATGAAGTGGATCAATATTTTCAGGTTTGCAGTGAAGCACAACAATAAAGTTCTTATCCTTGATCAGAATTATGGAGTTGGAGTCCACAAGAAAATACCTGGGAGAGGAAATGAAAGAAATTTTACTCTAGTGAGTAAGCCAACGAAACTGCTGGAATATATTGGGTAACAAAGATACACCAAACTCATTGTGTCTCTCCCTTTTCCCATTTTGTTGGTTCTGATACAGATATGTTGGTGTTTCAGTTTTGTGGTCATATCAGGTATGACTCAGCAGTTCTGAAGGACATGAGCCCTGATGTTGTGAGAATAACATCTGTGAGAGACCCAACAACACAAGTCATGTCTGCATTCAATTTCTATCACCCAAATGCAAACCAAAACATGAGTATACACACTATCCTAAATTTTCCAAGTGTGAAGTTGGGAATTGGCATGGTCTCTGTGCCATTCACATTGCTATCAAACAAAACAAAAGTAGACATGTTCATCAAAACAAACCTGGATCAATTTTTCCATCTGGTACTTGTGAAGGAGTATTTGGATGAGTCCCTTGTTTTGCTCAAAAGGAAACTCTGTTGGGATTTGGAAGATATGCTTTACACACCATTGAAAGTATCAACAATGAAGAGAAAGCCTTCAAAGCAGGAAGCTGAAATAATCAGGGCAACAAAGGTCAGTTAATATTTTTTGTGCTCCGCAAAGTGCATTCTGGTCTACAAAACTCCATGTACATATTTCTGAAGACAAGAGAGTTGCATGATGCCATTTCAGTTCTACATATATTTTGCAAAATCAAGACAAAATATAAAGGTTGCTGATTTTTTTACAATTTGTTGTGACAAAAAATACTTGATAAATACTTTTGTTCACAGCCTGGGGACAATGCCATTTTCCAATATTTCAACAAATCTTTGTGGGTCAAAATGGCACAGGAGCCACAGGATTTTTGGAGTGAAGTTAAATTGTTCAAAAAGATGATTTTGAAAGTTCAAAGGTTTTGCCAACCTGTGCATAATGTCTTGAGGTACAGAGCCTCCACAATACTCACCTGGCTGATTAGCCACAATACAACACTCATCATCCCCAGATCACCATGGAGCAAATCCATCACAATCACCCAGTTTAACTGCATGCTGTTTGTGCTTCATCACTTTCCCTTCATGTGAGTGCTGTTTTGTGCCTGTGAAAGGAAACAAAAGTGAAAAAATAAGTTATTAAAAATGAAGCCTTTATCTAGTCTCTTGACATGCAGTACAGCTGAAATTTTACATTTCAGGAGAGTTCTCACTTTGAGACAATATCCAGAATTGTGTGGAAGGTTGATAAACCTGAATGTGAGGAGTTATGGCAGAAAAGTTGATTGTCAGTGGTTGCACTTCACAAACATCAGCCCCAGGATGAACTTCTTTGCCTCCAAAGACTCATATGACTTTTGTGCCAAGAATGTAGGATTTACATGTTGACAACTGTCGACTGGATGTGTGCATGGTTGTGTGTGGTTGTGATGGTTTCTCTCATTGTTCATCACACATTTAATCACAGAGGCAAGAGGAATTGCTCAGTATTTTGATTGCCCTATCAAAACCAGGTCTCCTATGATTGACCTGGAAGGACATACGTTTCTTTTCTGGATACCCAATAACAGGAGAGCCAAAATTGTGCGCACAAGGAGGTCGACCAATCAGGCATTACTTGCAGCTCACCCACTCAACAAACCCCTGCAACTGGTGGAGTTTTGCTTGCATACCAATTCATCTGCCAATGACAGTTGCAGCCCGTGATGTGGACAACCACAGTGAGAATGCGCAAAACATCGCAGAAAAATACAGGCCCTTTGGAAAACTGATGCACACACACACACGCACACACACACACACACACACACATACACACACACCACAGGGACAGGGTTTCAACGGTGTCACCACACCATACTTCCGCCTTGTGCTTCCAGGAGGGATTGTGTTCCTTCCAAAACGACGTTTCAAGGACCATTGAATATGGGTCTGTCTCACGAGAACCTGGAAACTGGTTTTGTTGCCATGGCAACCAGAAAACTCATCGTTGTCCTTTCTTTCCACAACGACAGAGTGCAGCGGCACCACCCCCATTTACCATGGCAGATTCATTTTTAGGTGATTTGAGGTGGATTCCATGATTTGGGCTGATGAGCCAAATCGGTGCGAGCCAAATCGAAGCACCTATAGGCAGCCTCTTCCAAACGTATGTCAGCAGCACTTTTATGGTCAAGATGAGGATTGATTTGGGATCTTAAGGACTCTTTTGGTTCATTTTGGGTTGGGGTTAATGCGCGAGGAAGGAATTTGTGAATTTTGAATTTTTAGGTTTCTGAGGTCAAAAAGGTCAAATTTGGAAGTGCAGAAAAAATGGGGTGTGAATGTAGAAATGTCTCTGTATCTCAGAAGGTACAAATATTTG
>JAAUXT010128273.1_pt1:7500-11407 | contig 11407 bp, 16 predicted proteins | sample 7278171 | NCBI WGS metagenome assembly JAAUXT01 (sample SAMN14350112, study PRJNA611818) | marine sediment metagenome | isolation source: surface marine sediment (1.8m) | place: French Polynesia: Moorea | collected 2018-08 | reverse complement strand
GGGGGGGGGGGGGGGCGGGCCCGCGGGGGGGGGGGGGGGGGGGGGGGGGGGGGGGGGGGGGGGGGGGCCACCCGGGGGGGGGGGACTTTTGTTTTGGGGGGGGGGGGGGGGGGGCGTCACACTGGAGGCGGCATCATGCGGGTTGGGTTGGGTGGGGCGGGTTCACACGGGAGGCGGCATCGTGTGGGTTGGGTTGGGTGGGGCGGGTTCACACTGGAGGCGGCATCATGCGGGTTGGGTTGGGTGGGGCGGGTTCACCCTGGAGGCGGCATCATGCGGGTTGGGTTGGGTGGGGCGGGTTCACACTGGAGGCGGCATCATGCGGGTTGGGTTGGGTGGGGCGGGTTCACACGGGCTGCGTCATGCGTTGCGTCACCGTGTGACGCGTCAACGTTGCATCGTTGTGTTGCTTTGGTTCACCCAATAGACACACGCATGGTGTCAGTGTACTCGCACAAGATTATGGGTGTGAGATCCACGCACTTTTCAAACACCGGCGAACACAGGGAGGCGTCTGAAGGGTCCAGTGTGAATGGAACAAACTTCAATGCAGTCTTTGTGCACGACAGCAAAATCCAGCTCACCATGAACGCAGCAGATCCAGATCCATTGGATCAAGCAGATTGAAATCCAGGGCTGCGGGTGTTCCGCGGGACGGATCCTCCCCTGCGAAAGTTCCTCAGATCTCAGCGCGAACTTCAGACTTGGCAGCAGCGGCGGCGAAGACGATAGCGATACATAATGCATGTATACGCGACGCGTGACCCCGAGACTCGGGAGACGCAGCGCGAGTCTGAGAAATCAACTTATGCATGTATTCAGCTGTCTGCGCGGTGGCGACGGGCGCGACGTGACACCGCGTGACACGGCGTCAGAGCCACGGAGCGCCGCCGCGACTCAGCCCGCCCCGCGTCTTCCGAGGAGGGGGGGGTCGTCCGGAGTCTGGTCAAGGGAGGGGCAACTCCAGGGGCAACCTGGGCAAGTAAAAATTTTGCAGCCTCAGAAAGAAACAAATGGAGCCTGCACTGCAAAATTGAAGGGCGAGAAACAATTTTTTAAAGCATTGGTGAGTGTGGTCCTGTTACTGGGTTACGTTGGTCTCTCTGGATCCACCCCCATCTCCTCTCGTTCCAACAGAAGGAATCTGGGCAAACTCTGCCCTCTCTCTCCGTTTCTTCTTCAGGTCAGGTTCACGCTGCATACGTCCTGCGTCGCCTGCGTCTCTGTACGTGGTGACGACGCTGTGCCTGGCGCATCCAGTACGACAGCGGCCGGAGACACGCAGTAATGAGTCTCCGTGTTGAATCAGCAGGTGAAAGGTGCTCTGACCTTCAACCCTCATCCGGGCGTCATCGTACACGGGGAAATATTTCTGTGTCATCTCGGTGTTTCTTGATCTGTGCAGCGGAAAGTTCTGTCGTCATCACGTCTCCCACGATGTCGTCTCCATGTGTGTCGTTGCGTCTCTACTGTCTCACACGCGAAGACCTCAAGCGTTTTTTTTTGAGAAATTCTGACACAGATTCGTAATGTGAAATGTCAGGGTTCAGCAGTATTCAAGGGAATGTACTCATTAGGTGGCTCCCTCCTGGGTGGATTTGCCACTTGAGATTAGTCCCAGGTTCAGATCTCTGCGTCCTTTGAAAAATTGTATCAAATGATCTGTCGTGCCTTTGCGAAACCGTTGACGCGGATTTCACAGCGTCTGTGCTATGCATCGCATGGCTGTTCGTAGCAATGGATGCTCTGTTGAACAGAAGTACAGCGTTCGTTTTTATTGTTTTGGACACAATGCACGGCGCACCCTGTGTGAAGCTGGTCTCCCTCGTTGTTCTCCGCAGAGTCAGTACGAGGCCTCGCGCTGGAAGCACCTGCCCGGAACTCGCGGAGACGGAAGCCCCAGGGTCCCGCGGGAGGGGTCGGCGGGCCTCCCCGCCGCTCGGTCCCCGCCGCCCGCGACCTGCCGCCCGGAACTCTCGGAGACGTGCAGCCCAGGGTCCCACCCAGTCCCTGCCGCCCAGTCCCCCGCGCACCAACTGCAAAGCTGGGGTGACTTCATCATCCTGGCCGTGTGACTGCCACCCCGAGATCCACCCCAACCAACCTGACATTCATAATCCCAATGTCTTGGCAGCCCTCCCATCGGCGCATAAAGCAACCTTGTGTCCGGGTCCGCTGCGCACAATGAGAGAAGCGACAGCATCATTCCTGCCTTTATAGCGCGGGCCTTGCATTAACACCAATCTCCCTGTATTCAATTTGCTATTCCATGATAATTGATCCCAAATGAAAATGGATACAGCGTTTCGTACGCGGAATCAATCGCTCAGAACAGACCCTGTAATTACACAGTGGCAGCGCCCGATGAAAGACCGGATCCAGGGGCGGACCTCAGGAGAGCCTGCGTCCCCGCAATCAAATTTCTCCCGAACATTTACCCAGAAATTTTTCACATGGGTAGTTGGACTCTCAGAAGCAGGGACAAATTTTGGACGCAAGACGGAGCGCAAAGGCGGATCCAGGGAAGGGCCTGACCCCGCCCCCGCAAACATATCTACAAATTAAGCCGAAGCTCCCTTGGGGTGTCGCCCCCCTGACCGGACCCTGGGTCCGCCCCCGGGAGTGTTCAGCTCTGTAATCCACCCTGATGAATGGTGATGATTCTGCACCAAATTGCGCCGCGAGACAACAAATGTCGTGATAAATACTCCGGGGACCAAAGGTTCCGGAGTAATGAAGGCCAATGTTTATTATTTGATTGAAATATCACCAATTTGGCGCGGAGCTGGGTGATTGGTGGTTTCGCGCCATGTGACCGCGATGGAGAGCATGGGGAGCGAGGCAGCCGAGGTCGTGTTCAAGATGCCTGCTTTTTGCTGCATGGAGGTTCAGCGTGCAGGTCTGCTTTCCTGTTAGTGTGATGCTCCAATTAGAACAGACCATGCAGGCTGGTGGCACAGGGAACAAATTTTCAAGGCTGACCTCATTTTGGTTGTTTATCACAGAGATCAGAGTTACGTGTGGTCGTTCAGTGTACCGCGCACCCCACCCTTTGCATGATGTGTGTTTGTGTGCAGCCTTTCCCTTGTCTGGCTGTTGGGACACAGGGCTGAAGACCGGACGGAACTGATAAAACTCCCTACATTTGCGTGTCAGTGCGAGTCAAAAGGCGCTGCGTCGCCAATTCCAGTGTGAAACAGGTGAACGAACAGCGATTTGTGGGTTGCAAGAGTCTTCAGCTGCAAGCTCAAGAGGCCAAGCGGAGAGAGCAGTCCTGAGAATTTATGTGCGAGAGCCGGGCCCCGATCGAGAAATAGCCCCAGAAAAGCGGCGTGGCCCCTTCATGAATTTGAGAATGGGGGATCTGACACTAATAGGACTCGACCAGCTGCAATCTGTAACGAAAAGAGGAAATCCCAGCTCTATTTATTTCAGAACATAAATCATTCAGCAAAGCCGTGCTGACCATCTCTTCCATCAGTTCAGGGTAACAATCCAATTAAGGCCTAAATAACCGCTTGTCCCGGTGAAAGCTAATCTAATGACTCGGGAAAAGGCCTGTCTGATTCTCGCGGGCGAGGCCCGGCCCCGGCCCGGCGCGGCCCGGCGTCCCGCCGCCACCAGCCCCCCAACCCCTCGTTGCCTCCCACCCGCCCGTCGTCAGCCCTCCGTCGCCCATCACCCACCGCCCACTGCCCACCCACCACCTGACGCCCCCGCCTGTTACCCCCTCTATGCACCCCTTCACTTGCTCACCTGCCACCCGCCCACTGCCCCCACCTAACGCCCGCCCCACTTCCCACCCTGCACCTACTGCCCACCTCACCTGCTGTACGTACTGCGCCCACTTTCCCGTACCCACTAACGACCCCCACCCCCACCACCCCACTGCTCATTGCCCCTGTGC
>JAAUXT010128273.1_pt1:0-2500 | contig 11407 bp, 16 predicted proteins | sample 7278171 | NCBI WGS metagenome assembly JAAUXT01 (sample SAMN14350112, study PRJNA611818) | marine sediment metagenome | isolation source: surface marine sediment (1.8m) | place: French Polynesia: Moorea | collected 2018-08 | reverse complement strand
CACTGTGGAGAATCCGGTCGCTGCCTTTTCAATTGAAAACTGACAGCAGAAATGCTGTCCCGTCTTCACAAAACTCCATCTTCAACGCCGGATTCCACTCGAACCACGGAAAGAGCCGTGTTCCGTGTTCCTCTAATGAAACAAGCTCCCGTCCCACCAGGGACGCAACAAAACAAACACAACATTTGTTTGGAAGTCCCATTTGTGCGTGGTTCGTTGTGAGTCTGTTGTGCTGTGTTGTGGTCATCTCCGATGCCCTGTGTTTGAGGCCAAATGCACACTGGACACACCAACGTTACAACATCCGATGCAGAACCGTGTTTCGGTCAGAGGTGTGATGTTTCCATGCACATCTCAACGTAGATTCCTGACACAAGACGGGATACATTGGAAAGAACCAGGGGAGTCTGTGTTGAAGCCTTCGGAATGAAGAAAGGACGTGTAGGGAACACATATGGTTTGGAATCTGTGTTGGAGGCTTCAGAAGGGACGGGTAGGGAACGCATCTGGTGTGGAACCCGCGCCGTCTGCGTCGCGAGGATTAGGTCAATCCCCTCGAGGTCCCAGTCGCGTGTATCTGGTAATTTCCTCTGGAATGTGTGCGGCTGGAAACGTCAATGGTGTCAGCCTCACCAGGAGGGAAGGATGTTGGGGCCACCTGTCCGTGTGTGTGTGTGTGTGTGTGTGTGTGTGTGTGTGTGTGTGTGTGTTGCATGTTTTCTGTGTCTGTGCGTATGTCTGTCAGGTAGGTGTGTGTGTGTGTTTGTGTTGTGTGTGTGTGTGTTTGTGACCAGGTGTGAGTGTCCATGTGTGTGTGCGTGTGTGTGTGTCTGGGTGTGAGTCTGTTAGCGCAATTCTGAGGACGATCAAGTGGAAGTCCGTGTGTCACACGGTGACCCCCCCCCGCACAGCGCAGATTATCATCGGAACCATCACAGCGACGAGCGCGAGTGGTCGAGACCGATCAGAGGCGTCCACCCGACCCGGATCACAACTCCAAACAAAAAAGAGCCCCCCCAACCAACCCCAAAATTCGTCCACACAAAAGCGGGCCAGCCGTTGTGCTGACCGCATGTTCGCTCAAGAAACGAGCAGAAAAAAATTCTGACAAAAAACGTAGGCGTGTGTTTGTTGTTCTTCATTGCCAGAGTTGATGTTATTGCAGAGACCATTGGCGCATTTCTTTCTCCAAATAGACACACGTCCACCTGCTTCGTGACAATTTTGAAACGTACACTTGTGTCAAGGTTTTGCTTGTAGCTGGTTTCCAACAGCGACACAATCCGTTGAAAGATGATGACGTTCAGGGCTGATCCTGGAGACCCAGGCTCTGCACAAATGGGGGACTTTCACTTTTGAACAATGTGACGAGTTGGTCAAACATGCAAAAACACACGAATGTCGCGGAAATAAGGTGGGGCAAGGGTTGTGAACTGAAGCTCAGGGGGGCGTGACCCCTGACCTCCCCAAGATCCGCCTCTGGACGTCATGGCCTTCCGCCGCGGATTCTACGTTTGTGATCTCAGTGCCGACGGCGGATAAGCAACACACAGCAGCCGCGCTCCCACGTCTTCACTGAAGTCTGCACATCTGAGGCCTGAGCTCGTGGAAATCCGCCTTTTGAGGTCGGAATCGCACCGCACGCGTCACGCGCTGCGTCTCTGTGCAAGTCAACAGGTGTTGCGTTGTGCAACCCTGGATGCGTCCTTGCAGTGTGAACCTGGCCCCAAACAATAAGTACGTGTGTGGAAAGTGTATCGAGGTGGGCGTGTCCCTTTGTAGTCTAGTCGTCAGATCTCGGGCACTGTCGCCTCGCAGGCTCGTGGACGACTTGAGTCAAGCTGAACATTGCTCTTCGAATAGCGCGGTTCGTTGTGATCCAAGACTGTCTTCTCGTCTGTCTTTCTGATTTTCCTTCCAGTGTCGTGTTCATCTTGCACTTTTTGAAGTCTCGAGGTCAAAATACAATCGACAACAGTGTGTGATTAACATGTGCTGTGTGTGTGTGTGTGTGTGTGTGTGTGTGTGTGTGTGTGTGTGTGTGTGTGTGTATGTGTACGTGTGTGTGTCGTTCGTTGTGTGACATGCAGGGAGGGGTCGGGCACAACAAGACGGAGAGGGTGGGTGCACCCCAAGGAATCTGTGTCAAACAACATCAGACACAGATGCAGACACAAAGACCGAGGAACAGGTTGACAAACACCTCTTTCTTGCAACACACAGCACACAAGACACGACACACACACGATTCAAACCAGGTTTCAACGCAGCTCGCGGCGCGTGCCCCACCCAATGTGTGGCTGACCTCAATGCAACACACACAAAGTGCACGACGTACCAAGGAAGTCTCAACGCAACCCCAACGCAGCATTCCAACGCCAACACAGGAACAAGAAGAAGAAAAAATAGCTCCATGGAGCTCGCGGTGATTTGAGGAAATTTCACTTGCTCTGATTTGGCTTGCTCTGATTTGGCTTGCTCTGATTTGGCTTGCTCTGAT
>JAAUXT010125049.1_pt1 | contig 11408 bp, 12 predicted proteins | sample 7278171 | NCBI WGS metagenome assembly JAAUXT01 (sample SAMN14350112, study PRJNA611818) | marine sediment metagenome | isolation source: surface marine sediment (1.8m) | place: French Polynesia: Moorea | collected 2018-08 | reverse complement strand
TGGAAAATCCAATTTTTTTCACAAAATACACTTGCTACACACATTTCCAGCATAATCTGACATGAATGCAACTAGCAGAAGCATTTCCCAGTGTTTTGACACATTTCTAACAGTTGATTCAAAAGTTATATAAACATGACACAAATCTCACGGAGGTGCACTGCCCATCGGGGAAAGTGCTTAAATGTGAAAATTGCACTCACACAGCACAAGTGGGGGCATGCATGGTGTCTGAAATTAGACCAAGTGCAAGCAAAATGCAGGGTGGGGGACCAGACAGCTGGAAACAGACACACAGACAGGGAGATGCACCTCACTGCATGGGCAACACAAAAATTGAACCAGATGTGACCCAGAATATAGCATTCAGCAGGGGTGCAGATAGACACAGAAATAGAGACAAAATAGCATGCATGGTGTCCAGCCACAGAGAGGCAGCAAGAGAGGTATAGAGAGAGGCAAACAGAGAGGCAAAGGCATGCATGGCATCTGAGGTGCTCTAACAGCACAGAATGGATGCAACTGTGTGGTGCCAGGCAAGCCTGGCAGCTTCAAGTAACCAGAAGGTTAGGAGATTGATTCCCACTTGGTGCACAGTGAATTTTCAGTGCTTTGCCCATAGCTCAAAATTGGGTATGCCTATGGGTATGCCAATGGGTGCAAAAATTCTTTAAAAACGTACCCTACAAACAAGCATACCCATTTGGGCTGAAAAAAATGGAGATTTGCAGTTGCTGAGGCTCACATTCTCTCTTGCAGGAAGATGATTGGTTCCAGGACCTGGACCGCCACATCAAGCACATGGCAATAGATCTTTGGACAGGGAAGAAAACAGACAAGGAGGGGTGGTGGAAGGCATACAGACACATACAGACAACTACTACTCAGTAACTGTGAATCTCCCTGGCATGAGTATGGTACAGTTAAGGTAGTGCCTAGCTGGGACTCAACCCCCTGAATGAACCCAGCATTTTTGCTTTTTTTTGGCTTTAATGGCTTAAGTTGATGCAGAGCAGCATCAGGAGCATCAGTAACACTCAGAAACTTGCAGACATGTGTTTCCACACCTTGGACACCACAGATCACCACAGATCTGTCTATTTTGAGGTGAACTGGTTGAGATGCATTCCCCCCTTAGGAGCACTTTTGCATCATCTGTGAATTGAACTGCTTTGGATGGAGTTCCTCCCCCATGTGGAATTTGTGCATCATGCTTGGGTTGAAGTGCCCCTGTTGCTTTTGTTGTGAGTTTCCAGGATAAACTGCCTCCATCCCATGACAAATTGCCTCCCTGGCACAATGCAAACAACAAATCAAGTCAAATTGCCCCCATCGCATGGCAAAATGCCCCCACCCCCATTTGGGCAGGGTCAGGGAGAAGAACTGCCCATATTGCATGACAAAATGGCTCCATCCACTTGTTCCCAAGACAAACTGCCTCCGTCCCATGACAAAATGCCTCACTGACCCATGTCAAATGACAAATTGGGTCAAAGTGCCCCCTGCCCCAATGCAAAATGCCTCTCCCTTTGGGGGTCAATCAGATTTGTTGAGGGGCATTTTCCCTCCATGGCAAAGTGCCCCTGTGCCATTTTGACTCAACAGCCATTGAAAATTTATGCAGGGAGAGGCAGTTTCCCTCGAAGGGCATTGTTTCACTCCAACACCGCCTGCCTGTATGAAGAGCTCTGCTTGTTGCACACACGCAAAGAAAAGCTTGCGCACACCCCTGTTCAAGATCTTCCATTGGTCGGTCACTACATGGATTAGTGAACGCACCCAATCTATTGACAGTTTCAGCTTGCCGCCAAATAACAACTCAAGATCGCATGTTGTTTGTCACATTTTGTCAAGTAGTCACACTGTCAACTGTTTGCCAAACGTACTCTAGTTTTGTTTCGTTGACAGGCAGCACATTATTCACCCTCAATATGAAGATCACTTGTTTCCTCTTACTCGTCTCTGTTGTGACGTCACGGCGGATTCCGGGCTATGTGCCCTGCCAGACAAGTAAGTGTCAAGAATTCTATTTGGGCCACTGTTCTTTTGGTTGGAGGAGGAAACAGTGTGGAGCTCTTGTTGAGCTCAATCAGTTGTTGATGGACGTTCTTTTGTTTGGGCTGTTGCAATCAGAAATTCCAGTTATAGTCTTGTGTTTTTTGTAGTTGTTCCATTGCCACTACAAGTTGAAGATACATCATATAACTTTCATGTGTATCACATCTCAATCAATGGCTCAGACACGGGTGACTGTGGAGGATCTGTGGATTCAGCCTGTTTCAGTTTTCTGCAAGTTTTGAGACTTTATTATGCTGAACCTCCAACTGCAGGACTTGAAATCAGGACAGGCAAGTCACTTGTCATTGACAGCAAGGTCATGGTATGTAATTGCTTCTGTCATTTTTTTCACATGGGGTGTGACAGCTGAAACATAAGTTTTGGAGACATTTACTTTGTGTTTTTCCTCCCCCTGTGTGGAAGTATGTTGATCAGGTAGAAATTCGGACTTGTGAAACTGCTTAAATTTGGCTTCAGAGGCCTGTGATTGGCTGGCATCATGACTGAGACCAATTGCAGAACTTCTTTGAAAGTTAGTTTGGCAAAGCAAAAGAAAAAGTTCATGAAACTTCATAACTGCATCAATTACAACTTCAGAACACCTCAGTCACTACGGCTCAGTGGTTAGAGCACTCTCTTGAGCAGAAGGTCCTGGGTTCAAATCCCACATAATCCGTAAATTATTTCTTTTCTGCGTTTTTTTTTTGTGAATGAGGTAAACCAAAAGCAGAACAAGAATGCTATTGCCTAAAAAGCGTGCAGTCTCCAATGAGCTCTGAGCTCCGACTATGGTTCAGTTGGCCAGTTCAGTTGGCCAGTCACAAAATTTCACCAGAAATATTTTCAGGCTATTTTAGAACATTTTGAAAATTTGGTTGAGTTTGCCCAACTCAACCATGGGGAGGTGGGGTAACTCAACCTTGCCAAAAAATGAAAGTTGCTCAAAATGGGCTCAAAATGCCATAAAAATCATTTTTGGCACAGTTGAGTTGCTCCCCTTCCCCTGCAGTTGAGTTGAGCAAACTCAACCAAAAGTGACCAGATACATACATACATTACGCAGACTCTGAATGACTACAATAAGTACCCGTCCTATCGGCAGAGCCGGACTTGGTCAGAGTCAAACATAAATATTCATGTGTAGCGCCGGGAAGTGCAAGAACCGCGCGGTTCTCGCGGTGGGAGATCTGTGTCAGGAACAAAAGTTCACAACCCTTCTATTGTTTTTCAGCAAAACTGCCGATCTTTCAGACGATCATTGTTGTACGTGAAACCAATGCTTCCAAACAGGAACATCAGTATTTTTGTCAATGATGCACACTTTTTATCATCAATTTGGTCAACAGTGGACATAGATGTGTTTTTTCTCAATTGTGAAATACAACCATTTGTTGATGAAAACTTGACCCACGTCAATCCCCTTCCAACCTTGATTGTAAGGAATGCTAAAGCATCATTTCAGAATACTACATTGACTTCCTTGTCAGTTTCAAGCAAAAAATCATGCATTGACACCTTGAATAGCACTGTGATCATGGAATCCTGCAAGGTTCAGGATTTCAAGGGAGGAAGCTTTTTGCAGATAAGCAATGGTTTGGGTAAAATTGTTGATGTGGAATTCACAAACTGTGCATCACTTTCACTGGTCAATGTTACAAATGAAACTTGCCTGGTTATTGAGCAGTCCACATTCATTTCAAATGTGGGTCACCTGATTTACTTGAACAAAAATTGTTTGGGACAAATTAGTTGTTCAGTTTTCGAATACAACAGAGGGCTTCAAAATTCAACACTGGTGTTTGGTTTTGCTGGGACCTTCCTCCAACTGGAAAACTGCTCATTTGTGCACAATGAAATCCAAAAAGGAACATTGGTTGGATGTATTGGCCCAGCAATAGTCAACATTCAACAATCCAAGTTTGTTGCTAACACAGTGAGCAATATGAAGGGAATTATTGCAATATCTTCCCAAGGAATAGTGACAGTCAATGGCTGTACATTTTCACAGAACAAAGGTACATCTGTCTTGGTTTGGAACATCTCTGATGTCATCATCTCCAACTGCTTGTTTCACAGCAACTTGGCTTCATATGGAGCAGGAGTACTGCTCCTTTCAGACAAGGGGAAACCTCCAGCTATATCCACAGCTGATGTTGAAAAGATCATGCATTGCTGCACCCATTTCAGAAAATACATGTACAGTGGCAAAAAAGCTCTTGATAGGGGCATGGCTCCAGTTTCTGGCAACAATTCAACAAAAATTTTTAACTGCACATTTATTGAAAATACTGCCATTCATGGAGGAGCCATTTGGGGCCGGAATTTGCCGCTTCTTCTGCTGAAATGCATTTTTGTGAATAATTCAGTCGTGAAGAGCCCAAGTAGTGCAGGTGGTGCTGTATATTTGCTGGAAAGTCCAGCTAATATCACCCAATGTGTGTTTGATGGAAATGTAGCGCAGGGTGGAGGTGGAATTTGTGCAAAACCCGGATCTGGACAGACAATGCTTGTATATTTGTGTGTTTTTACCAACAATCTGGGAAGTTCAATTTTTCTGTATGATGGAGATTTGATCAACATCAAGCATCTCTCACAACAACAGTTCAGCAGACAGGGGACAAATACCAGACAGAAAAGGACTTTGCTTGTAAAAAGTTCACTATTTTTGAGAAACACTTGTGGAGCTGGACCTGGAGGAGCAATTGGTGTTGACAATGCTAATATAGATCTCATAATTCAAGGGTCATCTTTCAAACACAATGAGGCTGTTAGAGGAGGAGCTATTTTTAGCCACAACACCATCATTACAAATTCTGACTTTGCCTTCAACAAAGCATTTGGATATTCTGGTGGAAGTTTGTATTTTGGGTACAATTCACATGTCCTTCTCAAAAAGAGTTCATTTGTCAACAACACTGCTGCAGATGGTGGATCCATCTATGGAGAAGATATTGTTCTCACTTGCAATTTCTGCTTGTTTGAAAACAACACAGCAGACAATGGGTGAGTTGTGCGTTACTTGTTTGGAGGTCTTGTTGTGGAAGATGAACCTTTATTTCCTGAGTTTTCTGCTTGTGTGCTTTTCACCTCAACATTTGGCTTCAAATTCCTCCATCATTTTGCTTTTCGTTAACTTGCTCACACACGTATGTTCTCCTGCAGGAACCCAACAATGGGGTTTGGAGGTGCATTGAGCATAAAAAACAGCACACTGAAAAATAGAAACAAAAGCAACAGGCTTCAGTTGAACCATTGTGCGTTCACTGACAATACAGCAGGCAGAAATGGAGGAGCTATTCACCTGCATGGTGGAGTGGGTCAGCTGTTCAGTTGTTCATTCAGAAACAACTCAGCTTTTGCTGGAGGCGCTGTGTTTTGCGAAAATAATGGTGTCCTGCAGGTAGAAAACTGCTCATTCAGGGGAAATTTAGCAACAAAAATGGCAGCTGTAATGGGATTGCATGAAACAACATTGACCGTTTCGCACAGTATTATCTCAGGGAACACCTGCACATTTGCAGGGGCAATTTGGTTTCATGGAGAAATGGCCACAATGCACATTGTTGAAAGCACAATTTCAGAGAACAATCACAATATGGTTTTGTCCCTCACAGATGATGGAATTGCTTTATATGTGACACAAGCACAACACATTCTCCTCCACAGTGTGCTGTTTGATCACAATAGTGGAGGAGGCATTGCCCTAGGTGACGCCTTTGCAGAGATCCTAAACTGCTCATTCCTTGGGAACAATGGTACTGCTATTGCCACTGCAGCTCATCCAGCTCTGCTGATCATAAGACATACTTCATTTGTTGGAAATGTTCCATTTACTTTGCATTTGATGAACTCTAACATTGTGGTACATCACTGTCAATTTGTCCCTGCTGCTCATGGTTCTAAGCCACTGATTTTCCTCATTCCCAATGACAGAACTAATGTCAGATTGTGCCGGAACTTGTTTGTGGGCCTTCCTACAGAACATTCTTTCATGGAGACATATTTTCGCCCAATGACAACAATTGTCCCCCTCATTGAAATGGGCACACCCTCAGCCACATACATATCTCTGACACTGTATCTTTTGCAAACATTTAGTCAGGTGAACAACAGCAAAGTTCTCATCACAAAATCAGTGATGGAGAATGCATCTGCACCAACAATTCTGAAGGTTCGAGACAAAATCAATTTGACAGAGGAATTTTCCCAATTTGCTTCAGGTACATTGTCAGTTTTATGTTGTCTGCAGGATACATCCCAAAAACATGAAAAAATGACTATGAAATGGTCTTTGAGCATTGTTTGTGCAATTCAGTTGTGTTCATACAGATGTGGTTTCAGAAAAGTGCAATTCCATTTCAGTTGACCCTGTGCCATGCTTGGATGGATGTTTCTGCTACTATTCAGTCAAAGACGGTGCCAACACTGTGGACTACAGCAACAGTAACATGTCACACTTACCACATCAAGTGCTGCCACAAACTCAGCAGCTGATCATGGCTACTGAACAGTTCCAAACTCTTGACAAAATAGATGATAATTTACTGCAAATAAAGAACTTTTCCTTCCAAGGAAGCAATCTCAGACATGTCAGTGATAAAGCATGGAAATCTTTGATCAGCACTGCAGATTCTGTGAACTTTCCTGGGAACAAGCTGACACATGTTCCAACATTTCTGCAGACAGAAACATACCAAACCTACCTATGGCTTTCATTCAACCCCTTCAAGTGTAGTTGTGACATGATGTGGATGAGAGACTGGCTGCTCAACACCACCAATGTGAAGAAAAAGGAAAAAGAAAATATAACTTGTGGAGCAGGCAAATGGAAAGGTATGGTCTTAAAATCAGGAAGTTCCAAATTTCTGGTTGTCTCTTTTTTCTATAACTAAACACGGAATGTTTTCAGGCACACCAATTTACCTTCTGGACAGAACCAAGATGGGATGTGTGTCCTTCCCCATCTGGATTGCGATTGTCACAGGGACTGTGATTGTAACTTGCATCATCATAATTGTCACCATCAACAGAAAATGGAATGCCATCAAACATCTCTTGTTCTTCAGATTCAACATATTAATCAATGATGATGAGCCAGAAAATGTGGAAGATCTTGAATTTGATGCTTTTGTCATATACAGGCAAGTGAAGGTGATAAAATTCATTGTGAACATTATTGTAATTTCTCTTCTGGGGATGTTTGTGTATGTTGATGTTTATTAATTTTGGCAGTGATGCAGACAGAGATTTTATGATGAAGCATGTTCTGGTTTACTTGGAAGAGGAACTGGGATTCAGTGTCTGTATCCATGAGAGAGACTTCATGCCAGGGAAGCGCATACTGGAAAATATCCAGAATGCCATTGAAAAAAGTAGAAGGACAATAGCTATTGTCTCCAGGTTAGTTTCTTGTTCAGTGCAGCAGGCAAAAATGAAGTGTTTTTCCTGCAGTGTGTGTGAGAACCTTCAGCAAGGGAAGTAAAAGGCTTTTAGTGCAAGGCATATTCAGCAAATATGAGGATAACCAATGCTTGTCAGTTGAGTATCTGTTTTAATTCTTACACCCTCAGGGAAGCAGTTCTCCAGAATACTGTCCAAACGCGATGGCTTTTGCAAGAGTTTGCACACGCACACATGCACAGCAAGAAAACAAATGGAAAGTATCTTGTCACGCTGATGTTGGATGAGATTAAAGCTGGAGAAATCAAAGATGCAAATTTGAAGGATCATGTGGAAGAAAACACATGCATCAAATGCAAAGATCTTGTGAGCTGAAGCTATTTTCTTTCCATTGCTTTCCGCGTGGGACTGTTTTCCAGAAAATGAATTTCTATGCAATGTGCTGTGTTCTTAAAGTTTTTGTGGAGAATGTTTGTTTTTGCTTCGCTTCACACAATTTTGCTTTGTTTTTTTCTTTAGCATTTAGCAAAGAAGAGACTGCAGTTTGCCATGCCCAGAGTTCCACTGGAGCAACTGAAGAAGCAGAAAAGGGACGGTCTTCCACAGAAGAATGTTGAGGAACCCACCTCACTGTTTGCAGCACTGAGACAGAAGATTGGCAAAGCTGTCCACAGAAAGGAAAACCAGGTAAAAATGCCACAGAGACTGACTGAAAAAATTGATGAAGATGACATTGAGTCAGCTGAGCAGCAAGAGACAGAGTTGGATGACATTTTGCCAGCTGCTGCTGCAGGTGGCCCAATGGATGATGATGACAAACACCTTGAAAATGATGAGCCAGCAGAAGACAGGAAAATGATGAAAGGAAATGTGAAGCAACCCATCCAGATCAATGATGCAGAAATGGAAGCCATGTTGAAAATGGAGATGAGACTGCAGAATGTGAACAGGGGTAGAAAGCTGAGGGTGGTTGTGGTAGAGAATGAGAGTGAAAATGAAAATGAAGCATTCAAAGATGATGTGATTGATGATGCTGTGAACAACCACTTGGAGCTGGCTGGTAATGCAGATATTTTCCCAACATGTCAACAAGTTGCTTTTGTGGTCCAGGCTGATGTACACAAGGGGAATTCATGTCAGACACTGGAGGATGACAACAAAAGAATTGTCGATGAAGGAAAGAGTGCAATCCCTGAAATGGGTGACTTTGGTGGAGCAAGGCCCAAGAAAGAGATGAATCTTGATGTGGATGTGGATGAAGTTGAAGATGCAAGAGAAAAATCTTACAGTAAACACAGAGAGAAAAACAAAGGGAAGAAAAACAAACAGGTTGAGAAAGAAAGGAAATTTGAGCTCAAATTGAAACCAGAGAAGCCAAGTAAAGTAGAGTGGGGGTTGGAGGAGAGCAGTGAAAGTGATGGAGGCTGGGATTGTGATGATATTCCTCTTCTTCCCAGATAGATAATGTAGAACAGTGAAAGTGATCGAGGCTGGGACTGTGATGATATTCCTCTTCTTCTCAGTTAGATAATGTAGAACAGTGAAAGTGATCGTGGCTGGGACTGTGATGATATTGCTCTTCTTCCCAGATCAATACATAAGTTGGTGAGAGCACAAAAAAGGGTTTGAAGTTGCAGAAAGTTTTCTGAGAAATAGAGCAGTGTGTCTCGTTGTCTATTCTTCCTCAGTTTGTGGACAAAAACAAATTGCTTTATGGCTTATAGCCATGTGATAACATCTGATTTACATTGTACCTTGTTTCATGTTGATTGCTGTGACACACCCTCCAATTGCATCAAGTATAAAAGTACAGTAATTTAGGCCTGTAATTGTCTTCAGATCACCATGTACAGATGATAATTAGTGCCATACATGCTGCAATAAATGAAGTAAGGAAGTTTCTTACAAATTTTCATTGCCTGTTTGTATCTTATGGCACGCTCCAAACTTCAGTGCCAGACTGCTGTGTGCTGCCAGCTCTGCCGCTCTCAGCAGCGCTATGGCTGTACCACAGTGTTACAGGCTGGGCTCTGCTTCTGGCTGCAGTGCTATGGCTGTACCACAGTGTTACAGGCTGGGCTTCTGGCTGCAGCGCTATGGCTGTACCACTGTGTTACAGGCTGGGCTGGGCTTCTGACTGCAGCGCTATGGCTGTACCACAGTGTTACAGGCTGGGCTTCTGACTGCAGTGCTATGGCTGTACCACAGTGTTACAGGCTGGGCTCTGCTTCTGGCTGCAGGGCTGTGGCTGTACCACAGTGTTACAGGCTGGGCTTCTGGCTGCAGGGCTATGGCTGCACCACAGTGTTACAGGCTGGGCTTCTGACTGCAGTGCTATGGCTGTACCACAGTGTTACAGGCTGGGCTCAGCTTCTGGCTGCAGTGCTATGGCTGTACCACAGTGTTACAGGCTGGGCTTCTGACTGCAGTGCTATGGCTGTACCACAGTGTTACAGGCTCTGCTTCTGGCTGCAGCGCTATGGCTGTACCACTGTGTTACAGGCTGGGCTGGGCTTCTGACTGCAGTGCTATGGCTGCACCACAGTGTTACAGGCTGAGCTCTGCTTCTGGCTGCAGTGCTATGGCTGCACCACAGTGTTACAGGCTGAGCTCTGCTTCTGGTTGCTCTGTGGAGAGGATATGCATACCCAGTGGTAAGGTTTGGTATCTGATGCCCAGCTCCTCAGAAGTAGTCACTCCCAGTACTCAGCACTCAGGTGAAAGCTGGATTGCGCACCACAGCACAAGGCAACACGAAGCATGCTGGGACGAAACCAAGTGCTGCATTATTTTTCAAACGGATTGTCCTGATCTGTGCAGTCTTCAGTGAGGGAAGGTTCACCCCACATTCACACGGAATACACAGCGCATTGCACTGTGTGCTGGCACAGAGTTAGCATTGAGACCCATTCACGATCACAGCAGTGCACCTCGCTTCAGAAAGCAGTCAGCGCGGACAGAGCTGTGCACATCCCATTGGTACAGGAGGGGTCCTCAAGATTTATTTGCCAGCATGTTCAGCGCGATCGGCGATCCTGAGTAGAATTGTGATGCCACACGGGTCACCATAGACAGACTCAAAGTGGCTGTGCAGGCGTCTCTGAAATCGCCCGCTGCCGATCATGTTGGTTGCGGTTGGCAAATAAATATTGAGGACCCCTCGTACCACTTTGTATGGGCAAAACCTGATGCTGTGCGCTGTGCGCTGTGAGCTCGGTGTTCATGCGCAGTTGGGGTTGGGACCCAATCATGATCACAGCAGTGCACAAGTGCACAGGTGAGCAGTTGGTGTGAACATAGCTACGCACACCCCATCACCACCACTTTGGGCAGGGGTGAAACCCAACATGGTGCGCTGTGACCTCGGTGTGCGACATGCACTGGCGCACGCGGTGTGAATGAGGGGTAATGAACAAGACCCCACCATCACACCTGCTCGCCACCTCACTCAATTCACGAGACATTCAGACGCCACTGCTCCACAACACACCCGATGTTCCCTCAACAACAGCTTCTGCCTGACTCTGTCACAGTGGGAAACACAGCGCACACCTTGCCAAGCCTGGTTCCGACAGGAATAAAACACGCAGACCGAGATGAGAGGAGAGATCGCAGTAAGGGTTTTCACATTGGTGATGCAGCGACAAAAAATTGACGCCCGTGTCAAAAATTTGTGATCGGTCTGGACCAATAATTTGATGCTCTCCATTGGGCGTGATGTTCACTTTGACTCCTGGGCATCAAAATTTTAACGCACGTCAGAAATTCTGATGCCGCCCAGCCAATGTGAAAACCCTTAGTGCCTTGAGATGCGGACAGCATGGAGAGGGACTGCCATCAGTAGTATTAGGGCCCGTTACTTGGTGCACACTTCGTGTTTTTTATTCATTTTTTGTCAGAAATTCGGATCAGATTGTGTGAGTGCGCTTTACCAATGAAAACTGGGTATT
>JAAUXT010031173.1_pt1 | contig 11408 bp, 13 predicted proteins | sample 7278171 | NCBI WGS metagenome assembly JAAUXT01 (sample SAMN14350112, study PRJNA611818) | marine sediment metagenome | isolation source: surface marine sediment (1.8m) | place: French Polynesia: Moorea | collected 2018-08 | reverse complement strand
TAGGATAGTGGCTCCATCTAGGGTAATGCTATGATTGGCTGTGGCTGTTGCTGTGGCTATGGAAGGCCATGGCAGTCTTAGGGGTTGGTCATGGTAAATATATATAACAACACACACACACACACACACACACACACACACACTCGTTTGTTTGTTTGTGGAAGAGTGAGGCTTGTACGGATTCATCAGCGGTGCCTGAGATCCAGATGCTTGTACGCGTGCGTGTGTCAACGTGCCTGACCACGCAACCCAAGCGGAAAACATTCGTGAGTACAATTCTTGATTTCAGGTAGAAAAACACGACGATCGCATCTTGTTGTACATCTTGAGTCAACACTGTTACCCAGAAGATGATCATCAGAGGGACTCTCAACCCACCAACAGCGAAGGAATATCCACACGACCAAGTCCATTCCTTCCTCCTGGACCAGACGAAACTGCCAAAATTTTATGGCACGGGACAGAAGCCATTGGGTTCTACACGTACAAGGAGAAAGGTGAGCTTTTGAAATGTTGGAAGGACACCATTTTGTCTGGGGACGTCGCGCAGAACACGGGGCGCAATGTGCGGCTGTTTTGATGGTTCAGGTTCCAGGATGAGCGACGTTGGTTGGGACGTCTACCAGCTGCCCGTGCTCGACACGTTGTATGTGCGGAAACCCAAGCGACGACGTGGCTTCGGTGCGCAGCTCGTGAAAGACTTCCTGGACTCGCATCCCACAGGAGATGTTGGGATAAGCACACCAATATCTGAAGGTCTGCTGAAGGGTAAGTCAGCCTGCGGTCATTTTTGGTCAATGTTGCCACAACTGTGATTCAACTGAGCTTTGGTGCACCTGCAGCGAGTTTACTTCCGGACAGAATGAAATTGCTGCACCCTTGGTGTCTTTATAGTTTTGGAGAAATTGCTGGCAATGACTCCACAATTGCGGGATCGGATCTGGGCCTGCTCGCACACTGGGAAGGAAGGCTGCAGGAGTAACGTGTGGCTCGATTTGAAGACGAAATCTGGGCCGTGATTCTGACTGTTTGGTCGACGTGCACCACTTGAGACGTCACTTTGAAAGAGCTACGCAAGAGAAAGCAGCACCAAAAGACTTCTGAACATCAGTCCAAGACGGGGAGTTGTGTCGGTGCAAGACAATTGCGAGTGAGCACATCGGAACTGAGTCTTGTCTTTTATTTTCAACAAAAAGTAACAAGAGAATGGAAACAATTCCTTTGGACGTCACACTGAAAATCACCAAATAAGAACACACATTTCCCTGACTATTTACCAGACCATGCAGAAATAGACGACAGACAAATTATCACAAAAGTGGCGTGAAAGACTTGGTTTTCAGTGTCACTTTTCGTCCTGTCCCTGACACTTTGGTGTAAACATAAACATGGACTTTTCTTTGGAATGCTTGCTTTGTGAATGTTTTGTTTTGAAGCGTTTGCTTGTTTGCACCTTGCTTTCACACGAAAGCGTGTCGCCAGAAAGGCGAGGTGTTGTTCACATTGTTCAGTTGTCACAACAGCTGTTCTTGTGGTTTACGGATGCAGTTGTGTGTACGTTGTTGACTGAATTGTCCTCAGGCGTATTCGCCGTTGAAGCTGACGCTCTGATTGTCGGTCTCGTGCAGAGTGATGTTATGCAACAGACCGGCTGGTAGTTGTTCAACCAAACGCTTCCAAATGAAGACAGCGATGTTTTCTGCAGTGCTGGAAAAGAAGCAAGGTTACCTTCCCATGATATTATTGTGATACATTCTGCAAAAATCCAATCTATCGTCACACACACACACACACACACACACACACACACACACACACACACACACACACAATGCTGAGAAACTTACCTGGTGTGTTCCATGAAGTATGGGACGTCTTTGTCGATGTGTTTGTGATCGAAAAGATCGATGACTGCCGTCTGAAAAGTGTTCAGAATTATTCCTTTTTGCTGTGTTGTAATCACACCCTGTGCGTTGGAAATACACGCCGTGAGAACACAAATTTGGGTTCTTGTTGCCACCGCAGGTATTGCAAAAAATACTTGAGTTGCCGAAGTCACACTTGCCCTGATGAAATCTCGAAGATCGGCAAGATTCATCACCATCCCAGTCTTGAGATCAACCTGCAACCAAAATGATCGAATTTTGAGCTGTTGGCGAGATCAAAGCACCGAGATATCGGCAAAATGCTGGATATTGGAGACCGAAAAGAAATTCACCGAACAGACTGTGCACGCAAGCGTGTACTCGTACGCATGTCAGGCGTTTTCAAGAAGACACTGCCTTTTGCTTTCGATGAGCGTTTTGTTCAGTGAGCAAACACACGATAACAGACAGACAGACAGACACACACACACACACACACACACACACACACACACACACACACACAGGGATATGCCAAACAGAACACTTTTTCACAATCGCTCACCTTGCCTCTGACGGTGACTTCCACTGAAAAGGATTGACATTTGTTTCAAAAAATACGAACAGAGGAACCATTCGAGTAGTAATATGCGTTCAACTGCCTACCAGTGTAGTTATGGCCGTGGCCATTGGCATGGTTGCACTTCCCGAAGATCTGTCTGTTTTCCTCATCTGATAAATGTTTGCTGCAAGTGAAATCAGGTTCGTTGCAATTTCAATGGCTTTGTGTCAAAATTGTCCCGAGTGTCCACACTGTTTGTGATCAGATGAGACCATATATCAACCAGATTTACAAACCTGTGTAATCTGTGGGCCGAGCAGAACTTTTCCTTTCTGGTAATACTGACGAGAGGCTGTTTCTCGTCGCTCATTTTGAAAAAGTTGGGTTCGACGAGCACAATTCGGCTTTCCAACCTGTCAAAAGTGGGCGTGGTCTGTTTACATTTTTACCGTGTACAGCTTGAGACCGCCCTCCGCATTGGACGAGACGCTTTTCAGCAGCGAATCACAGCGTCGCTATCAAAACTCAGACGGGTTCAAAGGTTACCAACATGGCGGCGACCCAGAGTTTTTTAACATGTGTTGACTGAATTTTGCCGGATTTCTGCAGCAGCACTGATCAGGATGAGTTCATCTACTCGGGAAGTAGTGACCCTACAGATAGGGCACTATTCTAACTTCATCGGAACGCACTGGTGGAACATTCAGGTGAGTGAAAAGTTGCTGACAACTTGATGAATGTTGCTGCACCGGGCCAGACCGCTTGTCTGCTTCGAAGATCCAGGTCAAAGGAGAATGTCACTTTTGGTGTCTTTTCCTCAGAGGATGGTCACTTCCATCTGTGTGTACAACAATTTGTCAAATTTTGCAAAGAAATTTGGAAGGATTAGACTTGACACCAGCAGATCCAGATTATTCAGACCTGAGATTGTCAAGATCTTGTGTCAGATCAAAATTCGAGACAAAGGGTTGACAAAAAATTTTTTTCTCTCGAAGCGCAAATGTTCAGATCTGCTTTTCAACAGGCACTGACCGGCAGAGTTGTGACTGTGCACCTCTTTTATCCGTCCGTAATGTGAACACTTGACAGAGAGCGGATCCAGGGGGTACGGCCCGACTCCGTCTCGCGAAAAGACCTCCAAATGCTATTATGCACGGCAGGCACGTGCAACTGCAGCTGAATTTGGAAGGTTAAATTCTGGCCCCGTATCACACCAATCCAGGGCCTGCCGGAGGGGGGCCTGGGGGGAGGACCAAACTTTTTTCAACTGCCCCTTGCCCTCAGAAAAGATGTTCAGAATCTGGCAAAACAGAACCAGAGTGAAAAATACTCTTTCAGTGGGCGCTGTGGGGTGACATGAAGCAAAACCACGACACTCACCTCAGAACGAATGAGCGATTCTCCACACCAACCGATCAAACACTTGGTGGGGGGCTTGCCCCAGGTTGAAGTGCCTGACCACCATTTGCATGACCTGGGGGTCAGTCCAAAGTCTCCCCTGTGTGCCGCTTCTTCACACAATTTACGTACTATGTTTTGCCTCAAAAAGCTCAATAATTCAATTTTTTCAGAGGTAATTGCCTGTGGTTGTCCTGCAGTGGCCATCTTATATCCAGAAAGGAAAAACCCCAGTCACGTGATTACATGATACCCCCATGGGGGGAGGGATGCAGGCTGAAGCCAGCAAAATAGTGATATTGTGCTATTATGTGTCTATTTTCTATCCAATTAATTATTATAAAAATATTCAGAATATTAACAATTGTAGTTGAACCCCTCCACCCCCTGGTGGGGGAGGAGTGTGGTGTGACACACCAGCTGTAAAAACCACTGCTCACCAGATGGCATGATTGGAAAGAGGTCAATGAATACGGAAGTTCCCGCCCTCGGGGACAGTCTCTCCTGAGATACCGACCTGTGTGTTTGTGGTATCACTACACGCCATCATGCCTTTCTCGGGAGGCACAGATCATGAGGCAAGAACGTCACCCATAAAAATGTGAATGACTCCACCCCAAGTAATTTGATGGATGTTCTTTTTCCTCCTGAGTGCCCTGCAAATCCAACTTGGCTGCTCTACGTACCAGGGTCGTTTGCCACGCCGAGTGGCAATACCCAACCCTTGTTCTTGTTGTTCAAAGTGATCGAAAGATTGGTTGTACTCGTGTTTCTTGTGGAAAGCACGCATTGAACGCACTTGAAGCTTGTTCGTCTCCGAGACGAGTTTTAATCACTCGCGGAGTCTATTGATTAACTTCACAAATGAGCACACCGCCTTCGTGTGACAATTGCACTCTTTCACCTGGCTTGAAGGCGTACGAATACGACATTCAGAGGAAACAAATTCTCCCGACTGAGAAATTATCTGATCACATCCACATTATGCTTATGAGCAAAAGTGTTGTGCTTATTCCACAAACACTCAAAGCAGCGAGACATTTGAGCAGCGTTGAATTCAGGACAGAAGCCTCTGTTGCTTCTGCAGGTTTGGAGCCAAATACTGTGATTCCCGTCTTCAAGCGAAGGTCCTTTGCAGCTTTGATTGTGTCTTCATTCAGCTGCACTCCGTACACGTCCAGAACTCGCAGTGTAGATTCTTTCGTGGCAGACAAGCCATCAATTATGTTCTTGACTCCTCTGTGTGTGAACTGAGGTTGACAGTTGTCCCAAAAGAAAGTGTGAAAGATTTTGTCAGTGGTGGATTTGCATGAGTCGAACACGATCTTCAGTTCTTGCAGTGACGCGTTGTTTTGAAGAAGTTTGGAAAGTTCTATTGCATCCGTGTCAGAGAAAGCTCGGTTGTTGACCATTGTGAATGATTGCAAAGTTCCATTTTCCATTCCTGGGGTGATCAAATCTTCTGTCTGAGGCCAGTGAACATCAACGTCATCAAGCGTGATTGATTCAGAACGTTGGACCATGGGATTCAAGTGTCGACTTCCGCCAGACTTGCAGAAGGTGTTCACAACCTCCCGAAGCAAGCTGCCGTGCAGGAAAGTCTCAAGTCTGGAGTCAATGCATCCGATCCCTGTTATGCAGAGTTCGTTGCTGATGAGTGCAGTTGAGTCATTGTGTGCTGAAGTGTCGCACTTGTCTTGTTTACTGATCTTGTTGTTCGAGTTGGCGCCTTTGTCTGGTTCGGAAACTCGGTCAGTGTTACTTTTGTTGTTGTTTGCATTTGTTTCCTGCTGACGTTCAGATGGGTTTTCTTCTTCATTGATCTGATCTGAGTTCACATGGAGAATTTCTACGGCGTTGAACTTCAGAGCAGTGTGAAGTACAACACCAAAAAGTGGAGGGAGAAGATCGAACCAGATGGCGTCGTATGTGAATTGCCCGTGGAACATAAAACACATCCAGACCACGAGAGCAATCGCGTACACGAGTGTTTGAATGGGAGACCTGAGCATTTTGTACAGCAAGATCAGGGCTGCGCACGCACAGCCGTAATACCTGTGGATGCACAGGAGAACCACTGCAGGTACTCCATTGGAAGATCCAGGTACCGTGGTTTGAACTGCCAGGGACACAACACAGTGGTTCATCAGTACGTACAGGGTCATGTGGGCGATTCCAAATCCATCGTTTACGACGCACGCCAATGCTTCCTTCAAGTCCAAAAAATCAAACGAAACAAAGTACGTGCTGTAGTGTTGAAGCTTTTCCTTGTACTGCGTCTTTTTGGCTTGAAGTTTGGGAGATTTTGTCCCGAAAACAAATTCTCGAAGGGCCTTTTTGAACCTGTGGACTTCGGAGTGCAGAAAGTGCCTGCTGATATCGTCAATATCCTGAAAGTTAAAAACATCAAAATTAAAATTCAGTGGTCATGGTTTGAAAGACATCAACCAGCAATTGTTGAGACCAGAAAAGGCGTTTTGATGCTTGGATACAAAGCATAACTGTGAGGAACGGGGCATCTCGGAAGAACGAGGCGAACCGTGAAAGCAGATTTGATCCACGAGATGAGCAGTCGATATGAGGCGCGGTATCACCGAGCAATGTTTCCTTCCCCTCCCAACAAAACGTGTCAGAAGCGGATTCTGGAGGCTAAAAGACTGCGTTGTGAGGCTCCATGGGACATCAGTGAGAATGCTGGTGACGCCCAAATGAGTGATCGTGTTTTGTCACGAAGACACGAACACCTCTCAAAAGCATGAGCTGTTGAACACAATTTGCAGCTCTTCTCTTCGTGTGCGGTTATCCTCTCCGGATTTGGGTCGAACAACATTCATGTGCCCAGGAACTCGAACTTGTTTGTCCAATCCGGAGTACCGTACGCTCGTTCCAAATCAGTGGCGCACACCACAAAAATTTTGCAGGGGTCGCTGGCCAACCCTCACCAAGGGTCGAGCCTCGTGTGCATGGATCCGCTGAGGTATGTCCCAGGTCCCAATTGAGCACAAATGATTCTGGGTCTGCAGAACATCCTTCCGGGGAAAACAAGTCGATTTTGCGACCGAACGCTTGTTTATGAGGGACCGAGAGCTTCGGTTTTGCGTGTCGTTCGGCGTTTGCTGCCCTGAAGCAACAGATTTGTAGCCGAGTGGCGAAAACAAGATCGGAACAACAAAAACTTCTTGATCAGGGAAGAATAAGCTTAATCACAGGAGCTTCGCTGGGAAGTGGAGAGAATTAATGGCGGCTTGGCATGCACAGGCCAATTTGCGAGATCGTTCTTCCTGTTGGCTGAAGGCGAGAGAGGTATCGGGCGCAGTAGCGCCGCGCACCGCCGTCTGTTGCTGCCTTCCTGTCCTTGCAGCCAAATACGTACGAGAGTCCGTGTCGTTCGTATGAAACCAGAACCTTTGGTCGTGAGAGGGGAACGAGCTTGAAGGTTCACGGCCACCGCCCTTGGAGAATTCTGTGACAACGCAGGCGCAGAAGATGTGACGGCTGATCTCATGAAGCGTGCGCGTCACCGAGCGTTCAGCGCGCTGGTCTTGCATCCCAATCTAATTTGCGCCGTCAGTGACTGATGGGTTCCATTGTTGGAAGGAAGAAATATCGACAACGTCAAGCGTTGCTTTACTCACGTCAAGTTCGGCGGTTTTGGACAAGTAGTTGCTGATGGTGATGTTTTCAGCTGCTTTCAGCTGGGCGAACCGGTTCAGGCCGTGGTCATTCAACCAATACGTCATGAAAAGCTGCAGTGAGAGTGCAACACAACATTGAGCAAGTTCAAGGATCGACAATATATTGTTTGGGCTCTGCAGTGTGGCAGCTCAGAAATGTTGGTACAATCCTCTTTGTCCGAAAGACCTTACATTGGCTTGCCCCCGGGGGTCACAATAACCAAATCATTGCAGGTCTACGGGCGACCGTCAAGGACGTGCAATTTGGTTCATGCTGACATGGAGAGACAGTGTGAGCGGTTCGTCCCTGTCCAATGAACGTCTGTTTGAAGAGAGCCAAATCCAAACGGATTCTCAGTCTCTGCACCTCATACCAATGCAACGAAATTGTGTGTGAATCGTCAGGTGGCTCATTGGGAAACATGAGACAAAAACGTTTGTTCAAAGGAACAGAACCTCTGCAGCACGTTTGGGGCTGCTTGCTTGAGGATAAATCAATCTGGCCTCACTAAAAGCAAAGTGGCGCTTGTTTGTGTCATTTGGCGTACTTTGTCGCAAATTCCGGATAATGGGTCCATTTACTGTGGAACTTGAAGCACCTGCAATCTGACATTTGGCGACTTCCCCATCCCCGTGTCCAAAAGTTGTTCACCTGATTTGTTCTCTGGCACGTCCAATTTTCATCAGACATATTCCAAATCCAATGTGGAGAGACAGACAAATTTGAAGTGATGTGTGCAGCTCCACAGGAACAACTCTTTGTGGACAAGTCGATGAAGTGGGATAATTCGAATTCTTTTTCATTTCCTGACAGCTGCAAGAAGCTGGAAATTGCAGAACTGTCGCTGCATGAGCTGAAGGGCTGTCGCGTTGTTTGTTAGTTTTCCATGTCGGATTCAGATGTGTTTTGACAAAAGTGGGGAGAAAGGGGCAGAATTCAGGAAGAAATGGTCAATGATTTCAGGGCACAAGGTACGGTTGAGTGGCCTTGGAGGAAATTTTTGTCCGTTCAAGATCCATTGAATTCTGAAGATTCTTTTGCGGTGTACTTTTTGTGAGCGGACCTTGTGCTGCCACACATGCCTGCTCTCTTCGACTGCGAAGCGGATTTGGAAAAAGAAGGGTCTGAGCGCAGTGCAGCTGTCCGTGTCCCCACTACCCACCTGATTCGTGGCTTCTGTCTTTATCTGCCTGTAGCGGTTGAGAATCTTCTTCGATTTCAGGATTTCGTTGGGCAGCGAAAACATGCTCTTCGATGCCAGGTGTTCCAAGGTCCAGATTCCTGCAGCAGAAATAGAATTCCCTTCAATCAATTTCTGAATCTTGCAACGATTCCGCCTCAAATGTTGGTTGAAAAGAGTGTGCGCTCGGTCGCTTTGTTTCGGGGAACAAAGTGAGAACTGAACGTGTGCATCCTCTTGGCAATGGCGTCTTCGGAAAAAATGTGCTCACCTGAATCTTTCAGAATTGTGTGGAGACCGTCTGCTGATCTCTCGTGAAGAAACGTTTTAAATTTCTCGTGTTTCACATCTTTTACACTGAATAAAATCCACATTGTCGAAAAGTAAACTAAATTAACAGAAATCAAGGTAAATCTTCCAGTTTCAAGCATATTTCTCGGCAAAGTGACGTCGAGTTCACCGGATGTTCAGCAGCGGGGAAGTCACTTTGTCACGAACCCATTATTTTCAACGAAAAGCCAAGGGCAATCAAAAGTTATGGAACATGTCGTCCAATGGATGTGTCCTGGTGACATTCATAAAAAAGTTAAATGTCAGTTTTCAACGCAGTTTTTACTGCTTTGTCCCTCGGGCTGCAGCCACGTTTTGTGATCATGATAAGTGTCCCTGACCAACCTCGAGGGTGGGATTTGTGTGGAGGAAGAATCTGCTGCTTCCATTGCCTCGGTGCGTGCTGTAGCCGGTGCTGCGTCCGGTGCTGTCCCTGCAATCAGAGTGGGACTCGCCGAAACTGGGCAATTAGGTTGGACAACGCAGGGTGCATTCAAACATGACTGTTGCGTGAGACATGCCACAGTCTCCAGGGGCCCAGTTCTTGAAAAGTGGTCCAAATTGGGACCTGCCTCAAATCTGTTGCGAATGTCACTTGCCAGTGTGTGGCGACCTGTCTCATTAGGCAAGGTGTTGGTTGGCAGTTCTCGCGGTGTTGACGTGATGTGAGAATGATCTACCTCAGGGAGCTGGTGCCAGGCTTCCAGTTCCAAAAAGACAGTGCTGTCATGTAACTGAGAAAGGTAGATGTAGCAAGTTGACACTCAGGTTGTTTGCAGACCTCGTGCTCTCGAGAGGCTCGTTATTGTCTGTAGAATTTATTGTCCTTGCTCGAAATTGCTGCACGTAGAGGAGCAGTGAGTGATGACGCCCTCCTGATGGAGTCAGTGGCCTCAGCAAATGGAAGATTTGAAGCTTGCAGTCTGACGTCTTCTTGCTGCAATTTTGAGACGGATAAAGCCCGAACAGGCTGCTGAGAAAGGTTTGTTACGTGTTGTGCGTTGCAGCCATGTCCACTCAAACAAACCCCAGAGCCAAGCCACACAAAAGGTCCAAAGTCATTTGGGATTGATCAGCCAGAACAAGTTGACGGGGTTTTGAAAAAAGATATTTGATTTTGCTTTTTCCTGGCTGTAGCCAAAGTCAAAAACTGGAAGCCATGCTGCAGCCCAGAACCCTTGTCATAACCTACAACACAAGACCCCGCATCGGTCTGGCCACGAGATATCTCTTCGAGGTTTGCCTCGATGGTTTCGGCTGTGGGCTCTGTCCACTGTCGTTGTGACCAGATTCTTGCTGCCTTAGTTTCGACTTGCGAATTCATGTGAAGCAAATGGGTTGAACAAGTGAAGCTCTTTCCGCGTAATCCTGTTTCTACACGACGTAATCTCGTAATTCGCGCATTGCAATCTGGTTGGAGGCTGATTGGACGCGCTGCGCTGCGGAATGGACTTCGTTCTGCCGCTGTTCGCGGGAGGGCGAAGGGTTAAAGGGATAACGGCCTCGATGTGGACTTTTCTGAACGATTTGGAATGACTGAAAGTTGAGATGCTGTCTCAGAAACACACACTTGCGTGCGCACACGCACATACACGCTCACACACAGTCTGTCTGTCTGTCTGTCTGTCTGTCTGTCTGTCTGTCTGTCTGTCTGTCTGTCTGTCTGTCTGTCTGTCTGTCGTCTCTCTCTCTCTCTCTCTCTCTCTCTCTCTCTCTCTCGGTCGATCGACAAAATGGCAAAATGGGTTCCCAAGCAGCCACGCTGTCACCAACGCCTGAGGTGACGATTTTGCGTCGTGCAGAAACAAACGTAACTCGTAATCTCTTGTTTGTCTTTTCAGGAATCCTCGTTTGTGTACAATCCAACTGAATCCACTCCGCCGAAAGAAATCAACCACGATGTCATGTTCAGAGAAGGCAAAAATCTGCAGGTGAGATTTTCTTGCTTTTCCATGGTGTCAGTTGTGTTTTCGGACAGCAGCATAGAGCACAGACAATAAGAAAAACTGAACATTTCCCGAGACCCTGCAGTGTGCGCATTTGGCTTTGGTCACAAGTTGGTCTTTCCTGAGGACTTCGAGTGGATGGAGAGCTCACAGTAAAAGAAAGGCGTTGTTTGATCATAGCTGGGCCGACCGTGCACAGACTCGTACCGGCCCTGATGATGTCATTAGTCTAAAGGAAAACATGCCCCCTTCAGTGAAGGTGTCGGCAGTTCTCTGGTCATTGTACGAGGTTCGCTTTTTATTTGACCGATCCACTGCTGTATCTCAGGAATGGGATTTTTTGGAAATGCTGAATTCTCTGACAATGTTCAATACTCAATTGTCCTCCCTGTCAGATAGTGTCTCATCTTGTGATGCACTCCTAACCTTAATATTTTGACCCCTGAAGGTTG
>JAAUXT010010021.1_pt1 | contig 11408 bp, 13 predicted proteins | sample 7278171 | NCBI WGS metagenome assembly JAAUXT01 (sample SAMN14350112, study PRJNA611818) | marine sediment metagenome | isolation source: surface marine sediment (1.8m) | place: French Polynesia: Moorea | collected 2018-08 | reverse complement strand
GGGTAATAACCAGCAAAATAGCACAAAATTGATATTAAGCATCTATTCCCTGTCTAATGTATGTAATAATTTAATATAAAAATATTCAGAATATAATTAATTGGCTGAGGTCAGCCCCCCCTGGTGGGGGAGGAGTGTGGTGTGACATACCAGCTGTGAATTTGAACCACCGCGGTACAGGTGGCAGCACCGTTCATTCAATAAACACAGAGATTCGCGCCACCGTGGCCAGTCTCACCTGAGATACCCAACTGATCGTTTGTGATATCACTACATGAGGGGAAAACAGTCCCAGCTGAAACGAATCCACAGGCTTCTACAAGTACAAGTACAAGTTGGAGTTTGACAAGATTTCTGAACAGCTTGCTAGCAGGGACAATCACTCAGGTGATGATCAGTCGAGTACGAATACGTTCATACGTAATGAGCGTATTCATCAGCTGCATGCACCAGGTGGACGATATCGAGGGTAACCAAACTGGAAAAAATGAAAAAAATTAATCAAATCAACAGTGTCGCCGCAGAGCACAATCGGAAAAGTCACAGTGGACCATATTACCTCAGGGGGTTCTGAGGTGAGAAAGTGACCAAACCAAGAAATGCTCAAGCAAAACACAGCACTGTTGCAAGCGAAAAAGGTAGCGAAACAGACCCCACAGTACAGCTTGATTTATTCAACTTTACGATTAAATTTCAACACAAAGGGTCAAATACTGCCTGCAGCTGACTGTGCCCCACTAAAACACAACAGGATAGTGTGTTTTACACACACACAACCCAACAGAGATGACAAAAATAATGAAAAAATAATGGAAAACTTCAATGGCCTATATCTCCGCTCTGGAATGAGATAGAAATGAGCCGTTTTTTTGTGCACGAAGCCCTTGGTGTCTAGTTTCAGAAAATGGTATTTAGTTCCATTTTCCACCACCAGGGGGTGCCGTACGCACGTTATTATGTGAAAATGCACGTTTTTTTTAGTGTTTTTCTTGCCCAAAACCAACCTCAGAAGCAGAGAAAAGGTGTTCCCCTTCCTCCTGAAGCCAAAAACAACAAAATGTACCAAGTTTAGAACATGCACAAAACATGCATGTCCAACATGTTCAACATGTGCACACACTCCCCCTCCATTATCTCAGAAGAGGAGGCATACCACCTGACAATTCACAGTCAAAGTCTTCCAAGTGGGGTCAGAAGGTGTTCTGACACCAATATAGTGCTTGACACTACACTCAACTGAAGATACGACCTCTCAAGACAAGCGTGTCTGCACTGGCGAAGATTCAAAGATGGAAGCCCAGATCTCATTTTCTGTAGTGATATCACAAACACACTGGTTGGTATCTCAGGTGAGACTGCCTGGGTGGCGTGAATCTCTATGTTTATTGTATGTACAGTGCTGCCACCTGTCAAGCAGTGGTTTAAATTCACAGCTGGTGTGTCACACCACACTCCTCCAGCATTCCCTCCCCCCCAGGGGCTGATCACATGACCCCTTGGTTTTTGGTGCTCTTTCTTGTCCTGAAAAAAAGATGTCTGACATTGTCGAAATTGAAGCTTTCAGCTTCTTAAAACAGGAAATTTCTTGACGATTGATTCTGGTTTCAAGGGCTCTTGATCGATCACCACTTGCTTATGTTGTGATCAATCAAGTAATCGATCATTTTGCCCAGTTGGCACTGGTGCAGAACCAATGTTTCCAAATTTTAGTCATCCGCCTCGCACTGCAAGTACATCTATCTCAACAATAGGTGAGTGGTTTTCCACTTTTAGCCGACCCGGGTCACTCCACATTCAGTCACGTGCACCACAATAGCAATGATGAATACAGTGTACAGCGCATCAACAAGACAGCTTTCTGGCAAACAGAAAAGGCAGGTTCAAATGTATGAAAAGTAAGCAGAGTGAACACGAGCTCAACTTTAGGCCTGCTTTCAGGTGTCGCGTCTGCTAATGCAACACAAACATTTGGCGTTGTGCACAACAATCATTTGACTCTCGCCCCTCCCCCCTCCCGCCCGTTCCCGCTTCCAGTGAGGAGCAAACTGTTTGGAATCCGGTAATTATCAGACTACTTCTTGTGAAATTTTTTTTTTGGAAAAACAAATATTTGGTGAAAGTGAAAAGTTACGGAATGCACCAACATAGGTCTGAGCCCGTCTCTGTTCTGACCGGCTTGCATTCGACTGTGACCGCTTGGCAGAGAACCGATTGATTCCTGCCACTTTCTTGTTGCAGCTGCAGCGCGAACCTTTGAATGCGGCGCCGGTGCCGGTCCAGTTCAGATCCAGGCCAGTCAAGGTCGGGTCGGCCAGGCAAGCTTTCGAGCTAATTAGAGCGATACTACAGCTGAATGAGGATGAGTGTAGATCCTCAGAGCGTGGTCAGAATGAGCGGAAATGGTGAAGCTGATTTACTCCGCCACGCGGACGGGAAATTGCTGTCAAATAGGAGTATCAGTCACAGAAAATTGGTGTCGTAATTCTGAGCTGAATGTCATGCAGAGTCGGGTGGACTGAATGCTACTGTGCAGCGAAGTTGTGCACGGCAAATTTATGATGTTTCTAGTGTGGAAAATAGTACTCTCCCGTAACGCACGGAAAGGACTTTGGTTGACTCTGCGACTTGACGTCAGAAAAATAATTCAAGAATTTGGGACACACAGCTGAGGTGAGTTGCACCGTGGTTTCCCTGTTATGTTTCACAAAAAATGGGTTTGTTGGTGAAGTAGCAATATTTGTGGACATGGGGCAGACTCAGGACGTCTCGCAACCCAACAAAAATGGGATTTGAAGCCCAACTTTTGTGGCCCATAATTTTCTGTGTTGATCTGTGTTTGTGTCGGTGTTATGGATTGCAGACTGGTGGATTTCGACCAGATTACCAACGAAACACGATGTGTCTTCCCCGTCGTGAAAAGATGACTGTGTCAACCCTTGTCACCCGAGCGTTGCTGCTGTTGACGGTCACAACAGGCGCTGTTGCTGGAGCCACGAAACCGAACTTCGTCGTCATGTTCATGGACGATGTGCGTTCACTTTTCTTCCACTTGCTTGACACAGGACAAATATATTCACAGACACGCACGCACGCACGCACGCACGCAGACAGACACACACACACGCTCAAGTCTGTCTGTCTGTCTGTCAAAACGCACAGCAATGTACACACAAAATTTGCATCAGTTCTCACCTGTTCTACAACATGGACTTCGGCCCTGGAGCAAAATGGCCCAAAGCTCTTGTTTATCTGTTTGCCACTTGAACCAGCAGCACTTGGTGGTATTTTGCAGATGGGTTGGGGAGACTTGGGTGTGTACGGACACCCCGCCGAAGAGACACCGAACCTCGACCGCATGGCTCGGGAAGGAATGAGGTTCACCGACTTCTACTCCGGCAGCGAAATCTGCTCCCCATGTGAGAGGATTTTTTCCCATCGCGAGTGGCAATTCTCAGTTGATGAAACGTACCAAAACACAGGGTACCCGTGATAAATTGATGGTGACATGACAAGTCGTTGTGCCTGCAGCTCGAGCCTCTCTCCTGACGGGTCGTTTGCCAGTGCGAAACGGATTCTACTCCACAAACAGGAAGGCACGAAACAGTGAGTGGTGTCTTGCAAATATATATACACTCAGGACACAGTGGGACTGAGATTGAAAAGAAATTGGGCTTCAAACGGCCCAAAATCATAACAGGCTGAAAGCAACAAGTGGTGTGGAGTGAGACAGCCAGACAGAACACCCATGACAACCACTTCCCTGGCACAGATCGAAAGTTAACGAAGTTTTGACGTTGCAGGTTACTCTCCGCAGGAGGTTCTGGGCGGCATTGCTGACTCGGAAGTTTTGTTTCCTGAAAAACTGAAGGAACACGGCTACCGGACAAAGATTGTCGGAAAATGGTGAGGTTTTGTTGCGGACGTTCTCAACACCAATCAGGAGCCGAATGCTGTGTTGGAGCAACACTGACCGCACCCCGCTCCAACAGGTCCAAATCGAAACCACACTTGTCTTTCAAACTTTGAGACCTCAGTTGGCACGGCGTCACCACTTGCATAAATTTCAGGCACCTCGGCCACCGCCCCCAGTATCACCCGCTGAAACACGGCTTCGACGAGTGGTTCGGGGCGCCCAACTGTCACTACAAATATGACGACGTTGCGCAGCCTAATATCCCCTTGTACCGGGACCAAGACATGATTGGGCGCTACTATGATGACATCCCCATCAACCACACAACTGGCATCAGCAACCTTACGCAATGGTACATCGAGGTCAGTGTCGGGCAGCTGAAAAAAATCCCCATTGAAGATCCTCAAATGCAGCTGAAAAAAAAAAACGGTTCCACGGCAGAGTGCTGCTGTGTGTACAGTGCAAATATGTTTCTTTGCTGCTGTGCGCTGACAGGAAGCGGTGGAGTGGATCGAGCGACAGCACGCAGCGGGAGAACCCTTCCTGCTTTACTGGGCACCCGACGCCACCCACACGCCGCTATACGCCTCCGAGAAGTTCCGTGGACGTAGCATTCGTGGTCTGTGAGTACAAATGAGTTCCGTTGGGATATCTGGTGACAGTGAAGATGCAGACTGGATGAGAGAGCGCGCAGCGTGTCTGCACAACGTTTCGTCCTTTGCTGCAGATACGGAGACGCAGTGATGGAGCTGGACTACGGCGTCGGGCAGATCCTGAGCAAGCTGCGACAGCTTGGTATCCAGGACAACACGTTTGCGTTCTTCTCATCCGACAATGGAGCAGCGACTTACGCGCATGAGGAGGGCAAGTACAGGATCGGGAAGCGAGTACTTACAGGAGTGAATTCGCGTGTTTTCTTTCTCACTTTGCTTTGCTTGCCACCTGTCTGAGAAAGGTGGGTCTCCTTTGCAGGCGGCAGCAATGGTCCGTTCCTGTGCGGGAAGCAGACCACTTACGAGGGAGGAATGCGGCAGCCCGCGCTCGCCTGGTGGCCTGGCCACATCGAGCCGAACCAGGTGAGGTGTCCCGCCCAGCTCATCCGTCTGCAGGGACCATCGAGCCCTTTTACCCAGTCGCGCCGCAGACGTTGTGGTCGAAGGTGCGACTACTCCACCCCTGGCAGTACCGGTAGTTTGGCGGTTGGGCGAGTGTTCCCCGATTCACCTCTTCCTCGTCTTCCACCTCTTGAGCCGCCCGGACGACAACAACATGTTTGCTGTTTTCACGTCAAGACGTGAACACAAGTTACCGTAGCGGAATCACCCAAGCATGGACTCTCACTTTCAAACCGACAATCGGAATACTGTTGTCACAGGAAAACCCAAAAAGCACACTCTCTTCTGAGACTCAATTTTGGGAACAAACAGTGCGCGCTGAACGTGAGACTTTGGAATTTTGCACTCGGATTTTTTATTCGATGTGCAATTGACTGTAAATTGCGTGTTTCAGGTGTCGCGACAGGTCGGGAATTTGATGGACCTCTTCCCGACGTTGCTCGACATCGCAGGGATCCCGCCTCCAGAGGGTGTCTACCTCGACGGAAGCAGCATCAAGGGCACCCTGCTCAACCACACCAAGCAATACCACAGGTCAGCTGGCGCTTTCTGACTCGTCTGCCGTGCACTGACCTACTTGCCACTGGTAAATCTTGAAATGAAACTGCTCTGTGACTCGTTCGGGTGGTGACACGTTCGGTCGTTTCTCTCGTGCAGGCCAGTGTTTATGTACCGGGGAGATACGTTGTTCAAAGTTCGCTACGCTCACTACAAGGCGCACTTCTACACGTGGGGCACGCCGCTCGATGCCCAGGCAATTGTAAGTGCACAGCAGGGCAACTTCCTTGACATGGAAGCAGCTGCCGACTGTGAGGAGCAGTTCGAATCGAGGCGAATGTGACTCAGACAAGATCACAGCTGTGACAAACAGTGCAGGGGCGACGGTTCTGTTCCCCTTTTCGTGGGCCTGTTATGTGGCGTTGAAACCTGCTGGATCCTTCTTGTCAGACAAACAGTTTACTTGGGGCAACCAACCAGATCTTGGTGTCTGCTTGTAGGGCTACCACTACTGTCCGGGGCAACGCATTGTGAACCTCACTCAGGACGAGATGCTCGACTTTACGCATGAACCGTTGCTCTTCCACCTCGGCCGCGATCCGGGCGAGAAATTCGCGATCAGGTGGGTGTGTCTCACGTGGTTTGTGATGCTGCTCATTCTTGACGCAAGTCACATGAGCTCCGTCAATCATAATGATCCCCATACCGCACAGAACGTAACGCTCCCGATCAGAATCAACACACGTTTTGGGTTGTGAACAATACTGCGACTCGCACAAACTCCAGCACACTTGGGAATAAGGCCACGCTTAGAATCAGCAGACATGACTCCCTACTGTCGCCTTGTAGCCCGACGACGGAAGAGTACGAGGCTGCGATGCGCGAGATTGAGCGTGAGGTGAAGCAACACCACAAAACCATGGTGCCCGCCAAGCCCGAGTTCAACCAGTGCGACCTCTCAGTTATGGTGAGAAGTGTGTGTGTGTGTGTGTGTGTGTGTGTGTGTGTGTGTGTGAACTCGTCTTTCGGTGCCTGATATTGAAAGTGGGAGTGTTTTGTGTTCAGAAACCGAATACAGGCTTGTCTGTACCTCACAGGCAGACATAAATTGGCCGATTCTGGTGCAAAGATTGCTCAGCACAAACTTTGTGACGCTGAGAAAGGTAGATGTCTTTTGAAGCATAGGCGGTCCCGCGATTCACCATTGTCTTGTTTTTGAACACTGAAAAGGGAAAATGAATCGTTTGCACCCGCGTCGCGAAACGGGCTGCGGGGTGGGCGGGCTCTGTGGTCCCTCAGATCGACGTCTGGGAACTCGACCTCCATTGGGTCACTGAACATTTTCCTTGCTGATGCGTTGCAGAACTGGGCACCTCCGGGTTGTGAGAAGATCGGTCGGTGTCTCAAGGCGCCGCCCTCCTTGCGATACGACTGCGTGTGGCCATACTGAGCCGAACTGCTCATCGAGCGGGACGCAGAGGCCGTCAGTCAGCTCGCCTCCTCCAGTGACTTCATCCGACTGTGGCTGTTCCGACAGCAAAACGTTTCTCTCTCGAAAAGAAAACAAACAAACAAACCAAAACAAAAACACAACCAACCCCGCTGATCCAGGCGTTTGTGTTTTCAAGTTCATAATCACTTGAAAGGTGACAACAGATACTATTGGCTTGGAGTGCCAGGGTGCTTACAGCTGCACAAGTTTGTTTTCATTTTGTGTCTCTGTTTTCAAAAAACAGAAGGATGTGGGCAAACATGAGAAGGCAACAAATGAGAGATTATGGTTTGTCTATGATTACAAGAATCTCGATGGTACAGTTCACAGGGAGCTTTCAAAGTTGGAGGATGAATGTGTTTCACACTTTTGAGATGATTGTGCTCACAGAAGCAAAGTTTCGCGGCTGTGAAAAGCGTTGTCTGTCACACCTGTAGGCGCATTGTGGAACGAGCCTGTTTTGTACACTGGCAACAGCTGGAGTCGCTATCGTTCAGGTGATTGTCGTCACAGTTTTTGAGGTCTCCTCCCAATGCGCGAAAGGGTGGCAATCAACGAGAGGACCAGTTTTTGCAACTCAGGCGGGGAGGGGGCGGACACGCGAGAATTTGGGTGTCACTCATCTTGGCCAAAATCCTTTTATGATTTTTCATTCGGAGAAACGGGCGATTTGTGACATGCAAAAACCTTTTGTCAGTCCCCTCCCCTCACAAGAAGCAACATTTTGGATACCACTTTTCCTGGTGGCCATCCAACACTTGGATGCCACTCGCTCGACTGCGCCTGATCTGGGCGCGATCCTGTCATCTCGTTTGTGAAGCATAAGATTGTTCGAGACGGGATGGTTTCTTGTAGTGCAATACTCGTAGACAAATTTTAAACATGTTTGCACAGGTCTGTATTTGTTTGGTTACAGTTTATCTTCAGTCTCACTTTGTTCAGGACGTAAACAATCTGTGCTTTACAAACCTACTCATTGCAAAGCACTTCGGGTGGGAAAACAAAAACAAAGGATTTGCCGAAGCTTGGCGTTTGTGTTTGATTTATTTGGAAAATATCTCAATGGCAGATCTATGTGAATGGACATTTGTTACGTATCATTTGTCACAGAATACAGTCATTTCATGAAAAGCAAAGCGTGAGTGGTCGTGTGCAACAAAAACTATTTCGTCATGCAAAATGGAACTTTTCGACATGCCGTATTGCCCTCTTTTGGCAAAATTGCGTACACAAGTGACCTTCATTTTGCCGCGGCGTCCGAACCGATGGTCACTGTGCTGGACCGCCAAGCCTGCGTCTCTTCCCGCGGAACGCTCCTCTGCCCCTCAGTGACGACCTTTGTTCTTTCTTCTTCCTTTCTTCCTCTTTCTTTTTGTCACTCTCTTCCTTTGCTTTCTCCATCACATCAATCTCCCCTTTCGCTCTGTTGGCCACGTTAGCCTCGAACTTTCGGAATCCTTGTTTGAGTTCGATATTCAGTTGGGTTCGCATTTCTGCATACATCGATGTGGCGCTCCTCTGCTCCGGAAACTCTATGTAGTCGCTCCCAGGGACGAGTCTCACGAATCCGTCAGCGAACAGCCTGGCTGTCAGGTCATCGACGCTCACGTGTTTCTCACAGGCGACGCAACATTCAGCGATTGCCCACAACAGCTGATCTCTCGACTTGAACGTTTTTAGTGTCTCAGCAACAGACTTCGGGTCGCCAATTTCCATCGATTCCGACGGCTCGGTTGCGTCAGAAACTTGTGCAACGCCCTCGCGTGATGCAGATCGGGCTATCTTCGGAATCGGTTCCCACTTCACGTCTGATGTTTTCACAACTTCATTCTTGCTGCTCGGGTTGGTGAGACGTTTGTGAAGTCTTGACGCCGCCGCCGTCACGTCAGAGTCCTTTACAACGGCGCTGGACCTGTGCAGAGCAAGCCGTTCGCTGTGCTTCGTCACGAGATTCACCAGCTTCTCACATTCCGCCCTGTATAGAGCAACGACACGCTCCACAGGACCGGCAGTGAGGTCGCGAGTTGCTTCCAGTCCACGAGCAGCACGATTCTTCGGCTGTTGCGGCTTCAAGGCAAGTTGGATCTTCTTGGCGTCCGGGTAGAACAGCATAACAGGATCAACAGTCACAGTGACGAACTGCGGCTCCCTGCCAACAATCACCTCGTCACTGCCACGTTGTCTTCTTGAAGCGAGAATCTGTCGTTTTCGCTTCAGGGGAGCAAGCTCGCAAAGTGGCTGGTTTCCTTTCGTTTCAAACAGCTGTTGAAACCGTACTTCGGCAAAGACTCTCCTGGTCATGGGCACGAGAGCGTTCTGAAGTGCCTTTACAGTTTTCGGGCGGCTTGCTCCCATTTTACCGATCTCGACCAGGGAGTGAATGGAAGTGAGCCTCAGGCCAAGAGGAATTAGTTTGACGTCACCAACAGTCAGCTTGTGCACACCCTGACACAAAGAGGCCAGAGAGTCTTGGATGAAGGTCGTGGTACCTAAGGTGAGGCCCGCAAGACCGCCGGTCAAGCGATCAACAATGTTCACGCGCTGTTTTGCGGTCAGGGAATCCTTCTTTGCCGTCTTCTGGACAACGCTTGTTGTTGATCTGGTGGAATACACCGCGCAATCCGAAGGACCCGAACTCCAGCGCGATGTTGATCCGCTGCGTGACTTTGACAGTGGAGATCTTGACCTTGATCGTGAATTCGATGTTTGGTTTCTCAGCCGTTGCACGTGTCGCCCACGTTTCATCAAGCGCGCAACACCCTCGGAAACTTGACCGCACTCCACACGCGCTTTCATTGCAGAATTCAACTCTTTCTCACCCCTCAGGACTTTCTGTAATTCCTTCAAATGTCTGTTGACTGTTCGAATGGCGACGGACAGGCGTGTCTGATCGATGCACATTTTATCGTTGTTTTCCGATGTTTGCAGAATCCACTTCATGCAGGCGAGAGTGAAGTCCGACGGAAATTCGACGGTAACTTTGCCATCGTTTGACACAGACATAAAACCAGTTTCCTTCAGATTGTCTGCAATCGCGCTGAAAACGTCACACTGTTTGTTCTCCACCAAGTATCGTTTCCAAATTTGATTTTCGAATTCTCCCGCTGTGAAGCTCTTCTTCTTGCTGTCAATCTCCTTCAGTGTTTCTGAAACCCAGGTTTTCAGGCTTGATGAAACCACATTCGTGTTCTCAGAGTCGTGGCAACAGCACAAAATGCCACTTTGTTTCCCAATTGTCGCTGCAAATTTTGTTCTCAAGGACTCTTCCAACGTGGCTGGATTGACCTTGTGTAATTTCGCCTGTTGCACCTTCACTTTTACTTCTCCGAAGGTTGTCTGCAACTCTTCGAGAGCGAAGAAAGGCTCGACCACCGAAACAACCTGCGCTCGTTGGAAAGGTTTCAAAACACTTTTCAGTTTTTCAAGTGTTTTCGGTTTTCCCTTCCCCATCGCCTCCAAGCGCTTGACAACCTTTTCCTGAAGATTGACTCCATCACAGGAGTCTGATACGTCCATCTTGTCCTGAAATAATCACTGAAGTTGCAACTCAACAGCTTTATTCCACTTAAATACACCTAAAAGCGAAAAGTCGTGCAGACAACGTTTGACCGGAAGTGTTGTGAAACTGGTTGTGTTTACGTCACATGACATTCGCTTCCGGTTCTTTCAGCGAATCATGTCGCGCTTTACAAAAAAGTTTCTTCGCTTCGCGCCCAATAGAGTCTCGCGACTCATCTTTAAACTGCATGCCGCAACTTTTGAAGCCAGGGTGAAGGATTTTGAAAGGATTTGAAGATTTTGACATTATCACAGCAAATATTTCCCACAAGCTTCAGCTGAATTGTAGTTGCGAAGAGAGGAAACTCAGAAAGGTTTGGTTTGGACTCGGCAGAACTCATAAACGATTGAAATGGCACACCTTGTGCGACATTCGCGAAGATGGCTGCCAAATTTAAATGCTTCAAAGAGAATCCAGAGTCTTGACTCTGGAACCAGATTCTATTTCTGTCGTGGTTGAGTCGAATCGTGCCCCTCGTATTGGAGTTTCCAAATGTAGAAAGCTCGATATTAAGTGCCATCAGTTCCGGACGGAACTTCGAATTTGATCATAATATCAGGTAGTCGCAGACCTGTCATTCCTGACACGACAGCTGTGGGTGTAGGCTTGTCTGTTGACATCAAACGGTTTCGTGCAAGTGATCTTGACAAGTACGAGGATGAGTTCCCTTCTACCTTTCGTGTCCTCAATACGAGGTTGATTCAAATAAGTTTGGCCAAGCATGTTGACGATCGCGTCGCATTCTGAGTGCGGTCAGTTCATTTTCACACATTGCAACGTATCACTGACCTGGCAGACTTTGCGCGATCATCAGCATGTTTGGCCAAACAT
>JAAUXT010107647.1_pt1 | contig 11409 bp, 10 predicted proteins | sample 7278171 | NCBI WGS metagenome assembly JAAUXT01 (sample SAMN14350112, study PRJNA611818) | marine sediment metagenome | isolation source: surface marine sediment (1.8m) | place: French Polynesia: Moorea | collected 2018-08 | reverse complement strand
TGGGGCACTTGGCCTCTGGACCAATCAGAGGGCTGGATTTTGAATTCTAGACCAATCAGAGGCCTTCCCGCCCTCATTATCTCTGCCCCATAGTGGGGGGCTCTTCTCTCACTCTGCATTTTCATGCCTTTGTGCTTGGGGTTTTGTTTCATTTGACACCGATACAGGTTTGTTCCTGTTTTCTATTATGGTATTCCAGGTGCAGAGACTCACAAAAATGTTTTGTCTCTTTTCTTTTCCCATCTGCTTTCCTGTGTGCTGGCTAAAACATCGGCCACAGTCTGATCTGTGGGCTTGTGCTTTGGGGTTGATGCGCGTCTGCGGCCGTGGGTCCAAGAGCTTGCTTGGCGATGTCGGGAGGGTTCCTGTCAGTGGGACGCTAAATATCAACTTGTGATTCGTTCAGAAAACATCACGCGTAATTTTTTCAAATTTTCTCACAGATTGTTCTGCACAAATCGGTCCCAAAGAGAGTTTCAAAATAAACTTCCGATATTTTGTGCTTGAAAATGTCCAAGAAACGCTGAGTCACAAAACGACGCTGAAATATGAAATTCAGCCCTCAGGATCTTTGGGTTTGTTTGCAACAATCGGCAGCGGGAGAGGCATCCATCGTGACACACGCATTCTTTCCTTCTTTGATTCTCGTTTTCTCAAGCAAGAATTTTCTCCGAAGCCTCCCACCGGATCTGCAGGGCTATGAACTGATATGGCACAATCCAGTTCACTATTACCTGAGGTTAAACGGGTCTTATTAAATCAAGCGAGTTCTTCACATAACCAGGCACCTTCAGGAACAATAACTCACTTCGGTTACGATTCCAAGATGGTCGATAACGCCAGAAATTATTGACAATGTGCGTAACTAATGGTACACATCGTAAATCATGGCAAAAGAAACACCTCCGTGCAAGAGACGTTCCTATGAATGTGCTGCTGTTTGCATGATTGTAAAATGTTGTGGATCGAGATTTGGACGTGCGCACACAAGAAGATTCAGCAACAGATTTTGGATTGGTCAAAACAAAAGGGCACTCGGTGAATATCAAAAGCTTCGAGCTGGAAGCCCAGATTTCAATTGGATTCTGCAAATTGTGACGAGTGGTGAACAAGAACGCACAACCTGTGCCCCAACGCCTGGCAAATTCCGCAGCAAAATCCGGAAGACCATAGGATGCCAATGCGAGAATTCGCAAAGTCCTGTTTAACATTGTACACACACATCCCAGTGCAGGGATTCTGTTATTGATCCAGATGCATCTGTTGTGCACAGCCACATGGAATTGTGCGCATCAGTTTCCGATGTTTTCTCATTTTCTCAGATTGGGTCAAATGTGGCTGAACCAGACTGTCCGCCTTGATGTTGGTTGTCAGTTGACTCGTTTCGCAATGTTTCTTGTTTTGAGAGGTCACTGCCCGTCCTTTCCACGTTACAGATGTCGAGGTCTAATACCAAGCCGTGCGATGATCTTTGAATGGCAAAAAAGATTCCTCGCGTCACACCGTCAAATGGATTGCAAAACAAAACCCAAACGATTTGCCCGGGAAACTGAACAGACTTGGTAGTTACGCTGGTATCTCTCTGTCGACAACTCGGTCAATTTCTGTTTCTTCGCACTGCTGTCGCGAACAGTCAAAATGTTTTGTCTTGTTTTTTTGACTAGGATCTGCGCAAAATTCCTTGAAAAAAATATAAGCATCTCTGAAAGAAGGACTAAACTGCACTGCACGACACGAATGACATACCTCAAGTCTGTCGAAGTATTCATCCATAGTGAGGGGCTTTCCCTTGCCCTTCGGGGCCTTGGGCTGCGTGGCGGGCCCATCCCCGCCGCTCGACCCCGCCGCCGCTCGAGAGGCGATGATCATGCTGCTCCTCGTTTATCAATCCTCACCAAACAGTTTCAAATTCGACGGTTCATGTTTGAATGCTTTCTGTCAGCAATTCCCCTCATGAATTCAAGTCTTATAACTTTGTTCGATGTTTCAGCAACATTTTTAAAAACAACGCAAAAATTCCAGCTTGTTCAATCCACTCAGAATCGATTCACGAAAGTGCAACTGAACAAGGATTGTGTATGTTGATGTCTAAAGACTGAGTTCACCTTCTAGTGTTTCTGCGCAACACAGGCACCCGAGTGTCCACAGTCCAGAGCTTGCTGTGGTTTCAGATGCTCTGAAGAAGCATAACAAAGTGAACAGCTTGCATCAGACACTGCCATAACTTGGTGCCCACTTGTCCAATTAATTTCGAAGATTCCCAAGAGCAGCCGGCAATATTCCAGAGATAGATCACTTCAGTGCTTGTTTGCTTCTGCTGACTTCGGAGCGACACTTGAAATGAATCATTGCAACGACCGTCTCAAATTTGGGCGTGTGTGTATTTGAGACAAAGCCCGTCTTGCTTCTGTTTGAGTAGCTTTTGCACTGCTTCCGTTTCAGCATTGAAATTGTTCCATCGCATGCAAACAACCAAAGCAGCTGTGCGTCTCAATTTTTGCAATTATTTTAAATAAGCGAGTAAATCCAGATTACTGTGCACCAACATGTCATCCACCAGAACAGTTTCTTCCGTGAACATGTCAGCCCCAATTACAAAACCAACAGCTCTGTCCGACCATTGCTGTTCCAACATTTTTGATCCTTAGCGCAATTTTCTTCAAATCCGAGAGTGACGGGGATGTTTTCAATCCAGTTTTATGTGCGCTTCCTTTCTCACGTCTCAATCGGACTCGCATGCACAGTATTCCCAGATGCGCCGTGTAATCTCAAGGAATCCCCGCCAAAGCAAGAGCTGTTCCTTGACAATGTGTGTCATCTTACAGATCCGCACTGATCAGTCCCGGTCCGCCGACAGCTTTCCCGCAACGGGACGATTCTGTTTTGCACTAAGTGCCAGATCTGGTTCTTCGAAGCTGAGAAGTTTGCATGGTAATGGAAGACTACTGTCTCCTCGTGTAAAATGCTCAGTACTTTCCACTCAGATCTGAATGTGTTTTTGATCCAGGTCAGTACGTACTTACTGTGTGATGAACACACACGTGTTCTGAATCCACAAAGATCACTGCAACGCGTTGACAAAATCCAACAGAGTTGGAGATCATTTCAGTGAACAAAGTTGTCGTTCTTTCAACAAACGGTTTGGTCCATTCATGACAGCAGGTGGTTTGGCATTGAAAACATGCAGACATTGTTCTTTCAGGCTGAACTTGCCCACTCGTGAACTTTGTTTCGCATCGAAAGCGATGTTTTGTCGGGTCTGTTGAGACGCGCCCCGCAGGAGTGGAGGAGAGCGCCGAAAAGAATCTCCGGGTCGCACTCGGAATGAAGAGGCGCAGCTTTTGACGGTAACGACTCCAGGATCCCGGTCACTCCCCACAGTAAATTATTCCTCCACCAACACTCTGAAAACCTGCACTGGTTTGTTACAAGTGGGCTCTGCATCAGACAAAGGTGCCTGGTGGACAAGAAAAGACCCGAGACCTTGCACATGCTTCTGCTGGCGCAAAAATTCAGGCCAGTTTCTCTGATGCTGATGCACCAGTGCTAAAGTATTACAAGTCTCACAAAGGAAACGCAAGCGATAAATTTGTACTGAGGGCATCCAACTCACATGAACGTCTGGTCCAGGAAGATGGACTGACTGACGACGCACCTCTCGTTCGGAGCGAGATGCGCAAGACTGAAAAAGAAACTTTTCCTGCCCAAGTGAGACCAAAATGGGGGCGTCATGTTCACAAATGCGACCAACAATAGAAATTGATGCACCCCTTGGTTACTGAAGACGAAGCTGAAAACACAAAACCAGAGCCACACACAGCCGGCCGTTTGACAGTGAACTGAAGCTTTTCCCCGGACAAGGCTGCTCCAATCACTGGCGGCACGAGGGAAGGTGGACGCCACTGCGCCCTGACCCAGACGAAGTACATTCACTGCTCTGCGAGGTGGGGCAGGGAATCAGAGATTCATCAAGGCGGCTACAAGGTTTTTCCTGAATGATATTCACTTGGGTGGCATTGTCCAGTGTTGCGCTTGTTTCCTGGAAGGATCCAAACGATTTGCTTTGAGCGTTGACCCGAAGCAGAGTTTCATTGTGGAGTTGTGTTTGGCTATGATTACACGCAGGCTTTGCGGTCGACAGAGACTCAGCAATGTTTATCTCCGCTTTCTATTGGGACAACGACACAGACAACCTTTTGTGAAGCGTGTCCAGCTGTGTCAGTTTGAGTTTTTCTCATGCATAGTGAGTTGGTTTGTCTTCCATTTGGCGCACAATCTTCCAACAGGTCTATCCGTCTCCTCCGCCCATATTGCAGAGATCGGAAGCTCCGATACAGGGAACTCTCAGAAGGACCTGAAGGACCTGCATTCAAAGGACACTTATTCTTTTGTAGGAGATGCCAGTTGGACAGCAGTACTTCCTTGACTGCTGGCTCGAACAGGTGAACTCCAGACGAAAACTTCCCAGAAAGAACCCCCGTGTTTCATCAGCACATTTGGTACACTGAATGTTGTGAACTGTGCACAGGAGTCCGAATTTTCACAGCGTGGTGAGATCCAATTGCTGCTCCTGTTGCCTCAGTTCGAGAAAAGCATTCTCATTAATCTCACAGATAAGTAACAAGTCAGCATGGGCCTCAGCGGCGTGCTCAATTAACTTTTGAATCAGTGAATTAATCAGTTTCGAATTCAATCCGGTTTCAGCTTCAACAGTCAGACCTGACTTTCCATCTCGTTCCACCAGGTTGCTTCTGTCGTCGTGATTGTTCCACTTGCAGTTTTCTCCAAGGCATTGGCTTTGGTAATCCTGTCTCAACAAAAATACATAATGCGTGTCAAGTGTGGGATACGAAGTGTTCTCTCCCACCACATTGACAGTGTCAAATTCGGTTCATTGTCGTCTGTTTTTATTGGAACACGAGTACGTAGAGTTGGCACAAAATGTTAGCCCGAGGCCGCAGGAACTCCACAGTCCGCAACTGGGTCGCTCTGATCGGGTGGCGGGAGGGTTCGTCCGCCTCGAGTCGGGTTGGTTCCGCCCGATCAATCACGGCGCGGATTATCCGGATCTCCTGCGAGTGTATGCGCATGCACATGTGTGGATCAGACCCCGCAATCAATCCACCCTCCGTTCCAGACCGCTCTGGTCCATGGACTGACACTGTCACAGCTGAGCTGAGACCACAATGGTGGCCTGTGGTTCAAACGTAGAAATCAGACTCAAGATGTAAAATCTAAATTGACAAGACGAAATATATCAAGACAAGCTGGTGTGGATTGAGTTGGAGCCGCTCGTTCTGAATGTCCACGGTGGATCTTTGGAATGCCTGTGTTCCGAGGGACTGGTTACAAAAACTCTTCAAAGGGCATGTTTGAATTTGTGTATTTAATTTCAGAGTAACAAACAATTTTTTCAAGCGAAGACAGAGCAACACATTGGCTGCAGCTGCGTCTTGTGATCCTGAGCAGCTGATCATGATTGATCCTGCGTTGTCTCCAGTCGGATCACACACACGAAAAACAAATTCAAACATTTTGCGCAACGAATTCCTCACCACATCCTCTCAGTCAAACTTGGATTGATTTTCGATATTTGAACAACCTGCATCTCTCACCGCAGACAACAGTGCACTTGGAACCAGAGATAAAACGTGGAAAATTTTGAATGATGAAACTGGACTTGTTTCATACTGGGGCGCAGTTGTCCAGAAGGAAAGTCCAGTCTTCGAGTCCTGTTTCTGTTCAACTTAAACGGTGGAGATGGATGGGAGACTCATCTCGGTCCGAAGGCAGAGCCACGCAGATTAAATGGACATTAATACATGAAGGATTACCTCCGTCAGATCAGGGGTCCTCAAAATTCAGCAGAGGAAATTTAACGTCCACGAATTTATCATGGTTACGTCCAGAAACTGGAATGTTTGCAAAACCGCATCTGTGAGAAGGAAACGTTCTGTGCTTCTTTTTTGTGACACTTTGACATGCGAGTATGTTGTGGCTGTTTGACCTTCCAGGAAGGGAAGTTGGAAGTTCAAACCCAACAACTAGTCACAACGTGAAACAAGAACCTTTCTCAGTGTTGACACGGGCCTCGGGAGGTTCTCAAGTATTTTTGGAGACTGAATATTGGAAGAAGCAAACCTTTTGGATTCTGAATTGTGTGAAACACAACGTGCGGCAAAGCGTGCAGTGGCACACGCAAAGTGCTGAAGCGAATCGCAATGAACTTTGAGTATCTCCTCTCCAACCAAATCTGGTTTCCACCAAAACACAGCAGGCACTTGATCTTTTTCTTCCCAGTGTGGCATGCAATTAACTTGTGCTCCACAGTGGCAATATGTCTCACGACTGCACCGCAAGTGTAGCAATCTGTTTTGAGTGCCCACTCTCCAGACAGATACTCAAACTGTGATCATGTATTGACTTCCGCAGATGTTCCTCTGTGCACTGTGAACAGCGAAACATTTCCTGACACTCTGTATTTGGAGTTTACTTTTTCATGATTCCTGGAAAATTTGACACACAAGTGAGCACAGCATTGACTACTGTGTTCTGTGGCGCTGTACAATCGTGACCACGACATCACTGTCCAAAGATATTCCTTCTGCCTGCACCTTCACAGTTTCTATTCGAACGAATGGCTGCATGCTATTGCTGAACACGTTCACCCTGGTACACTGTATGTGTTTCTGTGCAGTTCATACAAAATTTTTCATCTTGGGAGACTGTTTAAATTTCTTGGCACCAAAATTGGTGATCTCTCTTGAACGGAAAGACAAGTTGGAATCTCGGAACTAATGTTATTCTGACAAACTCTGTTTCCACAGCTGGTTCGACAAACGACTCACTTGGGAAATACGACTCGTAAGTCGACAGATAAGAAAACAAGAGTCAAATCCAAGTGTGAAGCTCACACAAACAGATCAAAGATCACGAAAACCTTCACCTCGACCCTTCCCGTTTTGTGAAAACAAATCTGAGAAGGCTCAGATTGTTGGACAAAGAAAGACACAGATGTTCAAACACAGATATTCAACTTGACGCGTGCGTCGTCTGCTCCAACCAAGGAAACCCTGATCCCTCCGTTCATCTCCTTGAAGCTGGAGTGAGAAAGCACCCACAACGGACAATTCCAATCCTGGAAAACCCTGAAAGCTATTTTGTCTCACAATGGCCATTTGGGCATTTTGAGAACTGCGTAGCAACGCATTAGTGATCCTCGAGGCCCCATCAGCCAAAACCATCTCCCTGCCAGTCAATACAGTTCAATACTAATTATTCAAAGTGGGACCTTGGAGTCTATTACTCACCCACGCTGAGTACAGGAGTCACAGGTTAAGTGACCATAACGGGAGAAGAAGGCGCCAGATGTGGGGAACGTGAACGTAAAAATCACAGCTTTGAACATTTCAGCAGAACCAAAGCGGACAACACAAATTTGTTGTTTGACTTGGTGCAGAGTTTCACTTCTAATTCGACTGTGACCGTCCAACTGACAAACATCACAAAAAAGCCTCACCTTCTCAAATCTTCTGGGATAAACTGTTTTCCTCATGATCAGCAACAGTTTCCAGTGTCACGGGATTTGTTTTGTTTTGTTCAAAACAGCTGCAGCCGACTTGAAGGTACGACTCGAAAGTCGGGTTTCCTTTTCCTGTCACCAGCCTGAACTTGACGCCAGCAAAGCTTGCAAAATAATTCAAACAGCGTGCAAATGACACAAAATCATTGCTGGTGGTGTTGCTAGCAATCAACAACAGGGTACAACCTTCTATTCATGAGTGCTGCGAGCAAAGATTTACATTGTGTTTGTGCATCAGCGACTCTAAAATGTCGATTTTCACACAATCATAGCACTCGACAAGGAAGCGTTGCACCTCCACGTGGAGTGTGCAGGGACATTATCAGACTTCCTGATGGAATAACACCTGAAGCGCGTGGTTGCTAATGACGTTGGGTGTGTCCCTGTTGCGCCTGTGCGGAGCGACAAATTTACATTCATGTGGACCAAGCATCTCTTTGACTCTGCTGGATCAAGCATTGGGCGCTGGAAGGATGCTTCTTTCAAAGTATAGAATGGCATGAGTTTTCGTCTTGGGAGGATGGAAGCTGGATCCGCAACAGATGTGCTCCCTGTCACGTTCAGCGAAGCTACCACTCCAAAAGTACTCGCGAATTCTCAAAATCCTCAAGACCTCGGCATGACATTCCTTTTGATCAACGGCGCAGATTTAGGCTCGTCTGTTATTTCTGCGCCTGCACCTCCAAGAACAGAGCATTATGGTGCCCCTTGTTTATTCCAAAACAATAGGGTTTGCACCAAGGGTGACGAAGGGTAGCATTCACAACAAGAGGCACCAGTGAGCACTGGGCCGACCCAATGGAGAGGTGAACTGAAACTGACAAGGTCTGCCTCTTTTGGCTGCTTTGTCTTGGCATGGTTGTTCGACACTTGATGATTCGAAAGTCAGTGGAAACGGTGGGAAGTCAGTTGGTGAGTGGAATGGTATCTGAAAAGAGGTGACTGTGTGGCACGGAGCGACTCGTATAATTGACTTGTTTTAATTGCAAGAGAATGAAGCTGTTGCACCGAAATTGCTGATAAACTATTTTGCAGCCGTGAGTGCGTGAACTGTCTGCCATTTGGTGTCATGTACACTGTGTTCGACGTTCGGCAGCAAAAATACCACTGACAGTCTTGAGATCCTGTGTCTTGGGCAAAACAGTCATATTCGGTCTTGGGTCTGAAGCAGTACATTTTTACCAAACAGGTTCACACTTTCAGCAACGAGAATTGAAAGAATTTATGTCAAAAATCATTTTGAGTGCAACCTTGACGCAGACAGGTGAATCAAATGTCCAGAACGATTCTCTTGATCTGACACCAGACGAGAAACGAGTGATTCTGTTCCACTCTTGGTTGTCGGTTTCTGGTACCGAAGAGAACAACAGGCAGAAGATTCGTTTGTTCTGCAGAGATTATGTCTCTCTCAAAGAAAGGTCCTGGCTCCAGAAGGGCGCTTTGAATAGGATGCAAAAATGGCTCACAACGCCGTGAATACATTTCCTCACATTAACCGCAGTTTCGGACTGTTAGCTCAACAAAAACAGGGCAAATTAGCTCCAAATTGAGTGGAGATCACATTTATGCATGATGGACTTCAGCACAAAATGACAAGTCAGATTGACGTGAGGAAATGTACATTGATGTGGGCGTTAATCAGTGCTGCGTGCACATTTCAGTGTGTTTGGAGCTGCAGAAGTTGAGCCTCCTTCCTGAGTTTCCTTCGCATAGCTGCAACTCTTTCACAAGTCCTGATTCGCAAAACATATTTTCTCTCAACAACAAAATGCAGCACCTGAGAAGAATTTACAATTCCCTGCTTTTGACACAAACGACCGCTTGTACAAGGCAGGAAAATCTGTCTCGAAAGTTTGCACCCTGCTGCAAACAGTGGGTTTCCAAGAGCAAACATTCACAGACAGTGATTAGTGCCAACGTCAATGTTTCCATGGCACGAAAAGGTCTTCCGTCAATGGTTGAAAAACGACAAAGAAATTTTTGAAGCCTACTTGTCTGCAGCGTGTACGGAAAATTGGTTTGTACAACAATTTTTGTTCGGGATATGTTTCTGGCTCTTGCACTGTGCAGATTCCTGCAGAGCACGCGCCCACACACCTCTAGAGGAAAGGGCCGATGTCAACTGAAAATTTCGATATTCTTATCTCGTCGCTCAAACTTCTTCGTTGAACTTCCTCCATTGGGAAATAACCATCCATTTCTGACGACACTCTGATTCTGGTGCATTGCGTGGCACACCGTTCCTCACTTGGTCACGTTGGAAAATGTTCACACTTGCGCGCCCATTGTACGAGTTTTTCTGCAGCTTCACCCTGGTGCGCCAGACTGTTTCACCTTCGATTCAAGTCCAGTGTCCTTCAGTCACTGTGGATTTTTGAACACTTCTTGGAATTGACTGCTTCCAAATAATTCCCGTTTGGAACAAACACGTTTTTGATTCGCCGCCGTCTGAATCTGTTAAAATCGCAACCAACAAAACAAGAAAGGTCTTCTTTCGAGGCATGAGACCTGCCAGAAAGGAGCGAAGAAGTGTTCCAGTAGGATTGTGCAAAGTGGGTGAAAATAACTCAACTCACGCATCATTGTCCAAGGTTTGTTCAGGATTGTTCCTCACACACAAAAGTTCTTTGTGTTACTTTGTCAAAAAACCTTGGCCAACTTCACAAAGATTTTATCAAAGAAGGGACACAGAAACCACTGAATCTGTCTCACATTCTCATTCTGATGTCATTCACTGTCGTTTTGGTCTGTTCACACGCGCACTGGAAGAAACCAAACAAGTGGGAAGTTTCACTCCGTCTTTGATCACCACGACAATTTGAGAGATCCTCTTCAGCTCGCCAAATAAAAGAACGCACCTCAGAGATCTGGAGCTATTTGCTGGCTGATCGACTGCGCACAATCGTGTTTTATGCAGTTCCACGCTCCCAACACTGATCGAATTCCTGCTCGATTTGAACCACTTTCACCGAGGACACTTGTTGATCGCACAACAGGTGAGACACCTTTTTTTTCTCAACGCCGACAAAACAGGACACAGAGAATGACAGAGCGGCTGTTGAAAATGTTCTGCAAAAATTTCCGGTTTCCATATTCTCGGAAACTGAACGCCAATTTTCTCCGCTTTCTCCTCAGAGCTGGACACTTTTGAGGTTCTTGATGTTCAGACGGTGCCGACTTTGCACACTTGGCCACGTTATCTGTTACATAATAGTTCCAAGCAGTGTCAACCTGGACAGGTGCAGAAAAGCTTCCAAGAGACAGTCACGCTGCAGAATGTAGCAAGACACAACCTTGCTTTGAGTTGTGCAGTGTTGAGCTGAATGGATCTGGTCAGGCACCGCACAGAAATCTGGACGCCCTCAACGGTGCATTGAGCAATGACCATTGCACAATCAGGAAATCAAGAGGAATCCCATCCGCTGTAAATCTATAAGACAAAGGTTGTCAGTTCAGAGTTTCCAGTGTTGTGCACCGAAATTGCTTGTTCACCCACGAAATATGGTGGTTCCTTGGGCAGCACACAACCTGACAGCCACCAGCACTTTCGGTGACCCTTTCCTGCCTTTCGAATTTGGCTGACTTTTGTTTGTGTCAAACAAACTTGCGCTGAGCAAGGTGACATCCTTTGGCTTTGGGCACCAAACATCTTGTGTCCCCTGAGTGAAAAAAAAGAGTACTGAATACAATCCAGAACACGCCTGGATGACGAACACTGTCACACTCCACGCGAATGGAATCTCGAAGAGACCTGAATTTCTGGATGGAAAAGATTGCCAGCCATAACTCATGCATTCGGGGAACTTCCTTGCGATAGGAAGCTGTTC
>JAAUXT010048408.1_pt1 | contig 11411 bp, 13 predicted proteins | sample 7278171 | NCBI WGS metagenome assembly JAAUXT01 (sample SAMN14350112, study PRJNA611818) | marine sediment metagenome | isolation source: surface marine sediment (1.8m) | place: French Polynesia: Moorea | collected 2018-08 | reverse complement strand
CGTACACACAAACACACACACTGACGGACACACACATGCGTGCACGCCTTTGTGGAACAGAGCTCGCACGAGACACGCGTACTTTGCCGGCACCTACGCACACACACACACACACACACAAAGCAGCGCACACACACTGACGGACACACACACGCGTGCATGCCTTTGTGGAACAGCTGGCACGAGACACGCGTACTTTGCCGGCACCTACACACACACACACACACACACACACACACACACACACACACACACACACACACACTCGCGCGCGCGCGTGCGCGCGCGCACTTTCGTCACATGAGCAGGAACAAGCCGTCTTCAATGCCTCCAGAAAATGAATCCAGGCCTCATCTTTGGTGAAGGCGTTGTGCGAGTACTGACAGTTCGTCTCAAAACTCGCCGTATTCAATACAAATTTTTGAAATCCAGTTCGTCTCAAAACTCGCGATTTTCAAGTGCAAAATTTTGAAATCCAGAAAAATACAATATACCTGCACTGGAATCCTGTTGTCAAATCCTTTGAAGTTCAAAATCAATCCGCGTCTGCAGGTGATTCGGTTCCACCCGAACGGCGCCTACATCGCGACCGGCTCCACGGACCGCACGGTGCGCATGTGGTCCGCGCAGGACGGACGCACCGTGCGTCTCTTCCAGGGCCACCGCGCAGGCGTCATGGCGCTGGCGTTTTCTCACGACGGGCGTCTTCTCGCGTCCGCAGGTACGTCGGGCAACTACGTGAGACGCAGGCTGCGTTTGATTTGCAATGTTCTGCGTTCAGCTCTGCGTTTTGCTGTGCTGCGGTTCACTTGCTGCCACAAATGGAACAGAATTCACTGCAGAGCGCAGAGTTGCATTGTTGCAAATCGAATGACCTTCTCTCGCAGAGAAATGCAGAAACTTAGCGCACAACGCAAATCAAATGGCTGTGAGCCTCGGTTTACGCTGGATGCGTCGCGCGTTGTTGGTCACAACACTGTCTGCGGAAGCTGGGTTTGGGGGAGCAGACTGTCAGTTCTTGCGGCTCCCTTTTCAACTTGCACAGGAGCGCATCGCATCCAGCATGAATCTGGCCTCACAGGCCTGGCTGTTCTGAAAGTGTGCCTGTTCGCCCGGGTTTATTGTGCGCTTCTTGAACTGAAAATGACATCAAAAGAATGGGTGTGCATTGTTTCAATGGGACCTTGATCTCCCCGGACAAGGGCAAACGGGCCACGTGTCTCGGTGAATGTTGTTCATGGGTTGTTGCGGTGCGTCAGTTTGGAAAGTGCTTTGTCAGCAACGTTTGCCAGAACCACGTGTTGTGTCATATCAGTTGCCTGCAGCACGTTGGTCTGTTGCAGAAAGTGTAGTTTGATGCTCAGGAGTATTCCACGTGTCTGTGCTCTCACGAGGCCAGTCTCTCAACTCAACACAGGCAGCCCACGCATTCACGCGTGTTCGCGTTCTTGTTTGCAGGGGACGATAAGCGGATAAAGATCTGGGAGTTGACGCAGGGGACGCTGCTGAAGGAGCTGCGCGGTCACACGGACACCGTGCACGCGCTCGCGTTCAACCGAGACAACACGACGCTGGCGTCCGGTGAGGAAGGGTGGGGTGGGGTGACGGAGGGGAGGGGTGGGGAGGGGTGGGGGGAGAGAAAGGGTGGGGGGAGGGTGGGGTAATGGAGGGGTGGAGAAGGGGTGAGAGAGAGGCGGGGTGGAGAAGTGGGGTGGGGTGAGAGAGGGTGGTGGGAGGGGAGAGAAGGGAGGTGGGGTGAGGTGAGGGATGAAGAATGGCTTGGGGAGAGAAAAGCAGTGGAGGTGGGGTGGGGGAGAGAAGGAGAGGAATGGAGGCAAAGTGAGGAGGAAGGAAGAGAAAGGGAGGGTTGGGTCGGAGTGAGGGAGGGGTGGTATTCGTACCGTGTTGGAAGGGGTGGTGGGGGGCAGGGTTGAGAACACATCTGTGTGTTGTCTGTACATTTCATTGCCTGTTTTGCGGCAAATACGCCACACATTTTGCACCACGTGTTGCAACCCCTGCGCTTGCCACGCTGGTGTCAACGTGGGTGATAGATTTGACGTGCAATGGTGCGCCTTTGCAGGTGGCTTGGACGGGATGGTGCGTGTGTGGGATCTGCGGAAAAACGTCCCAACATCGAGCCCCAGGTGAGGGTCGCTGTATCCCAGGGGTGGATCTCAGGGGACCCCTGACCCCAGAAAATTGGATTTGGTTCCCCCTTCCTCTCTGTAACTATTTTCGCAGGCACAATGAGGTTGATTTTCGCAGAATTGAATACAACAAGAAATGCCAATCTTTGCAAGGCGGTGCCAGATCCTGAATCCACCATAACATCCAGTTGATGGGTGTAACACTGGTTTCAAATGACCACATGATCACCACCCACTGAATGTCAAAGCCTGGGCTGTTGCTGTGTAAAAAGTAACCCCCGTGTGTAAGTCGCACCCAAGTGTGAGACGCACCCCAACTTTTTGCCTTGATTTTCTGTTGTCAGAAATGAGTTTTGGCGCACGTAGGAAATGACGCACCCCCGGTTTGATGCTCAAGTTCAGGACAAAGGGTGCGTCTCTTACACGTGTGGATACGGTCACGTGACGTACCTTTCCTCGTCTTTCAGTGAGGTCCACAGTGACGTGCTCGGCGCCTACCCCACCACGTCCACAGCGCTCTACAGTCTCGTCTACAACGCGCGCAACGTTCTCTACGCCACCGGTGCACAAACCACCGTCTCTTAGCGACGGGACCAGCGCGCAAGCCACCGTATCTTAGCGACGCGACCAGCGCGCAAACCACCGTCTCCCAGCGACGGGACCAGCACGCCAACCACCGTCTCCTGGCAAAGGGGCGATCCCGCCGTGAGGTGGACCGTTGCTCCGACAACGGCGTCCGAGGACTCAGACTTGTGCTGCCGTTGCGGGGCGCACTTGAAGACGTCTGCCGCCTGTGCAGGTTCCGATGGAGTTCTCCCGTGTCTTACGCTGCAGAGCTTGCTGCGGAAAACCTCGTTTTGGAAGTGGCAAAGCTGGCGGGCACAATTATCGCAGTGCAAATAGCAAATGCAACCGAGCGTGACGTGACGGATCTTTTGAGCATGTGTCCTGGATTCGGGTCAAGATTGATCTTTGCGTCCAGGGTCCGTGTCAAAACGTGAGCTGAACTTCCCGGACCCGCGTGGATACGTACGTGATAGGTGCTCATGTCCTCTTGTTTTGTGTTTTGGCGAGAAAACACTTCATGACTTGCAGGGTTTTCACGTGCAGCACGAAACGAACAGACGCGTCGCTTGACTGGCGAGTCTTGAGGATGAGATACGAGTATTGCTCGTGGAAGTGATTTTCCTGACTGGCTGGGGTTTGCACGAAAGATTGCAAAAGCCAACTCTTCATTCACCAAAGTGTCAACGACGAGTTTGCGTCTGATTGTCCAAACTAACCTTGGAAGTGTTCGATTCTATTCGAGCGCTCAGACCGCGAACTGGCGGTGCCTTCCACAAGTTCTGTCCTGAGGAGCACCAGCTGATGACAATTTTTGCAAATTAGAATCCATCCTTGGGGTTGCACCACCAGCTGACGTGGCTTTTCATCAGCTGGTGAAGATCATCCTGAGTTGGTGTGGTGAAGATACTTGGTGACGGACGCACCACCAGATACTTCAGCTGAAGCAGGCACGTTGTGCGTCAACTGAGAACTTGCAGTTCAAAATGAGGGAATGGACGGGGGTGGGAGGGAGGGATGTTTCCGTTTCTTCTTTGTTTTTGCCTCACATTTTGAGAAATAAAACTTCTCAGCCAAACAGTTCTTTAAGTCCAACCTTTGGTGGACTATCTGTTGATATTTGCGAAGAAGCTTCCCAGAACTTGGACACAAGTATCGACTTGTCGCCGTGTGTGATGACAAAGGAAGTTTGGGTGGGCGTCACCTGCGCTTTGTTGTCAAGCACCTGTTTGCAAACAATCTCACGTGGTTGCGGTCGCCCTACTGCGCATGCGTCAGCAACGAATAGTCTCCAAGTCGGTCAGGGAATTTATATATTTCTTTGCAAGATTGTCACTTTTACGATAACTTTCTCATGATTAAAATATGTAGCAAAAATTTGACATCAATTTTTCTGCCCTTATGCACACAAAACTCCTTAAAAGACATTATTTGGAGAGTTTTTTGCCGTTACATCTGTTCTATTTTTGGCAGTGGGTTTTTCAACAAAAGCACGCTATTGCACAAGCTGCAAGAAACCTTTGTGGTTTCGACATACATTGATTTGTTTCGTGAGCTGTTCTGTTTTCTTTACCTCTGCATTTGACAAACGGACGTACACCGAGACAGGACAAGCACAGAAGGTGAGATATTCTTCCTGTCAAAACGAAACTTGGCTGTCAGTTTCGGAACGCCACATTTCGGCGAAGTTCAAAATGGCGGGAATTTTCGTTTGATTGTTGCAAGGTTCAATCCGTTTGCTTTGACGCTCCTGTCAGTTGGATCTGGACAATGCTCGTGAGTTCTGGGGTTGGTTTTTGTCAAAATTCAAGTGTTAATGGCAGGTGACTCCCTCAGAGAGCGTCAGTGAGATACGACATGCAACGGTCACACGCCTTCAGCATGATCATGTTGAACCCAGGGGTTGACACGCGTGACAACTTGTTTCCACGAAGACAAGTTTCCGTATTTTTCAGCAGTTTCGTTTCCTCCTCCCTGACGTGGAAGGATTGTTTATTTTTGCTGACCCCTGGCCGAACTGGGAAGGAAATGACGGTGCACAAATGCAAACACGTGTCTTGCAGTGTCAGCAAAATTGCAGCGTCACAAGGGGTTTTTCTATTTTCAGACAACAGAAGTTCACAGAACCGAAGATGTCAGCGACATGTTACGCGCGCGGGGGAGGACTGAAGATAAGAGACCCGTCACCTGTCATGGCGTCTGCTTCCTCGGCGAGTCCACTGGGAGACGGGACGTGCTGGTGAGTTGTCTGCTTTTTTTTCACGTTGGGAAAAGTTCTCGGTGGCCAAGACCACCTCCAACACCCACCCCTGGCCCATGGCTGGACCTGAGTGCAAAACACCACAGCGTCTGTTGTGCAAAAATTGGCGGTGCGCCCGTGTTCAAATGTCGTCTTGTTGGGATTGGGCTGGCGGGGGTCTTGTGGATGGCTGGAGGAATGAGCAAAGTGCTGACGCACCTTTTCACCCCAAAATAACGTGTCAAAACCCAGTAGGTGAATTTGGCCCCACCAGTTGGTGTGGTGAATCTGGCCTCACCAGTTGGTGTGGTGACTCTGGCCTCACCAGTTGGTGTGGTGAATCTGGCCTCACCAGTTGGTGTGGTGAATTTGATTTCACCAGACTCCAGTTGGTGTCTGACCCCCACCAACTGGCACCAGCATTCCACAAACCCTTTGTTATCGCAGTGTGAATTGGGGGGTTCTGGCCCCTTCTTTTCACTGTGTGTGCTGGGCTGTGACTGTTTTATACGTGTAACTGGCCCCCTATTCAGCAGTGTTGTGTTGGGCCCAGTTTTCACAGTGTGTTGAAACCTGTGTGTGACTGGCCCCCAGTTTTTACAGTGCAGCTGTACGCCCTCCCCCCTGTTCCTTTGTTTTCGGAGTGTCCTCCCCTGCCTCGCAGGTTTTATTGCCTTTATTGAGCTTCACTCCTGCGCCGCTCGTCATCTATCAGCCGTCGTTACGCGGATACCCCGTCACATGGTGACGTGCAGGCGCAAAATAGGGACTTTTAGCAAAGCGTGGATTTTGACTCGTGGCCTTTGTCGCAAATTGACAGACTTCTCCATACAAGCCACGTGGGAGGACAACAAATCAAGCTTGGACACTTCCACACGCACACACACAAACACGCACACACAACACACACGACACAAACCAACCACACACGCCACACACAGCACATGTACCACACCACAAATCACCACACACACACCACACAAACACACACACTTTCCGTTTATGTTTCCCGAACATCCTCCTCCACAGTCCGTTCCAGGCCACTGGCCTGTGCTCCGGATCATGGGGACCAACTGAGCAGCTGCTGATTGTTGCGAAAACAACAGAAGCTTTTTTCAGGAAACATCGCGACGTTGTGGCTCCTGTACACGTCACGACGTCGTCTGCGTCACGTGGCAGGTGAATCTGACGCGTCCCACGGTCAGCTCACCAATAGACGCTTCATCAGCGTCGCGCGTTGTACGTCAACATTTTTCTGACGTCACGTCATCTCCCAACATTCGCACTTTTGACAGGCTGTCATAACGGGCAAGGAAAATTTGAGAACTGAATTGGAAGATTTCAATCAAATTTCAATAAAAGGCGAAGCAGCTTCCTCAGTCTGTATTGGAAGAATTTTTTTCCTTTCTTCCATCAATGTGGCGCTGGCAGCTTCATCCTCACTCAGCTTGAGTGGAAAGTTTGGTGACGAGGAGGGAGGCGGAGGGATCTGAGCAGCTTCACCAGGTGACGGCGCAGTGACGCGCGACGCGGTCCCGGTACAGGACGGAACTACTTTATCAGCCTCTCACGCGCGCACGGACTCAACTTCAGAAAGTCAACTTCTGAGAAGATCTGCTTCAACATTGCACAGAGTGAAGGACGTTTCCTGGCACCAGTGCACTTGTGACCTGCTTGGTGTTGCCTGGTTGGCAAACTCGTTTCCGGAAACTCACGCACGTGGGCATTGCAAGGAACGCGCTTCCCTCCAGCGACTGTATAACTATCAGTGTGGAACTGGGACTCACGCTTCAGCAAGTCTACACCAGGTGTGATCCTTGTTCTTTTCCTGTGAGATTTAGCAGGGTTTTCGTTGTCACCTCTCTGGGACCAAGACACGCGCACAGGAGCAAAGGATAAACTCGAGGATTTCCTTGTCCGCCACAAGTGACAATTTGCAGAAGCAACAAAACTTCAGGCACTGCCTTTGCAGGAAAAGTGAAATTCAGGCAAAAACCAGACAGTAGACATTTGACAAAACAGACACTCTTACAAGGTCAAAACTTTTAAACCCGAAGGCCACTGGGACCACAGACGGAGATCTGTGAACACACACTGGCAACCACCAGGGAAAATTTTGTGCCTTTTGCGGACCCAGAGGGCAGAGCACAGAGCAGAAGCAAATTACATTCTGGAACACACATTGAAAATTTAACGAGCTGAGAGCAGCAAGCACTTCATCTCGACAGCCCACCGGAAGTAGAACCATAGCCGACCGGAAGTAGAACCACAGCCGACCGGAAGTAGAACCATGGAGTGCGAGCCCCTCTACATGTACAGCAATGGAGACTACGCGGACCCAGGGGGTCTTCGCCACAACGCGTCGGTGGGAGGGGCGGCGGCGGGGGCGGCGGGGTTGGGGGGCACTGCCCCGCCCCCGGACCCCGGGCCCCACTCCAACCTCACCTTCCTCATCAAGCAGACCTACAGCTACTTCAATGGTGAGTCAGTCAGCGCTTTCTTTGTTGTTTCCTGGCCACCTTGTCAGAACTCGGCTCGTACGACAAGCGCTTTTCACGTTGGTGGCGTCTTTTTGACGTCAGCGTCAAATTTTAACGCTGAACCCAATGGTGGAAGTTGGATGTCAGCCCACCAAGCAACCTTCGTTTTCCTCCTAAAATTGAAGCAAAGAAGATCAGGGACGGAGACAAGGATGGTCGTAGAGGCCCAAAACTCCTCATCTGTTCCAACAATTCCCCGCCAGTTTGTGCTTTGCAGACACTAAGTTTCCTTTCACACGCAACAGTTATCCAGGTATTTTGTTGGGTCCCGTCTAAGTTTCTCTGATACTTTTTTTACAAATTAAATCTGGGCCAATTCGAATGGACCTTCTTCCACAAAGCTGGCTCGCAAAGAACACAAAAATGTGGACGGGGATGTGACTAGTCGAGTGGGGGGGAACTGTGCGTTTTTGTTCCATAGACAATGGGCAATGAGAAACTTTAACCCACAAAAGGTTGAAAATAACTCGTGTTTTGGGAAGCAACGTACAAACGTCACGAACGTCACCGTGTCGGTTCGTGGCGCGTGTCGCATTTGTTTGGGGCAGATGTTCTCAACAATAGAAATGTCACACAACAGGTTTTGTGAACAAATTCCACGAAAAAGCATCAAATGCGAATTCATTAAGCGAATTCTACACAAATAGAATGGTGTGAAAGTTGAAATTTACGACGCCTGCACACAGGAAGGTTGAATAGGTTTTGAGAACCGTCCCACAGCTGCATTTGAACAGGTCTGTGACGTTTGGTGTCCAGGGGCGGATCCAGTGCGGGTGGGGGGGGGTCCAGGGAACAATGGGTTGGTTTGGTGGAACAAGACCCCTCACGCACGAAAACCTGTGGTTTTCTTTTTGTGGGGGGTCCTGGCCTGGACCCCACCCTGGATCCCACCACCTGTTCAGACACGCTTCGCCGTTCGCGCCTTGGTCTTACTGTGTTGGGTTCGACTGTTCGACCAATCTGACCACAATCGGTGTTGAGTGTTCGAATTCCCCCTGTCGCACAAAATCTGTTCGAGTTCTCCTGTTTCTGTGTCCAATTGAGAAACTCGGGGCCATGAAGTGAAAAGAACAAAAGTTGTGTGCTTTGAATCTTTGGTTCGTTTGTCGTTGCCGAGCATTCTGAGTTCGAATTGTGTTGAGACTGAGTGTACATATCATCTCGATACAATCTATCCCAGGCAATTCGAACACGATAACACCACCATCTCACTCAGTTTACACATTGCAACACTCAACACCTTTCGCCTTGCACAGGGAAGAACATTGCGTTCGGCTAGGTTTGTTAACATTTCAATTCATCCGAACCAAAAGTTCGCACAAATTGAGCGAGACCCCCCCCCCCCAACCAGGAGACACTGGTGTCAGGCCATTTCAGGTTCATCAGTCCCTCTGAGTGGCCTGGGAAAGGCTGTGTCTTGTGATGTCGTGCCACGAGAATTTTATCGAATTCTCTAAGAAATCGAATCAAGCGTGGTGCGTCTGTGGAACAAAGGGATTTTCATGTTGACGCGGTCCAGGTCAACTGCAAAAATAGATTTCATGAACTGCAAATGTCCAGTAGCATTTCAATGTGCCTTTTCACATTGAGTTTTGCAGTCGCAGTCAGGAATGATTTTTGCAATCAACTTCAAGCAGAGGACATCAATTTTGCTGTTTGACGTCGAGTTGAGTTTTTGCAGTTGAGGTCGGCTCAATGTGAAACCCTTTCTGGGAGGGATTTCACAAAGCGTCTGGGACTGCAGTGGACAGTGCGTCTGATTCTGGGCCCTGAATCCGGGGGTGCAAGTTCCTTTCTCTGTCCGTATGTCACGGGTCCCTTGGATTCCGGTGTGAGAGCATGGCCACACCCTGAAGCCAGAAGATACGCGTGTCTGGCCTTTTCAAGTCCCATCCAAAAGAGCCACACTCAACAAGCCTCTGAGTGGCATTTTCATAGGGTGTTTCTGGCCATGCATGGACTTGTAACCAAGAGACTCAGGTGTCTGGCCATATCTGGGTTGGCCCAAGTCTGACTGACTTCGCCCTGTCTCCAACCCAGGAGCGAAGGTGACCTCGCTGGCGGCTGCGGAAATCAAACACGCCCAATATTTCCCCCACTTCAAGCCCCCTTGACCAGACCTGGCTCCGCCCTGTGGTGCATTGTTTGTTCTTCTCGAGAGGCTATTGTGTCTGGGCTTTTGAAAGGCACAAAAGCTGCAAAAGTCTCCCGTCTTTTCTTTCCATATCGGGCGGGGCAGAAACCAGATTTTTTATCATCAGACTTAGAGTCGGTGCTCTCAGGATCAACTCCCCGACCAGCTCCTTCGTAGATTCCAATTCTTCGTTGAGTTTGTCTGGGCCTTGGTCCGAAATTTTTTTCCCTTGTGTCTGCTTGCGATATCGTTCGTAGTTTTCATACAGATGACGCGGCGTCAACATTTTGACACGACTGGACCATTTTTTATGCTCTCCATTGGGTGTCATGTTGAATTTGACGCCCACATTTCAGATTTTGACGCCAACGTCAAAAAATCTTACGCCGCCAGCCCTGTGTGAAAACCCCTGTTCTTGGTGTTGGTTCACTGAGAACTGAACACACCACCTGGAACAGGAAAGCTGTAGATCCACGCTGGACCCGTCCCACCTGACCACAAACAGTCCCAGTTGATACTCACATTTGACCTGGTGGTGCGTTTTGCTGTTACTCCGTGAACCGTCATCAATGTTTGCCCCTCACTCACCTGAACACGGCAGAGGAGACCACAATTCAAACAACCATCTCCAGCCCTTTTCATTCGAAAAGAAAAAACATTGAATGCCTTGCAGACATCCAATCTGATGAGAGTGCATCCAAATGAAAATTGAATTTTGCCGGACAATTCGGTGCCAGTGTGAAGGTACTGAGCTTCCCCGGTTGTTCGCAGCTCGCTCAGACGCACTGTATGTGGGCACATTGAAGCAAACCTAGAGACTCGAGTCCAGTAAATGAATACCACAGACCATGGACACGTGATCTCCATAGGAAACGTTATCAGTGATTTGCACCGGGCACCGGGCAATCGCAAAGCACTTAAATTGGCATCCAGAACGTTTTTCTGTCAGCAGCATTTTCACCATGAAGACAGTGCACAATACTTTTCATTTTGGTCTGCAGATTCGTTTTATGTGCATGCAGGACAATGCAATTGGGTGGACTTTGATCAAATCAAGAGTACAAGAAAACTTGTTGGCAGTCTTCCAAGGGAGTTTCAATTTGTGTTCTATTTTTGTGCTTGTCTGGTGCTGTTGACCTTTGATGACCCCAGGTGCAAATCACGCGAGCTCCACGGAGCTGTTTTTGTGGAGGCCTGTGAAACGCGTTGTTTACCACCTGCTGTTCCTCCTCAATGAACCGCACACATACACACACACACACACACACACACACACACACACACACACAAACACTGGCCCAGCCACACACACGCACACACACGCACACACGCACACACGCACACACACATACACACACACACACACACACACACACACACAGCGCACCGCGTCACACCGGGTGCACCTCGTCTCGCTCTCGCGTGACTTCGCCCGCTCCGTCGGCACCGCGGCGACTGGACCGGGTTCAGCAGCTCATTAGCACGGGAAACTCCTATTCAAGTCGTGTAATTCTCTCCGTCAAGTCTCAGTGCGATACGGAGCAAAGCAACGAACCCGCTCCCCTCCAGCGGATCCGGATCCAGGTCTGGGGGTCCAGTTCTGTGGGTCCAGGTCTGTGGGTCCAGGTCTGTGGGTCCAGATCTGTGGGTGCAGGTCTGTGGGTGCAGGTCTGTGGGTGCAGGTCTGTGGGTCCAGGTCTGTGGGTCCAGGTCTGTGGGTCCAGGTCTGTGGGTCCAGGTCTGGGGGTCCAGGTCCATGGGTCGAGGTCTGTGGGTAAAGGTCT
>JAAUXT010061186.1_pt1 | contig 11413 bp, 9 predicted proteins | sample 7278171 | NCBI WGS metagenome assembly JAAUXT01 (sample SAMN14350112, study PRJNA611818) | marine sediment metagenome | isolation source: surface marine sediment (1.8m) | place: French Polynesia: Moorea | collected 2018-08 | reverse complement strand
TTGTGCCCCTGTACAAGTCAATGTGTTATGCCCCTGTACAAGCCAATGCATTACGCCCCTGTACAAGTCAACATGTTACAAGCCAACATGTTACACCCCTGTACAAGTCAATGTGTTACACCCCTGGACAAGCCAACATGTTACGCCCCTGTACAAGCCAACGTGTTATGCCCCTGTACAAGTCAACATGTTATGCCCCTGTACAAGCCAATGCGTTATGCCCCTGTACAAGTCAACACATTACTCCCCTGTACAAGCCAACGTGTTATGCCCCTGTACAAGTCAATGCGTTACACCCCTGGACAAGCCAACATGTTACACCCCTGTACAAGCCAACACGTTATGCCCCTGTACAAGTCAACATGTTATGCCCCTGTACAAGCCAACGCGTTATGCCCCTGTACAAGTCAATGTGTTGTGCCCCTGTACAAGTCAACGTGTTATGCCCCTGTACAAGCCAATGCATTACGCCCCTGTACAAGTCAACATGTTACGCCCCTGTACAAGCCAACATGTTACGCCCCTGTACAAGCCAACGCGTTATGCCCCTGTACAAGCCAACGTGTTGCATCCCTGTACAAGTCAATGCGTTGCGCCTCTGTACAACAATGCGCTGTGCTCCTGTGCTGTTTTTTTGCGCCCCTAGTTCTCGGGCAAAGCGTTGCCACGGTAACGCGTCGCTGCGTCTCTCTAGGCAGGAGATCGGCGTTCCGGTCGCGGAACGGGCAGTACGCCTTCTTCCCGAAGACGCTCTACGAAGACATGGACGCCTTCCTGCTCGAGTTCATCGTCACGCTCGCGGACCAGAACATGGTGAGAAACTCGCACGAACAGCAGTGCCCTTTTCGCCCTTGTTTTCACGTTGAACGCGGACCCACAATTTTGATGGAAAATCAGTTGCAGATCCACGACAAACCACGATGTGCGTGCGTGTGAGGTGTGCGTGCAGGCTGCATGCGAGCAGCATTTCAAACCCAAAACCCCCTCGCGCTGGTTTCGCAGTTGCAGCATTTCTGCTCGATCAACCAGGGAAAATAAAAAATGTGCGTGTGTGTTGCTGAGGTGTGCGTTTCAACCCAAAACCCCTTTGCTTTACTTTTGCAGGTGCAGCACTTCTTCTCTATCGACCAGGGAAAACGTGCGTGCGTGTGAGTGATGTGCGCGTTCTAACCCCCAAAACCTCTTTGCGCTGTTTTGCAGGTGCAGCATTTCTACTCGATCGAGCAGAACGACGGGGGCGGCGAGGAGAAGCACGTGGCGCACCTCGCCCTCGGGGAGGACACCTTCACCGCGGGGGCCGACTCCGCCTGGGAGGCCAAGAAGAAAGCGGCCGCCAAGGCGCTGATGGAGACGTCATACCGGTTCAAGAAGACGCCCACCAAGCTGGAGGAGTTCAGCTCCAAAGGTGAGACGCACTCACCGTCACGCTTCAGTTCGTCTGTGCGTGGAGAGTCAAAGTACCGTGTCCACCCGTGGATGAGACGCGCCTTTTTGCCCCCAAAAGTGACGGTACATCTTTTGCGTGAGAAGGAAATTTCTATTGTTTCAATGATACGAGGTTTTCAAGGCAAAAGTTGGGGTGCGTCTTTGACTTGGATGTGACTTAGACAATGGTAAATACGGTTCTCGTCACTGAGGATCACGGTTTTCACCCGTGTGTGAATCACACTCAAGTACCAGACGCGTTGTATTGTACCGTGCAGTTCCACACAAGACACACCTGCGTGCAGGACGCACACCAACATTTGATTACCTATTTGGAGAGAATCTACGGGTGTTTTTGAGTCCACCTTGGCGCCAAATTTGGTAGTTTGTACTGCACATTCTGCGCATCGCCAACAACAGGTGTCTGCTATTCTCGACACTGCGCAGCGGACCAGTGAAGTGTTCTTCGCTGCAAATCCTCCTCAGCATAAAACAAACTTGTAACAGCCGCACAAGACAAAAAATAGTTCCAAGGAACTCGCGTGATTTGCACCTCAAAACTCAAGTTCAAACATACATATGACACATGACCCCACAGAACTTAAAGGTCAAAAGTCCCAAGCAAGAGTAAAATTAGAATACAGCCAAATCACAAAGCAGCTATTTTGATCAATTTCCTTCCTAGCACCTTATTTTTAACCAAGAACAAATCTGCAGACCAAATATGAACACAGTTGAGTGGACTCTACCATTTTCATAGAGAAACTGTTGTACACATATTTTTGGAAGAGGATGCCTGTAGTTTTTCGCGCTCGACCGGTACCGGCGCAAATCACTAAAAAATACTCAGCACTTGGTTCTCCACTTTCAGAGTGAAGACAGACGGAACCTTGGATGTGTTGGCCATTCTGTGGACCAGTTTCGGTCGTGGACATGAGGAACTGTTCTCGGGGTCGACTCCCCGATTCAGCTCGATGGAGACTGGACCCACTGCGTGGATGTTCAGTGACTGTCGTCTGGTCTGGCCTGACAAAGCGATGGAGGGTGACACTCAACGATTGCAATGTTGTCAGCATCAGGAATCTGTTCTGTCTGATGCAGCTACAGTGCTGCAGTGGTGTCTGGATGTGGTGTGTGCACAAAGGCAGAGTTCCGACATTCCCTCACCAAAATGTCGCCAAAAAAAGATTTTTTTATTGCGGTCTTGTGAAACTCGGAGCAGAAAAACAGTCACCTACAGCTGTGCAAGGCTGTCGGTCGATTTTGAACATTGAGGTTTGCACGTTGGAAAGCCCAGTTTGATGTTGGTGTCTGTGTGCCGGCTGCTGGCATTGAGGGAGATCGCGGGTCTTCAACACGCGCACGTTCTTGTTTGTTCTGTTGATGTCAGTGCCGAGAAGCAGTCAGAACAGCAGCCCGTGAAGCGAGACCGACCACCTTTTGTTCTGAGCATGCGGAAAAAGAGACAATACATTTGTTGTTTCATGTTCACGACGCAGTGTTTGTTTGTTTGTTTGTTTGTTTTGTGTCGCGCTATCAGCAAAGGTGCAGATCAACCCTGACAAGGACAACTTCTGAACTGTCAGCACCAGGTGATACCAGGTGGCTCTGCCAGGATGAGCTGGTATGTCCCAGTTTCCCATCTTGTTTTTTGTGGGCTACAAGCAGAAATTCAAAGCATATTGAGTTCAGAAAAGCACATGAGGTCAGACATTTTTAAGCGTGTGGTCCCAAAGGGTCATGACCACATGCTTGGTGTAATCACCATCAGTCTGTACATGTGTGTGCAATGTGGTTCTGACCAGGGCAGGTCAGAACTACATTGGCTCAAAATGATCAGTGATCATCACTGATCATTTTAAAATGAAAATAAAAATTCAAGAATTTTGGTGAACCATCACTGATCATTTTGAGCCAATGTGGTTCTGACACCCCCCCCTGCAGACCATATGGTTCACCAAAATATGTAAATAAAAAGCAATTGTAAAACAGTGCCAGAATCTGGGAACTTAAAGGCATTTGTGAACTGCAAATGTTTGTTAAAAAACATTGATGAACTTGAAGGTGTTTATGAACTGCAAATGTTTGTATGGACCACACGCTTTTCATGCATAGCATTCTTGTTCTGACTGGGTGATCACTTTGTTTCCTTGATTTTGCCAAGCACTGCACTGACAGGTGTTGAGTCCATGTGACTCGGAAGGTTCCAACATGGTTGGGTTCCAACATGGTGCTTGTCCTTTCAGAATTCATTTCACCCTGCAGTGCCACTGAAAGAGTTAGTTTTACCAGGCTTTCCAGTACAAAGGTCCCTCACTGAAAGACCAAGTGGGATGAATGACAGGAGAATCAGAAGTGATGGAGTAACAACCATGGTCATCCATGTCAAAGCTGTTGATGAGAAGTGAGCAAACTCAGAGTGCAATAGAAGTCCAACATTTGAACACCAGAAGAGCAAAAGTAACAAATTGTGAAGTGCAAGTTGGAAAAGAACAGAGACTGGAAGCCTAAAGTGCAGAGTTTCAAATTGTTTTCTGGATTTGTTCAATGATAAAATTGTTCTCAAACTGAATCCAATGTGTAGGAAGCTTGCTGCTGTGAGTTCAACTATTGTGAACCACGTGATAATCCTCACCAACACTGTGTGGCTTCCAAAACTATATTGTGGCAGGCAAAGTGAGTTGTACATTTTTTTGTCCAGTACCCACAATGAAGATACTGTGCAACTGGACAAGACCAAACTGACAGTGCATAAAATCATAAGTTCATGAAGAACATGTTTGGATGTTTTTAATTTTGCAATGAATGGCTTTTCAACATTCAGAAGTTTATGAAGAGCAAAATAAATTGAAAGTGCAGGAGAAAGCCATTGAAAGTTCAACACAATAAAACCAGTTGTGAAACACAATGCATGAGATCTCCATTTTGCTTCAAGCAGTGCAAATTCTCTCCCATAGAGGTTATGGATTGCCAACTCTGTTGCTAAAACAAAGCAGAAAGTCAAATCAGCAATACAGATCAGTCCTACAATGAAGCCATAAGAGGCTGTCTCTTTCACCTGCCTGACTAAAGATACTTTCTGCACCAGTATGGACAGCAAACTACTTCCAATCAACACAAGAAGCAATGGAAGTGTAGAATTCTTACATGTTTTGTCTGCCAGCAGTCCATCACATGAAGAGGAAAGGACCAAAATTGAAAAGCATTTTACATCTGATGAAGTGTAGCAGCACAAAGCAAATGCATCAGCCAGAAACATTTTAGTTTTCAACCTGGACAGAAATTCAGATGACACATCTAAGTTGGGATTGTGCTGCATTGCTACGCAAGAGAAACTTCCAGAAAAGTAACCCCTGATTCCTGTTATTCTGTTGTAAGACAAATCTACAATCTGAAGGGAAGTTTTGGGAAAGATGTTGCTATACAGAAAAGTGATTTTGTTGTTTCTCAACAGAATTACTTTGACAAAATGTAAAATTTTGAAGCAGTCCATGCAAATGAAAGATATTTTGTTGAAACCAGCATCCAACTGAACAATGTGTGATATTCCAGGTGAAAACAAGCACATGTGATGCAATGATCCATTCACCAAGTTCAGGTGAACTGCATTTTGAACAAGAAGAGATACAAAGGTCTCACTGACAAATGTACAGTTGTTTACAAACAAAACAGGGAAGGAATGAAAATGAAATGTTGAATCCAAAATCACATTTTTGCATGTCACTGTGAATAGGAGGCAATGACAACTTTTTGGACACAGACTGTTGTGAAGAGAGCACAACAGTTCATCATCGCCTGAAGGGCAGTCATGTTCTCCATTACAAACATCACTCATGTGTATGCACAAAGAACTTTGCCTGCAACGGAACAAATATTTGCATTTTTTTGAAGCACACCTGTGATGAATACTTTCATCATAGCCATTTGGACAATCAATCTTGCTGTCACACACATATCTCCAAGGAATGCAATAAAACTTTGGACATTTGAACATCATATTGCAGGCAAAATCCTGGCAATTTTGCAGGTGTTCTCCATACTGACATGGCACCAATGTCCTTTCCTCATTCAGCTTGAACAAACAGATTTCATGCACATAATAGGAATTGTTTTGTCCTGGGGCACAAGGAAGGTGAAAAGGGTCCTGGATTGATGGGCCAGTTTTATTGCTGTGTGACTGGGATGCCAAGTGAAAAAGAATGCTTTTATCAAGTGAACATTGGTACAAGCTGGAACATTTACTTCTGTGGTCAAGATTGGTACGCTTGCTGTTCACAGACTTTTGGATTGTTGTGCGTTTACAGTTCAGTTCATCTAATGATCTGGTGTGTGAACAATCATTTTTGCCATCACAAACAAGGGCAAATGAAATGAATGTTTCATTGCACATAAAAATATTACCACCAACAATGGATGTCTTTGAGTGCACTGGTCTCACACACAATCCTGTGGGAAAGTCAACAGCGCTATGTTCTTCATGGACAATTTTGTTGATGTACAATTTGCAAGTCAAAACTTTTTGAAAGTTGTCAATGAAAATTGGTGGGAACTTTGATGCAACTGCCTGGAAGAGAAACTGAAAGTTTGTCATTTCTACATCTTTGAGGGTGTCAAGGTTGTCATGTAACTTTGCCATTCTGTTGCAGGAATGAAATGCATAACAGTGGTTTTGATTCAGTATGCATTTTTGTTTGTGAACCTTTGAATCAGTGGAGATACTCATGTTCTGAAACATGACCTGTGGAATTTTTCTTTCACAGAGAATTGTTGTCAGCCAAGCCTTTTGACAGTCAACTGTTGTCCAGCTTGGAGAAGCAAGATTGAAAATCTGAATCAAGCCACAAGAGATTTTCTCAGGTATCTCAGTTAGATTCAGCTTTTGTTTGAAAAGAAACTCAATCTCATGCCTCAGGTGAGGCATGTAAGTACTTTGATGTATTGTCAACTCCATATCAGAGAAAACAAAACTTTGGTGAATGCTACCAAAGAAAGAGACTGGGGATCTGTCTTCCCATACTCTTTCCTGAAAAAGAAGAACAGGTATTTTTCAGCAGCCTTGAGGCTGACGAAAATGTGGTGGAAAAGGGGTGTGGTCTTGTTGCTCACCACATCAATGCATCAAGAGTCAAGGGGGTTCCAGTTCATTTGTTCTTTGGGTCCCAGTTTGTCAGGCGAGAGAGTGTCTGGAAGATGCCTGGGGCTGATGATATGTTCAGCAATTGGGTACATACCTCATGGCCAAAGAAGTTGAGCTTTGACAAAATTTACTTGGCAGAAATAACTCGAGTAGGTCCATTGGGCCTGAGAGAGACCTGCCCCAGAGTCTTTATTTTTACGCGTTCAGTTCACAAGATCAGAGTTTCAGCACCCACCCCACCTTGAAGGTTCAGCCACTTGACCAATGATATTGGTTCCCTCACAGCTAAGTCGTTTTGGTGGACTTTGGCTGTTCCACGAGATATCTAGCATCAAGAATTTAAGCCTTTCTCACCTTGCCATGTCGTTGCAACAGACCAGCAAAGAAAGCTTCCACATGAATAACATGTGAAAACTTGAGCCATGACATAAGTGCATGCAGCTCTCTGTTGTCCTTCATCATTGGCAAAGTATAATTGAGTGATTTGCATAGATGTAAGGCTTGGGTCCATGAGTATGTCTTTTTTGTAAACCCATATGAGCTCCACGTTGGATATACAGAAAACAACAGCAGCTCTGTGTCATTTCCACTGCTGCTTTTTATTTTTCTGCAGTAAATATGATTGGCTGAAGGTGCCTTGGAATGAAGAAAGAGGGAAACTTCTTTGGTGCAAAGGCAGGAATTGATGACGTTTGAATTTATGTACACTTTCTCAATCCAGGACACACATATTTCAGGTTTCTTTGATGGTGTGTATGAAATTGCCTCCAGAATGATTTGCACAACTTTGAAAATCAATGAAAAGATTGATTGAGTTCCATAATTTGACAATCCAACAGCTTTCCACTCAAATACGATTTCTGAGCTGAACTCGGTGTATGTCAATCCAGAAATATGCAGAGTAAAATTCTCGATGTCAACATCAGATACAGAAAGCACCATGACATTGTTTCTTGGAATAACAGCTGGAATGTTTGGGAGGCCTAGTGTGTCCTGGATGGTTGCTGTCAGAGATAAAGACTTGCATGATGAACACTGACCACAGGAAGTGTCTGCATCTGCATTAAAAACTGTGAAATCTATCCAACTGTGATGGCTTGTATGGGATTGTGTGGGCATTATCTTCAACAAAAACAAAGTATGAAAAGAATGATGCGGTGAAGGATTTGACACAGTAGAGTGGAAACTTGTTGCAACAGTTGAAGAAATGTGATTCATCGACATGAAACATTCAGAAAATACAAATGATCCTTTCTGCAGAAAATTTTGATATGTTATGCACGTCTCATTTTCAATTGGATTTGGAACCAAGATTAGTTTTGTTCCTGAAAATCACAGAAGAGAGTGTTTGCAACAAACAGATTATAGAATTGCTTGACTTGACGAACATGGCGTGCCACTTTCGCCCAGGTGGACCAGAATTCAGAGGTGAAGTTGAGTCCTCACAGCCTGATGCAATTTTGCTGTTCAGGCTTTGTGCTGTGAGGACTCACCTTCACTCAGGATCTGGCATAGGTACTATCCTGTGGTTATATTTGTGGATCAGGACTTGGTCAGAAATATCAGCCGGTGAACCCAAAGTGGAAATCCCAAGATCCAGCTTTTACTTTGAACAATTAGAATTTCTATTGCACCTGGTCTGTAGGCCAGAGAAATGTTCAAGTCAATCCAATGTGGTTTTGGTCAATTCCCTTTGGCTCACCTTTTTTGTCAATTCTGTCATCACAGAAATTCAGGTCAATCTGTACTTCCAGGAATGTCACTTTGTTTCAAGTCAAAGGTGAAACAAGCTGACAGATACAATTTAATGGCAATCTAACTGACCCATGGACATGTCAATCCTTTTGACTCAAAATAGCTTATGGTCAATTTCTATTTCCTGTCAAATTAAATACCCACGGTTTGGGCTTGTTGTCCAATACACTTAAAATTTGCTGCTGAGAAATTCAACATTGGGCTTCTCGTGTGCTCAAAATGTTTTTTTTTTCTTTCTGTGGAAAAGTTTTTGCTTGATAGCTTTTGCCAGGTTAGTGTTCTGGTTTGTGGGACAAAAGAACTGCCAGACTTGAAATCTTATGATTTCCAACTGCGATTTGGCAGCTGAGCACTGGTGAAGCAAAGCCAGACAAGTTGTGAGTCCAAAGACATCCTTTCACAAAGTGCTGAATGAATCTGCCAGACAGATCAAACCAAAAGTTTGTAAAGAGAAGTGAAACAGAAAGTACACAGACCCACCTGGTGCGCCAAGTTCAAAACCCTGAATGTTGTATCTGATATTTATACCATGCTTGGCAATGGGTGCATGATAAATTAACATTTTGTGAAGACAAGTGTCTGCAAATTTGAGTCCATAGACAGGAACTGATTTCAATGCAAATTGGAAAATGACACAAGTGTTGTCTCTGAGAGCAAATTTCATTTCCTTTGCATCAGGCCTCATAAAGTGTTCATGGTTATAAATTTGTACGTTATCAATGTTCTCCATATTAGCATACAAGGCAAATGAACCTGTGTATCTGGCTTCTCGCAGTGGGCATAAACTTACATGTATTGGCGCGCATTGGGTAAAAGAAAAGAATAAATTTATGGCTACACTTCCGTATTCTTCAAAAGAAAACAGAATTATTTCCATTGAGGTATTTTCAGAATACATTGGTTGATATCTGTGATAGTATTCTGAAGATTGGCAAAAGGTGGGTTCAGTGGAATGTGTTTCTACATTGTAAAATGAGACACCTGCATAAATGCAGGCCGGGGATTTTTTCCCTGTGTAGTTCACATCAATGATAGTCAAGTTAATATGCAAATCAGATGCAGATTTCAACTGAAAGTGACTGACAATGTTTCCCTGCCTTTCACTATCCAGGGACACACCCTGAGGTTTGTTCAGCAGGATGAGCTTGGGCAACCTGCCTCTTCTGGTCATGTAGCTAAGTTTTAGGTTTGAAATAGCACTTTGTTCGAATACAGTTGCTCGGAAGGCAGATGTTCTGAACTGAAAAAGGTCAGATGCTTTCAGAAAATGAGCAGTCAGTGTACGAGACAAAGTTCCTGGGCCATCATATGCAGTTACTGAAGAAATTACTGGAATCACAATGACAAAAATGTGGCTTTTCTCACACAACAAATGATAAACCTGCAAATAAGTGGAACTTCTGTTTCTAGTGACAAGCAAAATGGAACTTGGAGCCAGTGCTGAGAAAACCTCAGAATAAAGTGGTGAAGCGTCTTCTGAATTATTCATGGTGTGAATGATGGATCTGTCCATAGCAGTGTATGAAAAAGACACATTAAATTGAATGTGTGGTTTCACTTGCAAACCCACAAAACTGGTAAAGTCCCGGAGAAAAACCTTGAAGTTTGACAGTGTGCCACAGTACCAAAAAAATAGCCACTTTCTCTTGCCATTTTTCTTTTTGTGGCAAGAGGAAATTTCAACATGTCCATTGTCACCTCTATGCCCTGAAAAGAAGGATTCACTGAATTTTTGAAAATACATCTTTGGTTTGCATTGCCCTCTTTGATATGGGGATTTGAAAAATAAGGTCAGAAAGTGAATTTCAAATCTCAATAAGTTGTGAAGAAGAATGGTCCAATGGTGGCCATGTATTGGGTATGTACAAGTCCCATGGTGGGTGAGTCCTGTTCTAACTGTTTCACTTGTGTCACTCATTGATGTTACACCAGTTGGCCGGGTCAAAGTTGTCTCGCCAATGAACTCAGAATAACCTTGCTCCTCAATCATCACTGTTCTCCAAACACCACATTCATCAGTTAAATTTTTTAGATCTATGACTTGTATTTTGTGTGAGTTCTCAATGAAGGTCCTGGTGAATCTTTGAACCAACTCAATCAGGCCAGGTAAACCATACTCATCTGCAAACATTTCCAAGTGAGTCTTTCTGAAAATTAATTCCAGAATTTGTTTCAAAAAAAGTGCCCAAACTTTGGGGGAGTTGGGAAATGTCACCTCAGCATACCCATCAATGGCTAGACCACCTGTCTGAGAAAATTGGCAAACGAGAAAACTGAGGCAAGAGATCCAACCAGATGTGAATATTTGGCGCATGTTTCACTGGTAATTTCCTTTGTGACCGACGCACTGGTCTGGATGGCAAGAATTTTTTTTCTGTCAACATCAATTGGTCAATGAAGCTTGATAACCAGGTGGGATAATCACATTCGAGAAGAGATACAGGACAAAATATCCAAAAAGAGGGTCTGTTTCAATTGTCGGTGGAGTTGGTGAGGTAGATCCAGGCCGTGGGCGCAGGATAGGAACTCTCCCAAGGGGAGGCCCACTTCAGCCTTGACAAATTCAACAAGTTTGAAAAATGTGCGTGTGTGTGGGGGGGGGGATTTGCTTTCCACACGTGGGCAGGTTCTTTCTTCTGTCTGTAGGGGGGGGGCTTCCCTGGATCCGTCCCTGTTTCTCGTCTGTTACATCAGTCACGAATTCATTCATAACAATGAAACACAACACAAGAAGCTTCAAATCTTCTATTGTTTTATGATACCGATCTTGACACACACACGAGTGTCAACTCCAGTCATTGATTTTTTTTTTGGTGAACAAACGACTAAAAAGACAGACTTTTCTTTGCCATGGGGCTGCGTTTGACAAAATTCTGCGACACAAAAAATTTGGGGGTGCCGCTGACGGCTTAAAAACCAGCAGCATTCATGTGTGCGTCTGTCCACACTTTGGAATGTAACCTCCCCCACCCTACCAGACCTCCACGCACCCTGCCAGTCACCCCCACCCACCCTACCAGACCCCCTACCCACCCTGCCAGACCCCCACCCACCCTGCCAGACCCCCACCCACCCTACCAGACCCCCTACCCACCC
>JAAUXT010026432.1_pt1 | contig 11413 bp, 11 predicted proteins | sample 7278171 | NCBI WGS metagenome assembly JAAUXT01 (sample SAMN14350112, study PRJNA611818) | marine sediment metagenome | isolation source: surface marine sediment (1.8m) | place: French Polynesia: Moorea | collected 2018-08 | reverse complement strand
TTATTCTATTTAGGCTATAGAAGGTGAAATAAACTTTTGCCAAGGAAATTGTACTGACATCTTGTGGTAAAATACAGAACTAAAGTACTTTTTCCTAATTGGTTGAAGGTGTGTAAAAAATCCCCTGGAGTACTAGCATTTGGAGGCATGTTAATCGGGCATGGGTCAACAGGCTGTGCCCCAGAGGCAAGGGAGGGGGGGAGCAGGCCTGCCGGTTGCCCCTTGGAACAACCGGGGAGGCATTTGGAGGCTTGCCCCTGTCAATTGGAACATGGGGCCTGTCAATGGGGCATGGGTCTACCAGCCGTGCCCCATTGACACGTGTCAATCGGGCATGCAAGCCAATGGGGCATGTTACACCGGGATACATCAAAAGTTTAAATTTGAAAGCGATTGAAATGTGTCTGAGTTGAAAAGTTGTTGGTCTCGTGTGGTCCACACTCACCCGTCGTACGTAGGCTGGCCACACGGCCTGAGACACTGACGTTTTGTAGTAGGTTTCTCTGCAAGACATCGTGTTTGTGCAAAATGAATTTTTTGTGACGATTTGCTGTTTGCCTTCATTGCTGAACATTAAATCGCTCCTTGCCCGGACCAATGCATTTGGTTCTGACGTTGCCCCCGAAAGCAACGACAATCGCAAACACCGTTCCACAAAACATTGTCGATTTTGGGGAAAAATGTGCGTCTGAAACACGAGATCGTGTACGGTTGCACTGAGTGCATGGCCGTGCTCATTGAAGAGAATCTGTTCAAAGCGAAGTCTTACTCGCAAGCAGGGAGGCAGGGGTAGAAATCCGTACTGTTCACGATGCCTTCTGCTGCACAATCATTCTGACAGTCTGAAGTGAAAACACAAATGGTGACGAAGACTTGCACGAGTATCTCGACTTTGGATTCGGATTCAACCCACAGTGATGGCTTCTTTCATGCACCGCATTCACAAGCTTCTCACCGTTTCTCCACCTCATCTGGTCAATGGCGCAGACCTCCATGTGTTCGGTTCCTTCCCCAGGCCGAGGCAGCGTCGAATCGTAGCAGTCGCAGTACTCCATGACGCAGTATTGATACTGCGAATAGGAGCACACCTGCAAGAAAAGCAACAGCATCCAGAGTAGATCCATGAGCACTAGTCCGACGCAGTTGCGATGTGAAATATTGTCAGGTCACTTGTTTTCTTCCTCTTTGCACGGGCCATGCTCCTTCTTTGCAGGAAGCACTGGTGGTTTCCAAGTTGTCGCAGACACCGGCCCAATCATGCATTGTGGAACCGCGCGTGGCGGACTTGGGGCAGGAGAGCTCAGAGAAGGACATTTCTGACTTGGCTTGACAACAACGTCAGACCAAGAAGGCGACCAAAGCTGGCACACGGTGTGGCGGGCATGGAGTGGGGTGGATACACACGTCTCTGCTGTAGTTGAGGCCGGGGTAGAACTCGCTGAAGATGTTGAATTCATCCATCCTGTGTTTTTTGCCAAGAACATGGCAGCGCGTGTAAGGTGGCGGAGACCGCACAGCCTCAAACTGTCAAAGAGAGCAAGGAGTAATTTGGTTTTCGTGACCTTTGATAAAGCCCTGGATTTTCCTGTCGCAGCGGGCGCAGGTCTGACATCAACGAGCATCCCTCGCTGACACCAGACTTGTTCAATTACATCGGTCGGAGTGGAAAGGCTTTGATTCTCACGGGGTTAATGAGAGAAGCAGCTCGAGGTCCTCGAGTTCGAGGCCCGGAAAAGATACAACACCAGGCAAAGATTCATCCTCAGATTTCAACTGTCTCTTCACTCGTATTCACATTTGGGGTCGCGTCTTGAAGCCCGAACCACTGTCCTCAGGTACTGACCCTGCTGATGGAGACCGCCGTGTCGAAGCCGGTTGGGATTTGGATGCCTTCCGTGTCGGGGAAGGGCATGACGCTCTGGTTGTGCACGACGAGGCGGATTCCCTCCGACTGGTCCGCCACGGCTGTGTACTCCATCGGATGCACGGTCAGCCGCAGCGACAACGCTGTGTGCGAGAATCAAAACTAACCGCTGTGCATCTTTTTCAGTTGGGCGTTACAGCTCCCATGTAAATAGTCAAAAAGGTCAAATGATCACGCGTGAAGCAATTCCATGGTGTTGGGCATTCAAGATTCCCACGACAGAGATTGAAATTTTGTTTTCTGAAAGTTCACTCAGGTTGGGCATACCACTTTGTGTTCCAGCTCTCACAAATATGGGTTCAGAACCTGGTGTGCGCGCGTTGAACGTGTAGCACCTTCCGTACTTAAAATTGATGAACTCAGTGACACCACTGCAAAAAATAGCAAAGGAACAAGAAGATCATTTTGGGGAGAGAGTATGACAATTGCAACTTTGCGTTTTTGAAAAGAGCTGGAAAAACTGTTGAATAGATATGGATCTGTCTGTCTTAGAAATATTCTGCGCACGAGTTGTCGGTGAAAAACGGAAGAGAAACAACCCTGATTTTGTTGAACGAGAGAGTGTGAAAGCAGACACTTCAGGACTCTACAGCTTGAGCTCAAGTTCCTGGCTCAACTGAGGGCATGCGAAGGCTTCTCGTACCTGTAGTTGCAAGGCTTCCACCTCAACATGCAGTCGAAGACGAGGTCGCTGAAGTTGAATCCGAGCTTCGCGGTGTCCTCGAGCGGAATCCCATAGAAGTAGCGCTCCATCAGCCTGTTGTTCGGCATGTCCGACATGTTCAGCATCCGGACCTTGTCTGTCCAAGACTTCGCCTCCAAGTAGTTCCGAACCTGCAGAGGGGAAACCTCGCCAGCTTGTTCAAACCATTCCCAGTTTTGTCAGGGGTGGACCCCCGGTGAGGTCAGGGCGGGGACCCCTGACCCCACCCGAATTGTTCTCAAGTGATCGTCGCTGGCGTGGACGAAATCCTCTTTCTTGTGTTTCCAACTTGGACTCGCCCAGCCTCCAGGAGGCGTCAGCCCTGAATGATCTAGTACTGGTATTCCTTGAGGAAAACCAGACGAACAGATCAAACACGCACGCACTTGAACAAAGAAGTCAAGGTTGTGGTCAATTTTGAAGAACCAGGGCGTCGGATCTGACCTGTGTAACAAAGTACTGAGTGTAGTTGTTCATGTTGTTGAAGTCCTCGTCACTGAGGTTCTCGATGGCGGAGAGCTTGAACTTGGCCTGGTTGCAGATGGACACTGCAGGGAACTCCAGCACTTTGGCTACCTCTGGCAATATCAAGTGAAACATGAAAAAAAATGTGAAAGAAGGAACCAAGGCGACACAGAATTTTACGCAGTTTTTCAAAGGTGAAAATGCAAGAATCGTGTTTGCTGGAAGTAAAATGAGACAAACACCACATTCACCTGTCAATTGACTTGTTTTCACAGGGAAGCTGCGGTACTTCTTGAAGGCTTTAACAAGCTCCCACACCAACACCCCTTGACGAACGAAAGTATAAAAAATATAATTCCCAACAAGCTGACCAGATGAGAATATTTGAGGTTTTTTTTGTCAGGTTTGTTGTCCTCGTAGTCCAGAATCGAAGGGTTTCCGGGTGTTGGACGCAACAAGAACCCTGAGAAACTGTCATTGGGTGTTCGTGTTTTGGTGGAAAAAAACACATTGAGACACGGCCACGCAGAAAACGACAAATCCCGTGCTCCTGAATGGAAACTTCACAAGTGCAGCATACAAGCAAGCAGTGTGAACCCAAGAGGAACGCAGCGCCCTCACCGAAGCACAGCGCGCAGATGAGGAGCCAGACGCCCCTGAAGAGGCCGCCGCGGCTCTTGAAGACGTGCGGGATTCCGTGGATCGCCGTGCTCTCGGCGAACTGCTCCGTCACCGTCAGCACCTCGCTCCGCGGCCGCTTCATCCTCACAACCTCGCAGTTTCCGCCATGTCATCCAGGTCGCCGAGTAACTTGCCTCTCATTCTGTATACATCCGCTTTCAGTCAAATTTTCCGCTGTTTCGATTGTTATGTTGAAATCGAGATTTCCGCCACAAGCAGAGTTTCCTTCTGGTCAGATTCAAATCAGACTAGACTGTGAACAAACGGAACATCTACATTGGTGTGGGGCAGCGGAAAAAAGACCTGATCAGAAAGGTTCCAAACTGTCCGTTGTCATGGAAAAAGCACAATCAATTAGCTGAGCAGATGAACGCTGCTGTTTGCAGTTGGTTGGCTCTCTTTTCAGACTGCATGTCAAGCAAATAGTTTTGCATTTGAGCTCATTTGTTCAACAGAATGAAGGTTTGCAGAGGTTTCAGGAGGTGGTATCAAATATTTGTGAATGGATCCCAAAATTGAATCGCTGTGTTGCATAAACTGGGTGTTGATTCTTGCCACCCCCTTTGTTTCCATGTCATGGAGTTGAAGTCACCCATCCACAAAATGAAGACAAGAAGATTTTTCAAGAGTTTCGCTAAATTCGTGCACCGACAGGGTTTGCTTTGTATCGCAAACCACACAACAGGGAAGTACGTAGGTACGTTGCGTTTCCCCAATCCCACCCGAAATGCGTTGCCTTTCGCTTGAAATGACGGGCGACCGCGGTGGAATGGTGAAGTCAAACCAAGCGAACCAAGGGTCCCCGGGTCCCTGCATGTCTACAGGGGAGTGTGCGCTCTGTGAAATGAGAGAATCAAGGGTCAAACACGCATGCAGTGCCACCACACCACGTGTTGGGAATCTGGAAAAGAAGACATCAAGTAGGAAATGGCGGTGCAAATGTTTTTGATCCAAAAACATAGAACAAATGTTGATGGCACTCAAAAGTCAACAAAGACAGTTCAACTCAAACAAAATCCTTTCAATGGCTGTTTTGAAAGACAACCACGACACGTTTGCGTGTACCAAGCTGCTTCGAGTGCATAAAGAAAAATGCAGTTTTGTTTGTTTTCACCCAAACAGGCCTTTTGCAAACATTACAAATGGAGGAAGATTGTCTTCTTTTCTGAGGCTGTGGACTTCATTGAAACAACCGCTGCATGAACAAACTCACACAACATGGCAAGTTCAGCCAAACAGAGATTTCTCCTTGTCTTGATTTTGAAAGTTCCGCTTTTGATGGCAACTTTCAGCTTCTTCAGGCGCGCAGACCGCAGCAGGAATGTCTCGTACTCGTCCGTGGAGACCATCGCGGTCATGGTTCCCCTGGAGTGCTTCGGAGCGTGTTCCAGGGATAAGGACTGCACGGCCGCCACGATCCTGACAGGAGACGAACACACGTGCAAACTCTTCATGCATGAGACTGGCAAACCTGTTGAAGTGTGGACTGTGACTGACTCCGAAAACCCACTGTTTGTCAAAAAGCAAAAGGTATCCGCATCTTCTAAACTCAGACGCAACGGAGTTACCGGTTGCAGCAAACAAAGGGTCATGTGCAAAGCTTTGTAGCATTCGCCTGCCATCGTTTCGAAGCAAAGGAATAATCCCTGCTTCATTCTTGTTTGCAAGGAAAGGGAAGCAGAGCCGACGTCGTCGACGCCGCAGGAGGCGACGGAGACGCCGCGCGGGTCAGAGTCGACAGAAACCGCGACGGACGAACGCACTGCAGCTGGAGCAAGCACACTCAGCAACGGATTCATCTTTCCCAGTGCAGAATCCATGACCTGTCCCTCGCCTCTGACATCCATTTTGAACAACTGCTTTTACATCGAAGAGTCAGCTGAGAAGACGTGGACTGAAGCTCAGGAGCAGTGTCGACAGTACGGCGACAACGTGGCTCTGGCAAAGTTGGATGACGCGATGGTAAGAACCACACCACTCTTCTTCAGGGTCCGAACTTTTCTTCGTCGGCTCAAGCCAATTTGTATTTTTCCTCTGTTTGTCACATCCACCAGCTGAAGGCTCAAGTGTCTTTGGCAATGAAGATGAAGAACGTCGACACTGTTTGGACCGGAGCGACGTCGAACTCCGAGTGAGTACAGACCTGTTGCCTCGTTTCTGCAGGAGCACTGGTGGGACGGAAGCGATGAAACACAAAAACCAATTTCATTTATGTTTCAAAGCTGGAACTGCATTTCTGTTTCAGCCTCGAGGGAAGCGGGGATGATGAAGACATCTTTTCTTTTGGGACGTGGCAAAGTGTGTCCAACGTGAACAACGGGCCGCAGTGCATCAAATTTACGGAGAGTTTCCTGTTGACCGTACTTGAAGCCGCCGACTGCGATGAAACACACCACTTTGTCTGCGGCGTGTGAGAAACCACGCGTCAATGCAGGACAATGAACGTGAAAATAATTGTTTTCAGTGTGCAACATCTGCGTGCATTGGCCATGGAGCTTTGGTTTCTGGAATCTCAACCCGCTGGGTCCAACTTTGTTTCATGAAAAAAATAAATGGACGATTTAATGAGAGACACGATGTTCGTCTACTTTTCTTTCCTCTGTTCCTTTCGTCACCACGGACAAAACGCGCAAGTTTGTTGCAGTCTTCTCTCAAGGAAGGACTTTTTGCTTGTTTTTGTGCACAGTTTTCGGAAGTTCCGAAAGCTTCTGAGCTCCTTTGTCCCCGACAATTGTCTGTCTGTTGTTCTTCCGCATCTGTTGAAGAAATTGTTGAGCATCGCTTTGTTCTCTATTCCTAAAGAATTGTCTCCTGAAGTGTTTCACAAACACCACCCTGGACACACACTGAAGTGTTCTTTTTATCAACGTGCGAGCTTCGATTGAGCCTCAGGAATCGTTGGCCAATTTGTCAAATTCAGAAGCTCAAACTCGTTGATTTATCCTTTGTGCGAGACAAAAATCAAAGACTGCCTCTTTTGTGTGAGAAATAAAATCTCTCATTCGCATTTTTGGTCCCATTTGTATGAGACATGGTAGAACGCATTTGCTTTCTGGCTCTTCTTGCAATACTCTCGTGTGGTCTGGATTTCAGCCAGGGTCAGGGTAGCCTGACACGACGTCTGTTCCGGAGGGAGTTTTCTTTCCTCATGGGCCGCGTTGCCTTCACTTCCAAAGTGGAATCCAGTGTGCAATGTGGTTTCAGGTGAGTGACACCAAGGAGGTCAAGCACGGCCTGAATTTCCAAACGCAAATGATGCTCCAAGTGCCAGTTCGGTGCCACAGACCGCCAAACTTGCCCTGACTTTGCACTGAGAGTCAGTGACCAAGTGACCAAGTGGTTTCTGTGTCAACGTTCTGGCAATTGGGGCACGTCGGAACAGGACCGGACGTAGTACGAGTATTTGCAAAACTTCGCCGCTGTGCTTGTCAACTTGAGGCATTGTGCCCACGTGAGTGTGGTCCCAATGGTCTTTTATGGAACTTTGACGTGAGGATCAACAGTTTTGAAAAAATGCACTGTTACATAAAACTCAAAGCACAAGAGACAAATGCATTTTGCAGGTGCATAACTGACCCTCGGTGCGTTGGGCATCAGTACTGGCCGGACAAGTCCTGTGGAATCATATTTCATTCCAATGTGGAAGTTGCTTTGCTATGGACAGTTTTTTCGCATTGTACCGCAAAGGTAAGTTCATTTCCGGAGCCAGCGATTGTCTCTTTCAAACGAGGCTCCACTCCTGGCCTTCGCCTGGCACCCTGCGCATGGGAGTCTGCAAGAGGCGGGGCTCTCCTGGGTTTGTCCGATTCTGTTGAGTTTTGGGCGGCTCCACGCAGTTTGACTCAGCTGTTTCAGAACAAGGCACGACAACCACCGAAGCAACAACAGCTACGGCGACAACCACGGGAACCACTGAAGCAACAACAACTGCGGCGACAACCACGGAAACCACTGAAGCAACAACAACTGTTCAGACAACCATCAGCAACCAAATCACGGGTTTGCCACAGCAATGTATAATCCAAATCACGCACTTTGAAACACTCTGCTCCAGTTCAACTGCTCAATGCTTGTTTTCCAGGCTGTGGTGGCTGTGACTATTGGATGGATTTTGACTCGGTTGTGCCGTCTTTTCCGGGAGACAGCTTCACCTTCACCACAGGAAAAGTGAGGTTCTCTTTCTCTCAGGTCACCATCTGCGTGGTCCACACGATTGTTCGCTTCGCTGTAGAACTTGACTTGAAAATTTCTGGTGTATTTATGAATTGATACTGTTTGGGATTTGAACAAAATTTCGCAGTCAGACACTGCTTATTTCCGGAAAAAAAACAAAATAGACATTTCTACACTGAATTTCCAGGTTGGCACTGGTGTGAGGTTTGTTCAAGCCAATAATGACAACATTCAGATTGATACCAATGGATTTAACTCCTGCATCTTGAGTCCAACGTCCACAGATTGTACGAATGGAGGTGCAACCTACATGATCTGGGTGAAAGCAGAGAACTCTGACAATGGTGTTATTTTTTCAACAGCCTCTTTCACTCCGTATCGAGAAGGTATTGGGTTGGATCTTGCGTGGCCCATGTTTTACATGGGGGTTGAAAAGCTGGGACCACAGCCCAACAGCTTTCGTGGAAATTCTAACGCCAGTCCTAGGGCCGTTGGAACCTGGCTGCACATGACCTTGGTCTGGAGCCTTGACTCACATTTTGAGATGTACTTTGATGGGGTCCCTCAGATGGTCACCCAGGACACAGATTTCCGCAATCTCCATGGACAGGAAGTGTTTGCAAATTCACAACTGATGTATTTGGGGAAACCCAAGGTAGACACCAGTCCGTTCCCACCAAATGTGGTGTTGGATGACTGGATCATCTACAGCCGACCTCTCAGCAGCTCAGAGATTGCTGACATATTTGGGGGAATGTATCAGTAAAAACCGTGCCCAAATAATCTTGCACCTCCTCAACCTGTCCTGTCCAAGGTTGATAGTTTGTCCCTGAGAAATACATCACATGATCGACAGGTCCTGTACGAGGCTCCTTGCACATCCTTTGAATCGTTTGAGGTCGTTGTCCTGCAACTGAGTTGAATCACGTGGAGGGCATCCCATGTGGTCAGGAAATTGACATCTGCAAGAAGTCTTCTGCTCGTATTTTAAGAATTGGGTTGCGGTCCGTGAGTTGTTGCCAGACAATTTTTGAGATCACCAACTCTGACACAGCCACTACGTGGACAGACTACGAGTCAAATACTTCTTCATCAAAGTTGTTCACAAAATTTCCAAACTTATTCAATTGCGAATGTTTGATTTCAGCAGTGCTTTTTTGGTGGAAAACTTGTTGGATATTGTTGGTGTGAAAATAGACACTTGTCGTTTGGGCCTCCTGCATTGTTCTGGTTACTTTGGCGCGCATGGCGGCCCCTTGCTTTTGTTCCAGAGTCAAGGACATGCGACGTGTGGTGTTCTTGTGACTTGTGCTTCAGCAATTCTCGTGCAAAACCACATTGCACCGTCCCCTTTTTGACGAGGTGGCGTCTAACACGAGATTCATTGACACAGGAGGCACTGATGTAGACTGTGACATTTTCCTGGCAATTCGCTGGTGAAGAGGGGATTTGTTGTTCGTGCATACATTTGGAGATGCAAACAAGGACATATCCATGACAGCTACCGGCATGCAGGTGTCAGAGTGTGGTGTGTATTCCACTGTCCTAAAGTGCATGCGCACAATCGTTGGGTTCGGCACACTTGCAGGTTGAATGGATGGGAAACCCAGAACCAGAAAAACTGCCCAGTTCGTGGTTCAGGACACTGAGTCCATTCACTGGTCCGTTGTTTTGTTATGTTGAGAGGAAGCGGAGTACCATGCAGTGGGATGACAGTGTCGGTTGACGTCCGATCCATTTGGGTCGGACGCACGTTTGAAGTTAAGCAGCATGACAGGCGAAAAGGCAGATGTTGGAAACTGAATTACAACATGTTCTGCTCCGCAGCTACATGCGACATACACTCCACCACTCTCACCGCAAAGCTGTTCGTGCAACAAGACCCAATACGTATTGTCTACAAAATTCAACACAATGTGCAAACAAATAAAGCGACGTAACATACAGTGCCAAATCAGTTCTTGAATTGCACAAAAGGTCGATTTGGAATGTTTCCAACTGGAAAGGTGACACCAGTCAGAAAGACAAACCTCAAATGACGTGAACTGTCAAACAAAACAAACGGAAATAAGTTATGGGGCGCAATACGAGTCACAATGATGGAAAGCAGAAATCAATCGAACTGAAATTTTAAACTGCTAATCACTCAGTCTGTGGAGACTTCGCAGCTGATGGGCCATGGTGCACGCGCCATGCGCATTGGGAACCGACACAACCTGGTCGGCAGAACCATGAACTGGTGTCTGGTCGCCACGCTGTGGGGCCTGGATTTAACCCACAGGTCCTGCGCCTTGTGGCACGGTGAGTAGTCTACAAGAACAAACATTTCTTTTCTCCTGAGAACCACAAACATAGTGAAGCTGTACATGTGATCATGAAAATGTAGGAGGCATTCGTGATCACGCAAATTTTGAAGATGAGTCTGACTTTGAGAATACGCTGGAGCCATGGCTTTTTGATGATCCCTAATTAGACTGCTTAACCCCAGGTCCAATTAAAACGGTATTGTCGTCGAGCAGCAGCAGGGGAATCGGTATTGATGAAACTGCACTGTGAAGACTGTGCTCAAAGAACAGAAATTGAAAAAGCGTTCTGTCGGAGGTGCACTTGGACACAGACAGCAAGTTTCTGTTGAGAAAGGTCTTCTGCATTCCAACAATCAACAGATTCAAAGAAAAAACCGACTGCTATGGAGCCAAAACCTGGAAGAGTTGATGGAGAGGGGGAGTCCAGACTGGGTGAGTGGGAAAATACCTACTTCTTTGGGCAGAGCAAACAAAGCTTGCACAGAGGTCCAAGGTGCCTGGGGTGGGGCGCGGTCAACTTTGCTGCAGCTTGGGAGTGTTGGGATGCCTTGGTCCCTCGAGCCCCCAGCTTTTGTCTTCTGTGGGCATCACGACATAGTTTTTATCTGGTCTGGCGCCTTCGCCATTTATGCTGGGAAGCAAGCTCTCAGAACAATGTTTCACAGTGAACAAAAGACGCGGGAGGTCGTTTCATTACAATCCGTTTCGTGCAAACAAATCTGCGATTTTGCCAATCCGAGATGGCGAAAGCAGAATGGTTCACCCTTCCGTGTGCGAGATGACCACCAACTTGCACCAAGCTGTTTGCAGTTTCAGCCAAAACTTTGGTATCCCTTTTGTGATTAGTTTCCATGAAGCAAGATTGTCAATCTGCACGGACCTGGTCAAGTCACTGATTTGATTCATTTGGAAACCATCGTGCAGTCATCGAACGTTTCTGTCAACGACAAAAATAGCTCCATGGAGCTCACGGTGATTTGAGGAAATTCTGATTTCGCTCACTCTGATTTCACTCACTCTGATTTCGCTCCCTCTGATTTCGCTCCCTCTGATTTCACTCCCTCTGATTTCACTCACTTTGTTTTGTCAAAAATTCTTACTTTTTCACTCAACATTCACAATTTGGGAACTCATTTAGCACACATGCAAATGGAACAAATT
>JAAUXT010121939.1_pt1 | contig 11414 bp, 10 predicted proteins | sample 7278171 | NCBI WGS metagenome assembly JAAUXT01 (sample SAMN14350112, study PRJNA611818) | marine sediment metagenome | isolation source: surface marine sediment (1.8m) | place: French Polynesia: Moorea | collected 2018-08 | reverse complement strand
GGGAAACCTTCAAGAACATCTGTTGAATATTCTCAAGAAAGAGATTCCAATTATTTTCTCAGTTGCTGAACTAATCCAGGAAAGATGGATAAATATTGGAGTAATCCTTCAAGAGAGCATCTTTCAAAAAGGAGCCTTTCGCAAATGATCTCATAAGCTTTCTATTTCAACTTTGCAACTTTGTCTGCCATTTTCAGATTTGTGCACCCAAAATTTGTGATGTTGAAAAATTTCTGATGTCATTCACAAAAACAAACCCACGTGCACTCGGGGGCTTCATGTTGAGTGGGCACTGTGTCACCAGCCATGCCGCAGCACCAGGGGAGGAGGAGTGGTGGCACCCCAGGGGTCTACCAGCAGACCTGCACCATCACCCCCTGTTGTTTGGAACATGGGACCTGTTGTCCGGGCACACACTTGGGGCATGCCTGGACAACAAGTGTTGTTCAGGCATGGGTCTACCGGCCATGCTGGGTCAACAAGTGTTGGCCGAGCACACCTGTTGCCTGGGCACGCTACACTGGGTTGTCTGGAGGTTCCAGGGGTCAGTCCTGTCGAAGCCGCAACTGCTTTGGGATCTGAAATGTCCAAGATGGATGACCCCTGTTGAGCTTGTAAACTTGAGTCTGAAGGTGCAACTTTATCCAGGATCGGAATGAACTGCATCCCTGATTGATTGGATATGCTGTCAACTCTTTTCGCAGCAATCCTCACATCCAAAGATCACTGCAGGAATTCTAATTCCTGCAACTCCCCACTGGTGTTTGTGGAACTGTTCTGCACACTCTCATTCCCATCAGAAGCGCATCTCACATCTTGTTGTTGCTGTACAACCTCACCTTCTTTTGGAGGCATCACCGCACTCTGGATCGCCTCATTGATCTTCTGTTCCATCATCTTCTATAATGCTTGTGTGAGTTGCTGCGAAGTTTTGCATCCGACCACTTCGAGGATCTGATCCAACGTGGGATTTGCTTCACCACTTCCCCCGGTTTCATCGTCATTTTCATTTTCCTGCGACAACACATCTCTGTTATCATCCCTGCTGTCAACACTTGCATGTTGTGACTGCACTTGACTCATTGCTTCCTCCCCAACATTCAACAAGTTGGGTGTGGATCTAGCTGATCCTTTTGGATCACTCTCTTTGGTTTTTGCACTTGCAGTGGCGGATCTGGTGGAACGCGCCCCTGCAGATCACCTCTGAACTCTCGCTTGAGGAGTTCCATCAATCTCATATGTGGGAACTATTGATGTCCCTTCTTCTGCACTGGACCCCAAAGAATTCCCTGAGTTGGGTTTTTTACTCACGGGCTCGTTCTGTGAAGCCTGGCTGTCAGTTTCTTTCTGTTTGTTCTTCAACCCCATGTCGTTGTCAGGGAAGCCTTTTTGCACTTCCAATAAATCCACACTTTATGTGTCCACTTTCACCCGTGGCATTTTGTTTTGGCCCTCTAGATTGTCCTGAAGACTTTAGATAAATGTTGTGAAATTGTTCTTTCCTTCTGATCCCTGTGGGATGCAGTGAAAGAAGATTTTCTCAGTTGAAGTTTGTTTTGACGTCCTCCATGTTGAACAACAAAACTCTTTGTGACATCACATCTGATGTCAAAGATGACGTGGCCTTAGCAACCAGTGTTTCTGTGTGAGCTCAAAAGGTTTCGCACCAAGGCACAAATGAGCATTAAGTCAGACTTGCAGTTCAAAGTGTATGCGATGGAGGCATTGCAGGAGGCAGCGGAAGCCCACATTGCATGTCATTTCGAGGACAGCAACTTGTGTGTGATTCACACCAAGCATGTGACAGTAATGCCTCATGACTTTCAGCTTGCCAAGCAGTTGCGCCAATTGATGGCATAAAGACTGTTCTTTTCCCCAGAGTATTATCATGTTTCTTGTGTTTTTTTGCATTGTGGACAGTGTTTGACTCATTGTGTTGTGAGTTTGAGTCTGCAATGTTGGTTGTGTGAATTGGTTTTTGAATATCATGGGAATTGTTGAACATGCTTGCGAAGTAACACTGTGGAGTATGCATTTTTGAAGCATTAGCCGTGTTACATTCGAGGTTTGCATGTATCACTGATTTCATGAATAAGTAGTGCCATGAGGTAATTTCAATGTTTTCTACAGGATATGCGTTTTGCTCCTGTTTCCAGTATCATTTCCAGTACTCAAGTGTGTTTTTCTAGTGATTGGTGCATTTTGATAGCATTGTGTGGTAAATTTCATGTTTTTCTCATGACTCGCAGTTGGGAGATTGCATTTCCAAACTGCGTTTTCATAGTGTTGTTATCATTTCAAAAAGTAAGGATCAGAATTGCACTTGGTGAACTGTGATTTTTTGCTGCTGTGATCTGTGATTTTTCGTAATTATGTTGTTTTTTTTCTATAATCCATCTTGATTCTGAATAAATTTCCAGCAGTGTCCTAATGTGGAATGGTTGATGAGTGGTTAAGGTTCGTGTGGTCATATGTTGGCTTGTGTATTCGAGACTCATTCATGTTTGTAGGGTAACTGTTATGTACAACTTCTATGTTACATTTGACACTGCAAACTTTTTATGTTCTGTGTGATGACTTTCCCAAGTTTGGAGTGTTGTGTGTTGCTTTAATAAAAGTTGAATGAGTTTTTCATGTTCTCATTTTGCTTGAGGACAAGCTGTGGTTTAAGGGTGGAGGGTTGTAACAGGTTGAAATGGACGTTTATGTGTTATCTTTGTGTGTAGAGTAAATGGTAGTGTGTTCTTGTATTTATGCAGAAATTAATTTTTTGGGACCCTCTCTCATTGACTGTGTATCAATGTTGTGTGTCATTAGTCATCCAGGGTTGCAACACTCAGCTGCTTACACGGTCCACCAGGGTCTCATGTTGTGATTGGTTACTCATGTGTCACATGATTGTTTGTCTATTTAAGGAGCTGTTCGGCTTGAGTCCGTCAGTCTCGTCTTGTGTTGTCTGTTGAGTTATGTGCATCATATGGTAATAAACTTTGGGACAAATGTCAGTTGGAAGTCTGACTTGTCTTTATGGAGATGTGGCTCAAGTGGTCATAATAAGGATCATTCTCTGCTGGCGCTACCTGTTACAAAATTCACAAGCTGCATTTTTTCACCCACAGGCAAAGCAGCAGATGACCACAATTTTTGCAGCTTCCTTGGAAACTTGACTTTTTCTGGTGCTAACATGCTACAAAATGCATTTCTGGCTGAGTGTCATTGCAGCAGTGAGTGAAGATCTCACTTATATATTCCAAGAGGCTGGATGGAGAGCACACAAATGAACCCTGCCCAAGCCATTGGACCTGAAATGACTGAGATCTGTGCCTGTTTTTTTTTGGGGGGAGGGGGAGAGGAACAATGGTCTGATACAGAGAGTGCACGTTGTTTTTTTGTCGCAAAAGGCTCTCATGTTTGCGAAAATGTTTAAATCATTGCAAGTTCCATGTAATGTGTTTGTGTGTGAGTGTGTGGGTATGCAAAAGTGCAAGAAAACAAAACCTGGACACATCTATCCACAGAGGCACCACCCAAACATGCAGACCTAACACTCAGATTTGTGTGCTTGCTGACCAAGACATTATTTGAAGGTCATTCACAGAAAATGCATTGTGGGGAGTATAATTGATGCACTAATCGGTGCTCACAACAAGTGATCCAGTCAGAATGACCCTGAACAGACAGACATCAATTTCTCCTGTCTGTTGCTATTGTGTGAGTTGAATTTGGAGCCAAAAAAATGGCCATCTTACTCAGGTTCTGTGGTTCAAAGGTGGTGAGCACAAATTAGTGTATGTTGGCAAACTTTTGCAAAAATGTTCAAATCACCATGAGTTCCATAGCTATTTTCAGAAAGCACAACAGAACAACACCAACATTTGTTTTCTGTCAACATTACCAGTCAATGTATTGCCTGTAAAAGTATGCTTTGTTCACAAATATTAAATCTCTTTTGAACACCTTCACAAGTTGTTGAAATCCTTTGGAGAAGAGAAATTCTGAGATGTTTCTGCTGTTCTCAAGCAGAGTGAACTCCACAGATATCACCTTTATCTGGACTGCATCAAAAGGAACAGTCTTCAGCACTTCCAGCTCTGCTCCTTCCAAATCCAGAGACAAGTAATCTATTGTTCTCCTCTTTACAGCTGCCAGTATTGATGGTAGTGAGAAACATTGCACAGTGTAATTCTGAGGAGTGTCAGTCACCTGAGCTAATAGGCCATTTGGTCTCTGTGTGATGTAAAGCTGTGTGCAAAGAAGAGAAAAACTTACAACACAGACTTTCACACACCAAGGCATTTCATAAAAGGAAAATAGCTGGTGACCTACATTTCTTGGTTCCAGCTGTGTTCCCAGACAGGCAGGGACTAGGATAGATTTCCTGTTCTTTTTTGTCATATGGTAATAATTCAAAGGATATGCTTCCACCAATATTCCCGTCCATTTGTGTACCTTCTCCAGAAACAATGTGTTGGACAGGAACTCTCCATCATAGGCACCACATTCCATGAAGAAGCCACCAACCTGTGAGAACAGTCAACTCATTGACAAATGTAATAACACAAGGAAAGCTTCAGGTTTGACAGAATCCTGATCTCATTTTACTCACTTTTCCATTGAACAGTTCACTGACAACTCTGGATTGCCCCTCTGACATGTCTGTTTGGAAAGGAAAGGCCAGATGGTAGGGTTTGTCTTCATTGTTGTGCAAAAATTCCTTCTGGATAAAAACAATCAATTCAGGATTGTTCCAATTCATCTGCAAGAAGAGTTTTCTTGGTGGGAGATAGGTTGAGTTCTAGATTGCAAACAACATTCTGCATTTGGACTCACTCAAAGAGTTACATTTTGGTGGAAATGAAACAACACATTTTGTCAAACCAAATTTTTGTTCAACATGGCCACCCACAATGTCTAAATGCATCATGGGTGGTCAACAAATAGATTATGTTTTGTTCAGAGTCAGTGTGTGGGAACTTTGAGCCCAATGAAAGTGACCAAATGAATGATTCAAACCTGTTTGTTGTTCATATTTTCCAGTTTCTGTTTGAGAAGTGCAAGTTTTGCTTCTTGTTCTTCTGTGATGTTTGTTTGGTCCACTACTTGTGCTAAGAGAAGAAGTTCACCTCCAATTATATCATCAGTGAGAATTACAATGCTATTGTTCTGGGTGTCATTTAGATACTGCCTTGCCCCTGGTGTTCTGAAAACATTTCTGCCTCTTGACTGCAAAGCAAAATGATTTTTGTTTGTTATATCCCCTTGTGTTCTCACGATACAATTTGCACAAAGTTGGATTCAGATGTTTGAGAAGCATGACACAAGACACAGACCAGTTTCTGCAGCTGGGTGAGTAGTGCTTGAGTGATTGTGAGGGGAGGGGTATGAGAAGGCTTGTACATACCTGGGAATTGTAAACATGTTCAATGATTAAACTGAACTGCAGATGAGAGGAGGAGCATGCAACAGATTTCACTCACCTATGGTTCTCCAGATCAGGCAGAATGTGGTGAACAGCACAAGTAAACACAAAGCAAAAAACAACTGATTCATTTGATTGTGTCTTGCATTGTGTTCAACTCATTGTAAGATATTGTCATTTGGTCTGTGAGATGATGAAGAACACTCAACAAGAGTTGTCTTTTGAACCATCAGGCCACTTTTACATGGTGAAGTTAATGTCCATTTTGCTAACATATCAATTGTGAAACAAAAATGCAAAAATGCCAAGCTGAGTACAAAGTGATATTCAGAATGTACCATAATCAGAACCATAAACAGATAATAATTACATTCAGTTTGACAGAAATTATCCAGAAATTCATGCCTTCTGATGTGTTAAAGTTCCAATTGTTTCATTCCCTTAATGTGTTCTCTGGGAATATGAATGTTACTTGTTTGTGTTACATTTGTTGCAAGGTTTGATGTTGCAGTGAAGCAAGATATTTGCAAATGTCAGACTCAGGTTTGAAACAAACAACAAAATTTGCTTACAGAATCACATTGCAGTGCAGCAAAAACTAACAAGTGGCAACAAACAGGCTTCTTTGTACAAAATTTATTTGTTTTTTGAAAGATGTTTAAGTGCAGGCACAATTGATTTGTGATACACATGGTAGATTACTGCACCTGATGATGTTTATGCTTGGTCATTATATAATTGTGTGTTGTCAACCAATGTTCATCAACACTCATAATGCAAAAGGGAAATCACAATTTCAAAGTTACCTTCTGTTTTCTATTGATGTTTACTTGCATGGCACTTCCTCTTTTGTTGTGGGGAAATGGGCAGAAAAGGTTGTTTTGCCACCAAAGCTTTGCACCAACTGTAGGACCCTTGGGATCTTGGCAGACAGGATTGAAGTATCAACCCACCTGCAAACTAAATCATACACATGGATGCTGCCTTCCCAACAGAACCAGAGGTCTGTATTTTAGGTTCAGTGATGTGCACTTGAATCAATACAAAATTTTGAACTCTTTTACAAGGAAATTCAAAAACAAGAATGTGCTGATCATGGGAGATTCACAGCAAAGAGCACTGTTTGATGGACTGTGTGAAGTATATGCTGTGCAGGTCACCATCACAAACAAAGCAAATTTTGTGAAGCAGAATGTGCCTCAAGCCAATTGGTTCCAAGCCAGGTTGAGCACAGGAGGTTGGCTTCACTATCTTTACTTCTACTATCCCAATGATAAAGTCAAGGCATGTTCTAAATACAGAGGGGGCAAATTTGTGGCAAACAAAGCAATGATAGAAACTGTTTTGAAAAGAAATCACATAATAATTGTGAATCTTGGATTGCATTATCATTTTTGTGGACTGAATGTCATATATGAAAATATACATTTTCTCTGCAAGCTCCTTTCAGCCCAAAAGGTGACACAACAAGTAATTTTCAGGAGTACACTGCCACAACACTTCCATTCTCATTTGAATACAGGCTTTTTTAGAAATCCTACAAACACTTCCTGTACTTCTTCTTCACCCAAGTTTCAACACCCAACCAATCCAATGGTCAGAGACACTGTCATAAAATATGGATTCAAGTATCTGGATAATTTTGACATTTACAAGGATAGGTATAATTTGCACACCACACCAGGTGACTGCACACATTACTGCTTCACACCAGAATTGCTGATGCCTGAACTGGTTCTTTTGGACCAACTTTTGGTATAGTGTGAGGAACCCTGTCCATTCACACAGAACAACCAGTGTGTTGTGAAGAAAAGTCTGAGTAAAACAAGAAACAAAACTCAAATTAATGAGTAAAACAAGAAACAAAACTCAAATTAATTTAACATTCATTTTGCTTATTTTGCTGGAAACATCACAAAAACACATTGATAACAAGATACTCATCTTCACAAGTTTGCTTTTTATTGTTTTCCAGATCATTGCAATGTTTCTCTCAAGTTTTAATTTCTGTTTTAAGTATTTGTACTCCCAAAAAATGCTGTTGTTTGGCTCAAAAAATCTTTTCTTATTTACAAGTCTTTGAAGGGAAAGGACAGTCAAACACACCAATGACCCAACAAGGCAAAGGTCACGTAAGAGGCCAAAACATGCACCAAAATTTCAGATGAAAGTTTCCTGGGAAGTTTGATCTGATTTTTTTCTTCATTTGCAGAAAGCTTGGGTGAGAAAAGTGAGACCTTGTTGTGTGCGGTTCGGGTCCCAGGGGAGCCCATCCTCAAAACCGCCACTACTTGTGGCACCGTGGTCAGGAGCAGTCTTGGCTGGTCAGACTGCCGCAATGGAGTAAGACTCAAGCGTACGCTTCAAATGTATATTTCAATCCTGTCTCAAGCTAAGCAGCTCTAGACAGACGCAGGGTAGTCGTGGTTGCGGCTTTTATGTGGCGGCGCAAGGTGCGAGCCCAGTGCACAGCTTCAGCTTCACACAGCTCTGCTGAAGCGGCTTCATCGGGTACTTGGTGCCTTGCCTGAAAGCTGGATTGCATGTGTTGGAAGAGCCAACTCTTCCACATTACATCCCCCTGCCTTTCAAAACTTGTTGGCCATAGGTAAGCAGATCTATGGTCAACAAGGTTCGGAAACAATGTACAGAAATCAGAAACAATCAGAAAAACACAAAAGGACCTATGAATTTGCAACATAAACCGATCTCATATCGATATCTCATCTACAAATCGAATTTCTCGCATCAATTTCATGGTTTTCTAGAATATTTACAATTTTTCACACAACTTTTCGCATCCATAACAACAAATGATGTCACTTCCGGGATTCTGCACTGGAACTCGGCTCATGACTGCCTTTTCAATGATTGACGGAGCATTTTTACCCCTCTGGCTTGTACATCCAGGCACCTGCAAACTATGCACCTTGTTTTGGCCTCATTTGCATATGATGGCAGCACTCGGATATGGCCAACTTGTAAGTACCACTACCATTCGTTCTCAAATTTTGATGGACGATCAATTGATTACACATTGAAAAACAACTAAAGTATGCACACAGAACATTAACTATGTACAAACAAAATTTGAAATGCAAACTGGTACATTTTGCAACTCTACAAGAGAAACAAAGCTTACGGTATGGCAAAACCACTGACAAAAATTTACATCGCCATTTTTCGTCGTGCAGGTTACACACATAGAGATAACACACGCCATCCACCAGCTGCTGACCTTCAATGTGTGCAGTCTGGTGGATCCAGTTGCCTATGTGGTGGCAGTGTGGGTGAGGGCAGTCCATGGAGATCCCCTCCCAATCCAACATCTTTGCCCTCATGGTGTATCTGCATGCGCAACAAGGTAAGCGCTGAAGGAACTTGAAAATCACCTTGTCAAAAACACAGCGTGAATTTTGCTAATTTTGATCAAAGGATGCTGGGCTTTGTGAATTTTTGACAGTCAACAACCTGCCTCCGATTCAATTCTAAAGGTAACCTTGCACCAATTGTTTCCACATTCTGGTTCGCAATTAACCACACAAAACTATATACAACAGACTAAACAATAACACAGTGTGATTAAGGTTGAACAAGTCTTTCTGCACCTTTCAGCTCAGAGACACAATAATGTAAGATCAAACACCTACCAGTACATCTTGCATGGCATGCATAACATGTTCCAGTTGCCGTTGCCCCACAAGGCCTAGAGAATAACATTTTCCATTGCAGGGTTTCAGGTCAATGAAACCACACCATATCCAAAAGGTAATGTCAGTGCTTGAGTTTCTCGTTTCAGAGTGTTTCCACCTGAAGTCCAAGTTCGAGTCGTCTTTCAATGGACACTGCACCACGCCGCTGCTCAGACCTCACTGCTGGTGATCTGCTCACCCTGGTGGCCTTCCTCCATCACCCTGTGGAGAATGCCTCTCTCCTCCGATGATGCCTCCTCTGACAGCAGGTACTGTATTGATAGCTGCGCATCCTCAGGTAGTCCATCGCAGGTCGCCTTGATGCACCACGGCTGCATCTGGCTGTTCAGTCATCCTGGGAGCCACAACTTAGTGCCACAGCGAATGCAGGTTGGCCGTGTCACCTCAAGTTGCTCCCTGATCGGCCCTTTGATCTGCCTTGCCTCATGCTGCCGCTGCGCCCGTGTCTGGTGATTACAATGTCGACATTCAATCTGTGCTACAGTTAGCGGATGACATGCAGGGGTGCTCTGTTCTCGTACCAGGGGTGGGTCCCCTGGGTGATGAGCTAACATGGGTACCAGAGCCGCGTGTTGAACAAAGTGAGCACCCAGTGTGTTGGCTCTGCCAATGCCTGCACCGGTGGGTGACCATGTCCCATCATGAGTGTTGGAACCACCTTTCCCACTCGCATGTCATTGTCCGGATTTGCCTGCCGATGTTCCACTGCCACGTCAATTCCCAAATCAATACCTGAGTCAGTCAAACCAAAGCTCAACTTTCGACAGTGCCTGACACGGTGCCGCCAACGGTTGCGCTGGGACTGGGGTGGGATGACACAGTTGCCACCCACCGACTGGGTCTTGTCGGAATGCGCATCAGACAGGAATGGGGCGTTCGGCTGATGGGCCATTGGGGCTGCAAGTGCTGCCGACTGAAGCTGGGCAAAGCCTCATGCGGCCTCCAAGTAACCAGGAATGGCACTAACAACATCACCCTGGCTGGCACCAGCCACCGAAACATGCCGCCATGCTGTCGGCACCAGCATGTAGCCTGCCGGACTGAGTTGCAGGCCCACACCCAGACGATCCAAGCTACGCTGAGCCATAGCTGTAGCTAAGATTCTCATGTCATGCCATGGCCAGTGACTTGTGTGACACTGCACATGTCAATTGCCACATGACCATTGTTCTGGGTTGGGTTCACTAAAAGCATTTGAAATCAAACTAAATGCACTGGAAACCTCAAACTTCACTGCAAACTTCAAACTTTGAAAATGATTCATGATCAATGACTATTTACAAATTATCTTGTCAATCCGTTCTCAGAATTGAAAGTGAAAATTTAAATGTCAGTTTGTTAGAATTCATGCCTTGCTTCTACAGGTTAGACTCCTATCATTGCGCTTCCGGTGGACATAGACGCCTGCGGTTCATCAGGCTTGAACAATGAATTCACCGCCATGCTCACTGCATCTTTGAAAGCGTGAGTGAACCTGTTCATCAGCTCTTCCTTGTCTGGGTGTCATCTGGGAAAGTGATGCCAGAACGATGAATGGATGAACTGCACTGGAAGTGCACCGCCCACCTTCTTCAACACCTGTTCTGTCACTCCCATGTTGGTGAACAGCAAAATTGCAACAAAAACCATTCCCAGTCCCAGCCCCACGACAATCCATCAAGAATGGTCCAAAAACCATCCTGACTCGCTGTCCATGTTTTGGAGCTCTTCCTGGATTGCTTCATTTGATGCTACCCAGACCTCACCATTGTCTTCCACAGTGTGGACCAGATCCTAAAGATCCATTGTCAAGCAAATATACTCTGGATCTGCATCAGTCAGCCCAGTGACATCAACATGATGCACCTTCATGCTGGGCCACTGAACATGTGGCAGATCATGCAACTGGTATGCTTGATCATGTCCTGTGTTTCGGAACTTGGAATTGATCTCTGACCAGGCTGCAACAACTGCTTGATTCACATGGAACTGAAGCAACAGGTCTCCGGTTGTGTTAGTGTTCTGTCCTTCGTAGTGTGAAACCGGCAAGTAAATACGTCACAACTCGCGCATGGATTGTCCTTCTTTTGAACTGTCTGGCTGTCACACATCTGTGACAGTCTACCGAGTCTGGTGCGGCGGTCCGATAACCAATGCAGATGTTTTTGTGCCATGCTGTTGGGTCCACCAGAGGAGATTGCACTCTGCGCCTTGAGTACTCACTACACGCTTGCAGCCGCTTCCTTCAATCCGGGCACTTGCACTCTACTACCGCACAATGCATATGCATTAACTGAGCTATT
>JAAUXT010062215.1_pt1 | contig 11414 bp, 12 predicted proteins | sample 7278171 | NCBI WGS metagenome assembly JAAUXT01 (sample SAMN14350112, study PRJNA611818) | marine sediment metagenome | isolation source: surface marine sediment (1.8m) | place: French Polynesia: Moorea | collected 2018-08 | reverse complement strand
CATAATTTTGGAAAAATTGTCAGTCATCATCACTTTTAATTTCTGGCTATTTTTCCAATAGTGGGTACACCCCCCCCCCCTGTTTAGACCCGCTTTGACTTATTATTTTTGATTTTTTTTTAAATGATCAGTGATGCTCACTGATCATTTTCCCAAAAGTGGGGTCCAACCCCCCCCCCCCTGAACTTGAAGGTGTTTATGAACTGCGAACGTTTGTATGGACCACACGCTTTTTATGCGTAGCATTCTTGTTTGACATTCATCTCGTGTTGCAAAAGGGCGTTTCGTTTCGTTTGTATTCTGCATACAGAACTGGACAGGACAAATAAGTGCCCCGGTGGGTCATTGTGCCGGATGTTCTTTCAAGGACAAAACAACTTTGTTGGTGATGCTGGTGAAAATGAAGTCGTTTACATGCAACTTGCGCAGTCACATTGTCCCTGCCTTCCAAGCAATTAGGATATGAAGTGTTAAGTAAGCACTTGTGGCATATCCATCCAACATAATTTGTCCGTTCTTGGCTTGACTGTCCAGATAAAGTGTGTCCGTTGTGCTCCAGAGTACTCACGTCGGGTACGACGGAGACACGACACACTGGTCGACAGTCGTCCATGAAAAACAACTGCCACAAATCATTCTTCGCTTTATTGTGATTGGAAGACCACAGCGGCATAAAAATAGATGTCATTCTTCATTGAACGGTGGAAAGAATTGTGAAACATGGTCACGATGCTGTCTTCATCTTCATGATCGGTTCACACTGTTGAGCAAATCAAAGAAATCTGATAAACCGGATCTGAGGAACATCGTCTGTGAGGTTGCTGTGTTTTGCGCTGCGAGTTACATATTCAGAAGCAAACGGCTCCCAGACCCACAGACTGCGAGGTCCACACGCCGTGGCTTCAGACTGATGAAGTTCACTTGGAATTGGCATGAGAACGCATTTGGCTGCATTATTCACACGCATACAAGACAAACAGCGCACCAACTTCAGAGGCAATGGAAAGTTGTGTGAAAGCTGGACACACGGTAATCGCTTTGGGAATTGGTCTGGCATTCCACATTCAAGTCAAACGATCGAGTATTAATGCGTGTAAATGGCTTTTCCATAATTAAAACAGCGCAAAGCAAGCGTGTTATTGATCGGAAAATCCTTGACGCATATTTCATTTTCGTCTTGAGGTCTTCCAGCTTTAAAGCCAATCTGCGAGAGGAGGCATTTACGTGACAAGTACTCTCATTGATCTTGGGCGTAGCTGAGCAGAACAGTTCTTGCTGTTTGCAGATCCCACGTCTCTCAGCATCAAGACGGAAAGGAAGGTGAAAGAAGCTAACACACGGGAAGCTCAAGGTTTCCTTTCAAAAATACTGATTGCAGCTATCAATTTTTGGCAACAGGATTTATTGATTTTAGTTTAGGGGACCAGTGAGGCATTGACTGTGACTGAGGGTAGAGAGCAGCTGGATGTGGTGTTCAATCACTCGCTGGTACTATTGGCAGGATGATGGCACCGGCCTCTCTATAAATAAAGTACCAGGAAACACGACTCACTCAGTTCAAACCCACTTTACGCTGCACATCTCATTGTAACCAACTGAGTGAAGATGTTTTTGAGGAGGATTGTGTGACGGCGGCAAGAAGGGCGAAGCTGGATGGTTTTGCTGATGATTCACAATCGGCACAATGCATGTCACATGAAAGTGTGCTGGACGTGCCACCGTCCCTGATGTGATTACTGGCTTTATTTCTAGTGATTAATTGGCTCTCAGCGTGATGTGTCTTAAAACCGGGGCTTGGGATTCATCCCGGTAGGCATTCTTCCAGCCTGTGCTATACTTCCTTCATCTGGATGAAAGTTGTGTGCACAACAAGACGGATCTGGACATATCATGTTTTCTGGTGCTAAACTTGACAAATTTCCTGGTTCTCAGTTATTGGATTTGTTTGGCCGGGCTTCTTCCAGTGCCCCTAATACCCCGGCTCACTCCTCGAAGGGCACTGTGACTACCAATTCCAAGCCCAGCACTCCAGCTCATTCCAAGGTAAGGTTGCTCAACGTTGTTGCACTGTGTTGTATTGCGGGTAGAGACAAAAATTTCTGTTTCATTCCCCGTTTGAGGGAAACTTTTTCTGTGCAATTTCCGACGACGAGTTTGTTTCACTCGAGATGTTTTCTCGAACGCCTTATAAATTTGATTCTGTCAAGAGACCCTCACGAGGGTCGCACCACAAGTTCCCTTCATTGTGACGCATCGTTCTAGGATTTCATTGCACAAAAACTGACATGGTCATTCAGGCATGTCCAGGGCATGCTCGCCACATTTCTCAGGTATAGCTGTGGCCTCTCAGGCCTGTGGTCAGGGTAGCATGTTGACTGGAGAAGAGAACCTGAACTTGAGTTCTGTGTGCAGTAACAGGTGAGAACACATCTGGTTGGCACTCAGAGATCTGGGGGAGCAAGCCATGTCAGAAACACAGGTGCGAATGGGGCCAAACCTTTTCAGAGTGGTGACGGACCAATCCATGACAAACCGTGAATTGACGGCCCAAACACGAGACAAAGAAGGTGCAGAATGTGATGGTGGCGATCGATGAGAACCGCAGGAAGACTGAATGAAGCTGATTGTCGAAGAGGTCAACGTGATGCAAACAAACTTGCCTTCACGTTTTCATCAAGGATCTTTCCCTTGTGAAGAAAGTACTGAAGGCTCATCACACGCATTCTCTCCTACGGAAAACAGCAACTTCTTGGTGAACCAAATCTGGAGTTGGGAAGGAAAAACATTTCCTGTCAGGTGAGGCGTTATTCTGTTCCAAAAACAAAACAAGAGTCTTGTCAATGGGTCCGTTGGGACAGGATAGATGTGTCAAGGTTCTGTGTCCAACTTCTCCGGTGCCAATTTTCTTACAGACTCACTTGGGCTTCTGACGTGTGAATTTGCCAGACAGCAGCCCTGGTTCCTTGAACTTGGCGCTCCAATGAGAAACTGTTTCGCTCTATGTTCACAGAGACATTTCAACATCGTCGTAGTGCTCAGCCCTGGAGTTGCCTTTTTGTATCGGCAAGCCTGGCCCACAAAGTTCATTTGTTCTCCGCGGAGTTTACCATTCACACTGGCCTTCAGAGAGAGAGAGAGAGACAGAGAGAGAGAGAGACTCTCTGATGACGAAGATGTGGCCTCAGAAGAGTGTTGATCCTCGCACAGATGTCATTACTGACAGTGATTGAAAGTACATAATTCTACCACGCTGCAGTCATGAAGCCTCTCGTACGTGACTTCATTGTGGTAGAAGTGAGTTCACCCACAGCAAAAAAGGTTCCTGTTCAATCATACAACTCTTTTCTTGACCAAAGGCCAAAAAGTCGTTGTATGATTTCACAGGAACCATTTTTAAGCATGTGGTCCCGAAGGGTGTAACCACATGCTTAGTGTAATCACCATCAGTCTGTATGTGTGTGTGGACATGTTGAGTTTAGGGGGGGGGGTAACTCAACATGGTGAAAATCAACCGCAATCATTTTAGCCCATTTTAAGAAAAACAAATTTTTTGGTGATGTTGAGTTTGGATGTTGACTTGGGGGAGGGGGTTAACTCAATGTACAAAAAAGATCAAAAATACTTAAAATGGCCTGAAAATGACCCTAGTTGATTTTCACTGTTGAGTTACCCCTCCCCTTCTTAAATTAATATCAGAACTCAACATCACCAAAAAAAAAATTCTTTTCTTAAAATGGGTCAAAAATGATTCTGGCAAAATTTCACCATGTTGAGTTGTGGACCACACGCTGTTAAGGCGTAGCATTCTTGTTGCAGCGTGGGTGAACCCTTACGTAAAACCTTCAGAAATCTGACGAAAAGCAACGTTTTGCCACTCGCACAAGGGTGAAGAGAAATCTGGTTCACCCACATATTAGAACCCGTCTGTGGTCCGCCTGATGTCATCTAATGCTGGAGTTGGCCGTCAGGCACTGACTCATCATCCTCTTTTCTGTGAATTTGGCTTCTGGAGGTACCCATCTCACAAACGCACGCGCACAAACAGGTGGGAGTCTGTCGTGTTCAAGACTCTCAAGTTCCTCAATAAGCACACAGCGACAGCAAGGGAAACTTGTGGAACTGCCCTCGTGCAAAATTGCTGCACGGTGTTTAGCAAATTGGGTTGACAATTACTTATCGTTGCACATTTTCGAATCATTTTCACCAAAAGTGGTGCTCGCTGCAAATTGATCCGTTCTCATTTTCCGCGTGATTGGGCAAGCCTGCATCGCACCGAACGTGGGGAAAGGTTCTGTTTCTCAGATGCGCTCGTCAGGTTTCTGCCAGGAAAGAATCTGATCTCCTTTCGTGCAGAATTAATCTGGACCCATTCGGACTGAATGTTATCTAAAAGTCATGGCATGGCGTCCTGGGTTCGACTGCATGTCAGCAGATGGATCAATAATATTGTAGATTGGTAGGAAAATGCTTTGGCCACTTAAGGAAATCCCTTTCACCTCTGGGCAATTTAGAACTTTCTCACGGGAATTAGTCTCCATTAGGTGGCTTTGGGACAGGCGGGTTCCAACTCCTCCTTCAACAAAAGTACTTGTCAAAGTTCTTTTTGCAGACGAATGTTCTTGTCGGAACTCTTACTCCTTGTCTTGATTAATTGGCTCTCGCTTTGTGCGACAAATCACCCCGTCCATCAGAAAAAAGATGATTTCGTTCCTGTGGAGGCAAATGCATCAGGAAGAGTCCAACGTTGCTCAGTTTGTTCACTTGGCTGTTTCTGCAGAAAGTGCTGCCTCAGAAAATGTCGTCGTTCTGAAGCAGAAAGGTGAACAATTTGACATTCATTCAGATTCATTCATCGGAGATTGAAACCTGTTTCCAAGCGAATCAGAAAAATGCTGATCGGGCGAAAAGCTGCGATTCTGTGACACGGTTCAAATCAAACAGCCCGTGGAGTACAGAGATAAGCAGCATGCAACCTGACCGTTACCGCGATAATGCTTTTCATTTCCAAATGGTTTCTGAAATGAGCTGTTGAATCCATGAGCCCATTCAGGGAATCAGAGAACGAAATCATTCTTTCACCTGGTGTTCTAGCGCATGAGATTCTGTGCTTTGGGGCAGGTTTGTTGCTCTCAGCATTTTGCACTGATACTTCTGACTTTGGTACCCAGGTAAAATCTGCAAATGATATTTGCAACTCGACACAGGGTCGGTGGAAATAAGGGCACGGCAGTCAGAGAAAAAAATCATGTTTTTTGGAAATATACCGGTACCTCCCCATGTCAGCAAACACACAAGGATTTCAACCTGTGCCTTGCTGGGTTCTTTGCGTGTTGCGGCTGTGTTGGAGCAGCTCGGCCATTGGCCGTTCTCCCACCATGGGAAGGTGATGAATCTGTTGTTTGGCGCTGCTTCCAGCAGGTGCTAGCTCAGCATGCGTGTGATAAAATGCTGCCAGTTCCCTCCCATCCAGACGGATCGATTCCGGAACCTGAAGGAAGAAGATGCACTTGAAGCAAGCTTCGTTCAGTGTTTTCTGTCGGTCGGGCTGGAATCAACCCTATTGTCAATATCTGGCTGAGTCTTTGTGCTTTCGAGCCTTGATACCACTGGCGTCCTCTCCAAATACGTTTGACATCCAGTCCAGAGGAACACTGGTTACTGCAGGTTTTCATTTGCTCCCGATGCACACAGTTTCTTCTGAGATCCGAAATCATCTCCTCTGCAAAAACACACTTGTACTTTCTTTCAGAAAGATTCCCCTTTGCTTTGCTGAACAAAAGGTAGTGGGCATACGTTCACTTTGAAGTTGATTTGCTCGTGATCTCCGTTTTGCTTCACAGAAATTTGTCCAAGCTACCCTTTTTGAAGTCTGCAGATCTTGGCATTTGGTGATGTCCCCGAATTTGTATCTTCTTCAGATGACAAAAGAAGCAAAACGTTTTGCTGCTGTTGGGTCAACGACTTTCTGAACAGAAGTTGAAAAACAACGGGCGTATCCAAAAGCGAATGTCGTCCAAATGTTGGAGGTTTCATCCTCACAAACACGTGGACACATCGTTGACGTGGTCCGACTCTGAAATATCGGGAAGATAGACTTAATGTGTTCATGTATGAAATTGTCCTGTCGTGTGGCTTCATCAGTGCATTCATAAGCTGACTTGCTGGTCATTCACTGTTTGGTGAACGGTTCCTTCGGGACAAATTCTTCTCCTAATGTTGCTCGGTTTCCAAATCATTGCTATACGTAGAGCTGGTTTTATGGACCATTAATAGCTCGAGTGCACTTCGGATTTTGACGAAGATAAATTTTGCCACGAACATACTTCACTGGGGATTCTGACCGCTTGTGCAGTGAACGTTTGTGCTCACACAACATTTGTGCTGAGGAAATCCATAACTGGCACAATTAACCTCGATTCCGCCGACCCAGTTCTTGGAGCGTATGGTGGGGACAGGATGCTCCCGTGCCGTGCAGGTTTGACGTGTTCTCTGAAGTTTGTAATGAGTCGGGTCAATTGCTGTTGCAGAGGCATCGCCCGTGTGATTGCCCTTTCGTGCGATGGGCTTTCTGACCTTCGAGAGCGTTCCTTCCAGGCAGACAGGAACGATCGTGGTCTGCGATCTCAACCTGTTTTCCTTCCCCTAAAACGAAGAAAAAGAATTGACGATTTTACCCTGACGTGGAAATTCGGATTCCAAAACCTTATCACTAAAAACAGGAAAGAAATCTGTCTCCAAAAGATTATTGGGCGCACAGCTGCTGATGTCAGGAATCGTTGCAATGCTGGTTGCTGTCAAGGTTTCACGTCAAGGGGTTCTGGCGTGCACCAACTCGAATTACCTGTTACCTGCACAAATGCAACTTCGCGACACGAGCCTGAAACAATCTGCCCGTATCTGAGGACCAGACTGCCTCCCTGATCTGCCCACAAGAGAAAGCTGGTCGTCAACCCACTGGAAAAGGAGAATTTCCATTCTTAACAACTAGAAGATATGACCACAGGAATCAAAATAACTTCACTTTGACAAGAAGGAGGAAACAGGCTTTAAGAGTCCTAAAACGTGAGAACAATCAGAGAATAGAACAGGTCAAGCATTTTCAAAGGAAAGAAAAACTTATGAGGATTCATTGAAAATTAATAGACAAACCAAATTCACATATGATTACAAACCAAACAAGAGAAGTAGTGCTAAAGGCAACTGCGGGTGCGATGTCTCCCTTCATTTTGTTTCAACAGTCAATTAAAACAGTCATTTCTTGCTTTTTTTACCCTTTTGCACTTATCATTGCCAGGGAAATATTACTATAGCAATCAAATTGCAATCTATATGTCATCTCAGCCAGTACAGAACATTGGCCATGGGAGATTGCATTTGAGACATTGTATTCAGCCTCACATGCAATACCTCAGCCCAAATGTCCCTTCTGTACTGTCCAAAGGGGAGGAGACGGACAGGATAGGACAGGACAGGATGGGATGGGACATCTTTGCTCTGATGGCATATGCAAAAAAAAATTCGGTGAGCCACAAAGTGTTTTTCCCTAATGGGACATTGCAAACAAAAACTACTTTTGTGAGACATCATTGGATAAAAATGTGTTCATCCTTCAGAATGAAATTGTAAATTCAGATCAGTATTACGATGAAAATAATTAATGATTCCATGTGCCAATATTCCAATGTGTTCAATGTTATACTGTGAGAAGACATTTTCTGTTTTTGGCAAAATTAAATTGTAACAAGAAACAGATCACAACATTATTTTTTGATATGATGTGGACAATTATTTGAATAAAACATCAATAATTGCCTTCAAAATAAATTTTCAATTGTGTCAATATTTTTCAAGAATGACTGCTGTGTGTGACAAAGTAATTTGGCCGTGCTTTGTGTATGTGATGTGTTTCTGTGTGAGTGAGCAGGTGAAGGTGATGAGTGCACGACAGAACAATCGAGCACAACCATTCTCTGAATATCAATTGGGAATGGGGAGTCAAAACATCGGAAAACAACAGAAAAAGATTCTCACAACAAAAAGCACTGCTTTGTTTGTTCCAAACTGATTTGACCTTATGGAAACCTTGCGGGAAAGCAGTGCCAGCGAATTTTCACTGATCGTTGCGACCACCCCGCCCCTGTCAATGGGATTTCATGAGAAAACAAATGCTAAGGGACACTGTCAGGTGGCACGCGGATTCTCATCTTTCCCCAGCCCACCAATGGTACTCTCGCAAAGAGTTGCCAAAAGGCCCTGGAAAACTTTTCGAACCAAAAATGGCGGTTCTGCATGTTTGTGCATCAACAAGTTTGTGTTCTCAAAACCTCTCTTGAGATCTCTTTTGTATTGCTTTGTGCGCGTCAGACTGAAATTTACCACATTTCCTTCGGGGGTGCCTTGTCACGCCATGCCAAGTCTTGTCTGCTCGTTCTCTGATCAGTGACATTGTTTTCTGTGGATGTGACGTGGACTTCAACTTGGGATGCTGAGGCGAGATTATGGATCATACTCATCGTTTATCAGACGAGGTCATTACATTCCCTGACTGCGATTACGTGGCTACTGGCCGCTCGGCTCGGCTGCAGCAAAATGAGTTATGGTCCCTCGGCTGGCCTCATTTGTCCGAGTCAAAGACGAAAGAGGTATTGCGGCGTGACGCGCCCATCCCAGCTGCCGTATTGTGTGCTCCTGGTTCGACGCTCTCTTCGCAGAAACATTTCTGTTCACAGCTTGCACCAGCCCAAAATTTTCGTGTGTCTGTTGGATGTAATGATTGCAATATCTTGGTGAGGTTTGTTTTGTCCCTGTTTTCTGACATTCGTGTGAGCAAGCCAAGCAGTACAGCTTCATGCAAGGGGTGCGTGGTGGGCTGGGAATTTCGTGAAAACAACTAGGTGGAGCCGAGAGTCTCCACAATGTCCTTGGCAGACAAGTGTCCCGGGCCGACTGTCGCTCTGATGTACGCCTTTTGTCAAGTTTGATTCGGAAGAAAAAAGTTGCTTTTGGTAGTGTCCGTTGATCAGCTCTGAAAATTGACTTCGAAGGAAAATGAAAAGACAACATTTATCTTTGTCAGCTGAAGGCGTGAGATCGATATGCTGCTCATACATTTGAAGTGCTGGTTGTTTTGCTTCTCTGTAAAAATTCAGCTGGAGTGGGCAAACGAGCTCATCTTCCACCCAGGGGAGTCACTGAAGGCAATTCGTGCTCTTTGGATATGGAAATCGTCGATTTCCACTTTTTACACACCTGGCCCGAGTAGCCATTTGAGGCAAACATATTCCTTGTTCTTAGCATAACCTTTGCCTGCGACAGAGATCAATTCATTTTTCTTCGGGGCTGTTGCGTAATCTCCACAAACAGCTCACGAGTCCTGACAGATATGTGCACACATCTGCGTGGATGTATGTCGCCATCAAGAATAAATGGTTTCGGGGTCCTCAGGGAAGAAACGGCTTCTCATTTATCCTTATCTTTCTGAGTGTACATATATTCAGGCAATTTCGCAATTAAGTGTCTAGTTACGGCTGATAAATGGCATGCAAGACAAATTGTCTTGCTTAAAGCAGGTTCTTCAGGTTCCCATCATGGCTTCAGACTTTGATGAGGATGTTCCTTGAATTTTACAGCGTCAGAGTCGTGACATTTGCTCAGTTTGTTTTTTGTGACTGTCCTTCCTCTCGAGCAACTGCAGATGTGACTGTCCTTCCTCTCGAGCAACTGCAGATGCCATTCTCAAGCAGATTCGACAACAGTGGGACTCGGAACACGATCACAGGAACATCGTCTGATGTCAGCCTGCACAAAATTGCCACGGTTTTCAATGTGTAGTTCATTGAAGTTGCTTGCCCAGTTCCAGAAAGGCTCGTACGGACATATTGGTGATGGTTTTGACTCAGTCACGTTGTGAATCCCCTCCGTTTTGAGACTCCAGTTATTTCCCACTCAACGCAGTTTTGAGCACATCAGCTCTTCAGAGGATCAGCGCTGTTCTTCTCAATATTGTTCGGTTCTGTTGTTCTTGTTGTACATTGTCCTGTCAGGACAAGAGCATCGCGTTGCAGAAACTGAAAATTTTGTTGTTATCTTGGCCAAGGTGTTCATTGTCACATCCTTTCCTTCTCACACAAAGCTCACACTCAAGAATACCCCAGAACAAACGTATCTCTCAGCACGGAAGTCCCATTTTGTCCCAGAGTCTTGTCCCTGACCCCAATCTCAGGAACCAGCCGGCTTTGAATTTGGTTGTGTCCTCGTCATTGATCAAGTGTCAAGGAAAGATATCTTGACTCCTAATTTTGAGTGGAACTTTTATTCTTGCTTTGAAATTGTCTCCGACCAAAGAATCTTCTGTTTGTGGTGTTTTGAGTACCAGGAAAGAATGTTATTGCCTTGAGAACATTCCAGATGAATCTCAGAGATAGAAATTGACACAGAGCTTCAATTCTTTCTTCAGTGAAATCTTTGGACACACTCCCTGTATGTTTTAGCCTCATTTTTCCAATTTTGCACCAGGCGGAGCCGCAGCGTGTTATTCTGGTACTTTCTCATGTGATTTCAATGTCACCCCAAGAAAGTTATCCCCACCCCCACTGAATGTCAAGCAACCCAGGGGGTCACTGACAGTTGAAAACATTGGGTTGCCTGACATGGCAGTCTCACAAGGGGGGACATGACATTTCAATATGTGAAGTCAGGTGACGGACATCCCACCCGTTGTGGTCGTGCTCAGTCTTCTTGTTGGGTCTCCATCTTCATTCCTGCGGTAGAGTAGCAGTTTCACCTTCCCCGTCACGTTTGAGGCCGGTTGTCGACGAGAACCCTGCACATTGTCTCCACGTTTTGATGCTCACTACGAACAAGAAGACACAATTTCCAAGGTCCATCAGGCAAACAAACAAAACCAGCAAACGAAAAGCTTTCTCTTGGTGCGGCTCAGTGTTGACCTTTCATTTAGTGGTCACCTTGTTTTGCCCTGCCGGTGCAAGGAACGTGATTGGGTCGAGCAGCAAATAAGCGAGTCACTGTTGCTGCAGATTGATCCTCATTGCTCCGGAAGGTCGCCGCACGGTGATTGCCGTTGTTCCGAGAAATCCCATCCCGGCCGCGAACGTCAATGCCGGAAGGATACTCGGTAAGCAATTAAAGCCCAGCTCTGGAGTGCTTTCGTGTCGTTCGTTGAACAGCCTATGTTTCCGCGAGTCATTCTCATGAGCCACGACCTGAGAAATGTCAGACAAAACCGGACAAAAGTTTGAGACCCGTTTGAAAGTGTGGATACTTCGCGCGCGCGCGCGCGCGTGTGTGTGTGTGTGTGTGTGTGTGTGTGTGTGTGTGTGTGTGTGTGTGTGTGTGTGGGTGTGTGTGTGTGTGTGTGTGTGTGTGTGTGTGTGTGTGGGAGTGTGTGTGTGTGT
>JAAUXT010114906.1_pt1 | contig 11415 bp, 12 predicted proteins | sample 7278171 | NCBI WGS metagenome assembly JAAUXT01 (sample SAMN14350112, study PRJNA611818) | marine sediment metagenome | isolation source: surface marine sediment (1.8m) | place: French Polynesia: Moorea | collected 2018-08 | reverse complement strand
TGTTGTTTTTTTGGTTTTTGTTTGTTGGTTTTTTTTGTTTTGTGTGTGGTGTGTGTGTTTGTGTTTGTGGGTGGTGTGGTGTTTTTGTTTTTTTTTGTGTTTGTTTTGTTTTTGTGTGTGTGTGGGGGGGGGGGGGCTGGCCGGGGGTTGGGCGCCCGGGGCGGCGAGTCAGTCAGTCAGTCAGTCAGTCAGTCAGTCAGTCAATGGCAGCTGGTGCAGAGACTGAGACTGGAACGCAGGAGTGACAATGCAAAACGTCCGCCTCAGGATTCAAAGTTAATCAAGGGTTCCTGTGCATCAAGACTTCTCCCAACAACGCTGCAAACCTGCTTAACTCCTTCAGATATTCCACTCAGTCTCTAACCTGTTGCCCCCGTCGCTATGGCACCGCGGGCGCCGCCATGATTTGTGGGTCAATCACGTGACTCCGGGGACCATAACTTCCGGCGCCGTCGTCACCCGCGGCGTCCTCCAGACGCTCTTCCGTCACGGAGACGTCAGACGGAATGAGGTCGTCAAACGGGCCCTGGGGGGGGGGGGGAGGGAGATGAGGAGGAAAGTGAGGAGAGGTGCCTGGGAAGCTCTCGCACTGGTTTATTTCCTTGGTTTTCATGCAGTTATGCGTCCCGTTACAGGGGTGGACGCAGAACAAGGAGTTTGTGCCTCACGCAGGCAAGAGTCCGACAGTCCTGCCCTTCCTCAGTGAAGGAGCGCTCTTTCTGATCACCACCCCCGCAAGCTCCAGCGGACCACAGGGCCCTGGGGTAAATACTCTGGATCTCACTGACCCTGAACAATGAATTGAGATCCACCCACCAGTCCAAGCTGAACTTGAGCCTCTCCCCACCAACCCCAAGAAAAAACAACTTGGCGCCCTAATTGAGAGCAAGATCCGCTGGAGGGAGCTATTCTTAGTTCCCTCTGTTGTGGATGTCGCTCTCATGGGAGCAAAGATAAAGCAAAGGTAATTTGTGTTGGTGTCTTTCGCGTAAAGAACAGATCGTCCCGGGGCTATGGGCTGAATCTCTGGCGTCGTCCGTGCGTGCGCATGTCATTGGGGAGTCAAACAACTCCAGGGAACCTCCCCAACAGATTGACCTTGATTGATCTGGGCAGCACTGGGAGAATTGCTCTTTTGCCCAGAATGCGACCTGTTTGACGCAGAGACGGGACCTGTTGCACTTTTTCTTCGGCAGGGGAGACAAGGAACAAAAGAGCTTTGCAGACCAGCTCAAGAAAGACGATGGGCTTTTTTTTCCATTTTGCAGCCTGCTGTCATTCTTCACAAAGATTCCTCCATGATGAATTGTGTTCTCTTTGCCTATACAGGTCACATTGGGCAAAACCAAATTATTCTTGCTGTCAGCGACACACAAAAGGCATTCGTTTTCTTGCACATGTATGCACAAAAGAGCCATGAAGTTCAGTTTTTGCCCCAGAGTGTCATGTTTGGAATCCGGTCCTGAGATCCACCACGTCGCCGTTGGGCCCGGCTTGATCTGCTGAACCCTATGTCTGCGTGGAGCAAAGATTGACATCCGCTCGACCTGAGGCCTTGATCTGCCAGAGACGCACAGGAAGACGAAGGCGTCCGTGGATGACGTCATTCCACCGGATTTGTCACATGTCACAAAATCTCCCGCGACAAATCCGGAAGGATCAGCACGACAAAATCCGAAACACGAAGTTTGATAATTTGAGAAGGGATTTGCTTTTACATCCGTTGTGAAAAGAGGATTTTCTGACTTCTGTCAAAATGTCTCGCTGTGCTTCGTAACATGATTCCTTTCCAAGCGTCCTGGACGGATTCTTCCCTGTGTATTTTGGGATATGGTATCTGCCTCCCAAAGGAACATACACCCACCCACCCCCCATTCTGATTTTGTGCCGCTTGCAGACCCGTGCAAAAGTTATGATTTTGACAACAATTGGAGCTTGCCCCCCCCCTTGCTACGGGCCCCCCTCACACCCCTGGTGCTCGATCCGCTCGAGTTCCTGCTCATGTCGCGGCTCAGTGGACCTGATTGCTGTGCATGCGCACACACGGAACGCGCACACCGCCGGAGTGGAGCAGAACTCAAACACCAGCTCCGCACACATCGTTGACTGGGAAACGAGCGCGATGCACAAAACTCAAACCAGGAAATTTGCACAATTGATCGTCATCAATGAGGAACCTTCAGATGATGTTTCAATGTGGCGTGGTTGTTGAGCGAAGAAAAAAAGGTTTTCTGACCGCAGACGGTCCTTGTCTTTACACAAACTTGTGGTCTGAGCTCCAGCAGATGCAAAGCCAGAGGGGCCTGCCCGTCGACCCCAGTCGCAGATTATAGCCCAGACCCCCAAGACCTCAACCCCGTTGAAGGTGACAACCCGTCATCCCCAACTCCAAGACACGGTCTCTGTCGCATTGCAGGGGACCTGTTCATCCTGGTGTACGCCATCGACAACAGGGAGAGCTTCGAGGAGGTGCGGCGGCTCCAGGAGCAGATCTGGGAGAGCAAGCAGGGCCAGCCCGGGTTCACCAAGGTACGGGTAGGGGGTAGGGGCAGGGTTCACCGAGGTACGATTGGGGCTGGGGGGAAAGTTCACCAGGGCACTGGGAGGGTGGGGCTGCAAAAGCAGATCTGGGAGAGCAAGCAGGGCCAGCCAGGGTTCACTGAGGTACGGGGATGGTGGGACAGCCAGGATTCACTTGGGGTATGGGGACAACCAAGTTTGTTTCTCCAAAGTGTGGGGAGGGTGTGTCTCGGCAGGGTTCATTACAATGTGCCAAGGGTGCTGGGGCCACACATGGTTTTGGTAGGTGAGGCTCAGCCAGGGCTGTGAAATTGTTTGAGGATGGTGGACCCCAGGTCACTTCTCTGTGGAGAGGGCAGGACACCCCTGGGTTCACCAGTGCATGGCGACGTCAAGGCACGCATGGTGGAGTGGTGATCATGAAGCAGGGTGAGGACGCGTTCTCCAAAGCAGCCAACAGCAGACTTGTACCAAAGCTGATCTGACTCAACCCTCCTACTACACCTACAGGACAAGCGGAAGAAGCCCGTAGTCCCCATGATGCTGGTGGGAAACAAGTGCGACAGGGAGTCGGACCGCGAGGTGGGCACCGACGAGCTGATCGCGCTTTGCGAGGGAACGCCGGGCTGCGGCTACGTCGAGACGTCCGCCAAGCGCAACGAAGGTGAGACGCGCGCGGTGGTGGCGCCACCCGGTGAGTCCAGGGTCCCGGGAGTAGGGTGGCACCTCTGGTGGGTCCATGTCCCCCGGTGGCTCCAGCAGCAACTGCATGCAGTGGTGCTCTCTGGTGGGTCCACTGTTCCTCGAGCGCGCATACAACAGCGCCCTCTATTGCGTCCTGTTCACACGTCCCCCGCTGGGTCCAGCACCCCAGGGCTGTGCATGTATGCAGCAACATCAGCTATTGGGTCATCTCACTCAAATGTCCTGAGGTGGGTCCAGCACCCTGCGTTGGTGCCCTCTATCCATCACATTGAAATCCTTCTCCGTCACTTCCACAGGCACGGAGGACGTGTTTCTGAAGCTCTTCAACCTCGGAAAGCTGCCCACCGAGATGAGTCCGTCTCTCCATCGCAAGGTGCAGCCCAGCTACGTGCCTGGATCCCCGGCAGGGGGCAGCAGCAGGGACGGCAGCCCCACGCCCTCTGGTGGCGGGGAGCGCGGCAGCAGCAGCTGCAACTCGAGCCCGACGGGCTCCTTCAGGAAGGGCGTGAGTCTGCGGCGGCGTCTGAGCGACGCCTGCGGGACGGTGGCGCCGAACGCGCGACGACCGAGCATCCGCACCGACCTGCTGATCCTGCAGACGCAGCGCGCGTTGCACGGCGGGTCCCTGGACGAGACGGTGCGAGACAGGGACCCCAGGTGCGCCGTGCAGTGACCCGCGCTGCGCATGCGCCATGGCGCCCTCTGACAGAAACGAGAAACTCGCACATGCGCACTGCTGCCGTTGTGCTACGGGCCTTGAGAACACTAGCGCCCCCTGCCAGTAGCAACAGGCTCGAACATAAGCACTTCTGCGGTTGCATGGAACACGTGTACAGAGAACGCAGACGAGAAACGTGCTCTGGTTAACATTTGATAAATCTAGCGGACTCGGTGGCCGATTTTTGCCGTTTCATTGCTGCAGAACAGCATTTGCAGGAAGGACTTGGGAAGCTGCTGAGGAGGAAGAGGCAGCTCAGTCAGTCGCGGCTGGTCCTTGTGGTCCAAAGTTCCAGGCAAACGGCCCAGCGAATCCAGGGGCGGCAGGGCCCGCCCACCTCCCTGACCTCGAATTTTGCGCCATCTACAAGGGCAAGTTGTGTTCTTCAAAACCATTCGAAGTTGTAATCGGGGCTCCACCCACGGCACGGGTCACGCCCATGCAGAACCAGGATTGGACAGATGATCATGGCCACCTCTGCCCCGACCTTGGGTCCGCTGGAGGTTCACGTTTGCATTGTTCTTAGGTCAACAATCACACACAGTTTGTTTGAATGAGTGAACGCACACATAACGAACATGAAAACCACGCACGCACTCACCAGAATCATCACTTGTGTCAGTGTGTAAAAATGTGGCGAGTTGTTTCTTGTGTGTTTGGATGTGCCTTATCCGATGTGGTCTTTTCACTTGTCGCGTTCTCGTGTTCGCGTGATCGCAAGCGTGTGTGCGAAAGGTTGTCAAGCGGTTTTCAATTCAGAGCCCGAAGCTCAAAAGAAACCACCCCCAGGTTGATTGACTCTTGCTGCAAGTGTTGCGGGCGTCAACGTGAGAACGCATCCCTGAACACATGATAAACTCTACTGTATGTGGTCAAAGAACCAATAACATCCCCCGCACAGTGTCCGATGCTTCATTTCTTTGATTCAGGATCCTGTCAGGACGAATGAGGCAGACGCCTGGGCCAAGGAGACTGAACGCCCCACGTCCCCTTCTTGCAAGGTCTTGGATCCACCCTTGTTGACCTGGGTCAAGTAACCACTGAACCAAGTAACCGCTGAAATCGCCTCATGATTTGATGGACTTAGGTACATGGCTAATGTCCGATACAAGTGAACCGCAAATCGGAAGGTCTGGAGGATGTCTGCCGTGGAACGATGTGTAACGACAGCCTCGGTTCCGCTCCACGGAGAACGCGAATCCATGGGGCTCCCGGGGTCCCAACACCAGAACCCGACCAAAACAATCCCTTCCCAAATTTCGTGCTACAGAGGCAAGAATTGCGCCTTGCAACTGTCAAAAGAAAATGGGCCCCTGTAGGGGAGTTGGGGTCCCCTGATCATGCAATTCTGGATTCATCCCTGGGACGTATCATTCGACAACTTCACATTTCTGCTGTGGATATAAAGCAGACAAAAACAGCCTTTTGGCTCAAAACCTGTGAAAAAGTAATAAACCTGCAAATATTTTTCGAGTGAGAAATGAATTTTTGTCCGGTGCCCTTGGCAATTTCTGTGCGTACACGATATGTGTCTTTCTTTCGTGCACAAAACAAGTGCCACAATTCTGCTGAATAGTTTTCACTTTTTGTCAGAATGTTCACACAACTTTGTTGTCAAGATCAAACACAAGCGAACACAAGACCAGGGTAGAGATGTGCGGAACCTGGCTCGCAAGATCTGTGAGGGGCAAACTGCTGGGGGTTGGCAGGGGTCACACACACACAGGAGGGTCACGGAGCCAGGCCCCCGTTCATTCACCCCTGGATGTTTGCAAAAGAATGCAGGAGACGCACTGTGCAGACGAATATGGCGTAGCGTATTCACCCATGAAAAAGTCGCACCCAAGTATAAGACGCACCCAAACTTCAACCTTGATTCTCTGGTATTGGGTTAAACCTCACACCCTTGTGTGTGAGACACCCCTAGTTTTAATGCCTGTTTTTAGGACAAAGGGTGCGTCTTTTTTCGGGTGGATACGGTAATTATTGGCAACCCCGTGGTTCCTGCATGGGTTCTCTTCCCCGGGTCATGTCTCATTGATCAGACTGACACACACAAGTGCACAGGTGTACGTGTCCGAGTTTATTGGTAAATCTTGCTATGTTGGGGCCTAAGAGATGTGACTCTGCAGCTGTCATACACAACACGCACACAGCCACTCACACACGCACACATGCGCAGGAACATCTTTTTACAGGTCGTTCAAACTGCAGCACCCATCCCTGCCGCACGCGCACGCGCAAACACAGACGTGTGCAGTGGGCATGGAGTGCGCTTTTCGTGCGCGTGCTCACATCACAAATCTGCGTCAAATTGTGCGTTTGTCTTGTCTTTGACGTTTCGTTGCTCAACATCTCATTCAGACAGAATCAGAAAAATCCGTAATTCTCGTGGGAAAAACGCGCATCATTTTCCCACGCGTGTCATTCATTCACAAATGATTAGACTGAGTAGACGTGAGTGACTTTGTCGCGAGTGGGTTGAGTACTTACCACAGAGTACACACACGAGAGTACTGATCACTGAGTTCACACACATGAGTACTGATCGTTGCATGAGTATGTTCGCACACTGCACAACAACGTTCCGATCACTACGTCATTTGCAAATCGTCCTTCCTCGGGACAGACAGACGCAAGAGACAGACAAACAGACAAACAGACAGACAGACAGACAGACAGACACACACACACACACACACTGTCGCAAGGGTTCGTCAACAGGTTCGTTTCACTGCATTTCACACCACCTCAAACAGCGCTGCGTTGCGACAGCCGACTCTTCCCCCCCTACCCCTGGGGGCGATTTGCAAATGGCAAACATTGTACAGATGTAAAGCGGTTGTGACGACAGTGTGTGCCGTTTTTGAGAGTTTTACACGTGCAGATTTTGTACTCGTGAAAGCGCATGTACTTGTCCGAATCGTGAAACGAATAAAGTGCGAAAAATTGTGATTTTGTTCCTTTTTCATCACACATTTCTACGTGGTTTGCACTTTTTTCAGATCAGAGGCGCAACCAGGCAGCAGGTCCCCTGACCCCGGACCCCCCTCTCCCACACAGACATATTTTTGCGCTGCATGGTCACTTCAGGCAACTTGAAGTGGGGCCCTCTGAGAAGCTCGTCCCCTCTCAACAGTCCAGGTCCTCCCTGGACACAAGAACAAAAAGGACATCTGTTTGAAACAAACTGAAGTTATTTATTTTTGACTCGGTGCTTTGTACAAATATTTTTTTGACAAATATCTCTTTTGCAATATTTTACTCCCAAGAAAATGAAGGGAACTGATACTTTGTTAGATTCTCATTTGGAGTTCATATGAACTGTACACAACAAGAGGAGGTATTAAACTGTCAGATGCGGACAAACGTACGATAGTCACCCGCAGTTTTTGTGGACATGAATTGAACACGCCCAACCAAGTCGCAGCTTCACCCGTGGGACGTTCGAAATACACGCTGCGACAAAACGATATTTGTCGAGGTAAATTCTGACCGTATCCACCCACGTACAAGTCTCACGAGTTCACGTACAAGACGCACCCAAACATGTCTTTCCTTTCTGCAAATTCAGTCCCTTTGAAACAATGGCAAACACCCCCCAAAAAAATTCTTTGGATGCTGAATTTCGGGGCAAAAAGATGCGTTTTTCACGCGAGTGGACACGGTGTGCGCATGTTGGACGTAACAGCAACACGACACTGACATTGCATAAAAGTCAACAAAATGGTTTGGTGATGGGCTGGTGTTTCTGGACATCGAACAAAGCCAGAATCTCCAGTAAAAACAACAAACTTGATGAGACAAGGGCAGTCAACACTACTGAGCCACGAGGGCGTCAAATACCAGTCTCGTCAACGTGTGAAAACGGACGCACAGCCCCCACCGCTGCAACCCTCAGAGAACAGCGTCGTGTGGTCTTCAGTCAATGCGTGAGAGAAAACGAACACACGCACACACTTCCATTCCCTCCCACACACGAGCGCGCGTCAACACACACCCTCTTTCTTTCAGAACCCGCCAGTGAACGAGTGAACACAAAGTCCCCTTGTCACACACACACACACACACACACACACACACACACGCACACACACTTCTCTTCCCTGCAGTCTAACTTGAAACGACGTCTACGTCAGCCACCCAGAAAACATCTCAACTCAGTTAAAACTGTACAACAGTGATGGGACTCTCTTCACGTCTGCCGTCAGCTGCGAAGCTGCAGTCAACGTCCTCAACCGTGGACACAAAATGCCGGCAGAACAAGAGTTCCTCCTCTCACATGCCAGTCATTCAGGAAATCCAAAGTTGATGACGTCAGCAACAAATTCCAGCACGAAATGGGACCAGTTTCATTGGCTTTTCCCGAGTTGCATCTCACGGAACGTTTGCGCAACAAGCAACGCGTCCGTTGCGCAAAATCATACAGGTGGATCGCACTTGACGCGACCTTTCAAAATCAACCCGAAAACATCGGGTCAAGCGACGCCCACCTGTATCTGCACAACAGTTCAGCGGCTGTCGCGCGTTCAGCGCCCGACAGGAAACGCAGTCTGGGGAAACCGGAAGTTGAGCATTTTCACCACGTGGCCAAATTCGAGAGAATGATTGACATGCGCGCAACACGTGCACAACGCACTGCGCGGGAAAAGCGTGTGGAAACTGATGCGCAGGCGCGTCCATAGGTCAGGAACATTTCACGTCACGCGTTTCGCTCCTGCCAAGTCAACGGACGCCATGCGTGACGCATCTGATGTGAACAGGGCCCAATATCAAAACTCCAAGATGGACACACCGATTGAAACTTCCCTTATGGTTTCTGAAGATCTACCCAACACAAAAACCCATCTTTACGGAGACGCAAATTTGTTCAGCACAGAGACAAAAGCTCGTCACTTTGTCCTTCCATTCACACAGACAACCTCAATCCAAAGACTCCACTCCGAACAGAACGCCGCCCATTCTGTCAATCTGGGCTTTGTCTGAATTTTTCGCGCCTTTTTATCTCAGCAACAAGCAGTGCTCAAGGCAACTGCAGTGCGAAGTCCCTTGCTAGCCGGTAATGTAATCGATTCTTCCTTGTCCTCCTTGTCTTCTCTGCAGGAAGGGGGTCTGGCAGGGGGGAGGGGGGTAGGGGACATTTCATCCAAGCTGCCATATACTGCACTATCACATCATGCTTCGCCCTGAAGGGACTTCGCACAATTAGCATCCGTCGTGAACTGGTCGTGAACATTTACCACCCGTTTCCGCTCTTGCGAGCGTCTTTTGATTTGACGCACGCGCACTGAAGGTGGCGCACCCAAAATCATGTCGCGCGAACAATTATTTTCTGATATTCTGCCTCAGAAACCTTTGTCACTTCACGTTCATTGTCAGTGCAGACCGACAGATTTTTGCTAGAGATCAATGTTTATCCAAACAAGGTCAGGGGGTCCAGGACGACACAGCCATTGGTGAACTAAGTCCAGGTTTCGTGACAAATCTCTCACGCATGCGCACTCGCTCATCCTGACACAAAATAATCACGTGTACAAACCACAGAACGACATTTCCCACTGCAAACCACGCCTCCTCCTGACGCCCATTGGACGCCGAACCTGACCCCCCCAGTGACGTCACCAAGACGCGTCGCGCGCAGCGCTCGTGACTAGCGATGTCATCGGTTGGAGTAGAGACGTTCCAAATTATCACAAGATGGCGTCTTCATGTTGGTGGCGCGCTCGTACAACTTGTGATCGTTGTAGTTGCGCGCGCGCCACAACATATTCTCCTCTGAAATGAGAAAGGACAAGAAAACTTTACGCAGTGCTCCAAAAATGTGTTCACTGGCATCCCCTTACTGTTGCACACCGGCCAAAAGCGTTGTTCTTGCGCATTCCTCTGTGACAGTCACACACGAACGAGTGAACACAAAGCCCCCTTGTCACACACACACACACACACACACACACACACACACACACACACACACACACACAAACGCGTGCACGCACAAGTGCACACGCAAACTATTCAGAAGTGATGGCAAAAGAAATATTGAGCGTTCGGTGAGCCCGACGGCATGAGCACCTACACACACCACACACACACGTACGCTCACATGACACACACACACACACACACACGCACACACACACTGAGTGCTACTCACTGTAACTCCTCTCCCTAAAACAGTTGGCTCGCAGACTAGATATGTACTCGTCCTCGACCTGCTGCTCCAAACGCCGGATCGAACCCGTGAAGTCCTCGTGGAAATTCTTCTTCACGTAGTACGGCACGTTCAGGTTCCCCGTCTTCCGCCCAAACGAATATTTCCTGGAAAACACAACCATCATTCAATGTATGAGCCTGTTCATCTCGAGCTGTGTCACAATCTTTGACTGGGGACAGAAAGCGGAATTTCAATCAGAGGTTGGACAACAAACAAGATCGCTGTCATACACTTTGGTCCGTATCCCTAAGTTGCGTCCCAAACAGTGTTCTCTGCGAAAACCCAACAATAAGTCGGAGCTTCGAACACAGGCGCATCGCCAGGCTTGTGCTCGGGCAGGACGTGTCCTGAAATTCTATCTTCAGGGGGAGAGGGCAGGACCCCGCCCAAAATGTGGGTGGGACACGTCACGCCTGCAGCAATTGCCAGTGCGTCACAAAGGCCTACACCGAAGGACGCGCCTGTGTGACAGGCCAGACTCACTCGGTTCTCTGGAGGCTGTAGGGCGGGTCCGACACGAGGAAGCTGCTGAGCAGCGACAGGACGACGAGGAAGAGGATGGGCGCGAGCTGCAGCATGACGGTGTAGGACGCGTCCGACTGCTGCGCCCCCGCGTGGTGCCGCGCGTGGTGAAAGTGGTGCCGGTTCACGCGACCTGCAGCACGAGAGGTCAAGGTCAAGGGCCTCGTTTTCGCCATCACGTGTGACGATCGAAATGAAGTGGCTTTACCGTAAAATCCCGCGTATAAGACCCCCTTTTGATGCTCAAAAATTTATGCCAAAAATGGGGGGTGGTCTTATATGTGAGGATTTGACTTTTGGTATCAAAATGAGCATTTTTTTTAAAGTATCAAAAGAGAGTGGGATGAATTTGAGGGAGTATTAAAGTTGAGTTAAATTAGGGAAGTAAACAAAATATTTGCCTGAAAAGTGTGTATTTATAGCTTTAAGAATGAGAATTATTACTATTATTGAGAAAAAACATTCAGAAAAAGTCATTTTCAAAGTAAGTTTTGTATGTGAGAAGAATTTTACTAACAAGAATGCTACGCATAAAAAGTGTGTGGTCTATACATACGCACTTTTGGAAAAATGGTCAGTGACCTTCACTGATCATTTAAAAAAAAAAAAAATTGAAAGCGGGTCTTACCCTAAACCCACTTTTCAGCCAAAGGGTGGCACACACTGGGGGTAGACCGGGGAGGGGTTAATGTGGCGCGGCGGGTAGGGGAACAGTGTTTGTAATTGTGTGGATGGG
>JAAUXT010020109.1_pt1 | contig 11416 bp, 11 predicted proteins | sample 7278171 | NCBI WGS metagenome assembly JAAUXT01 (sample SAMN14350112, study PRJNA611818) | marine sediment metagenome | isolation source: surface marine sediment (1.8m) | place: French Polynesia: Moorea | collected 2018-08 | reverse complement strand
TTCCAGATGTGTTGAACACTGCATCGTCTCGCTGTGGCACTATCCTGTTCAAAGACAGGCTGTTTGTGTGTGTGTGTGTGTGTGTGTGTGTGTGTGTGTGTGTGTGTGTGTGTGTGTGTGTGTGTGTGTCAATCTTGAGCTGTACGTATCGTGTGCGCCAAGCAAAATGACACTTTTGCAACACAGCGTGAAGTTTTGTTTTGGTCAAGTCGTTGACTGCTTTTTGGAATTCTGCAAACAAGTTCGCAACCCAAGCAAGTGGGTCAGTCACTTGGAATTTTGCATCAGGATTTAGATGATGCAGAGATTGGGTGTCCAGAACACGGACATTTGCGATCTGATTGCGACTGACAAATGTAGCATTGCGTTTGTGGAGAGAAGGTCAACATTTGAAGCACCCACGTCCAAAGTGTACTTCTGTTTGGACTTACAGAGCCAGTCCCACATGCAACTAAGAAACATGACTGAAGTGACCTTCGTGCATTTGGAACGCGAGGTTTCTTCATTTTCAAATGGATCCCAGTCTGCACAGCAACGTGTTTGTGGGAAGCGAATGAAGATGTTTCAAAGCCTCGAGTATTGAGGTGATGCTCGCCATGTACATCTTTTTTTTTCAGACCAAGGGAGCCCTATAGCTTTGAAGCATTTCATTTCTGCTTTATAAATGAGTAGTGATACAGAGATCTCATCAAGATGATGTGGACCCAGCTATTTCAGTAATGCAATTTCCCCGAAAAATTTATGGCGTTGTTTTCACTTTAGTTTGTGATTGGAGTCTGCTGGGGCTTCCCTTCTATCCACACTCTCGCCTGCTTTAAAAAATATGTCGGCAATGAAAGCGGGGGTTTCTTTTCTTTTTATTGGCTCCGTTTCTTTGCTTTCTTTGCTGAAGTACAGCGTGCTCACGTGTCTGAGGTGAAAGTAGGCTGATTTACATTGTGCAAGTTTTCTTGGGTCACCTGCAGTATAGCATATTGTAAATTTAAGCAAAAATAAACAAGATAGAGAGCTGGCAGATAAATATTGACAAGTATGATGCGATATGCAGCATCCAGAATCGTTTTGAGAAGCTGGAGTTGTTCCAGTCTTTGTGTTCTTTTCAAGCCACTGTGTTAGAAAGAGGGGAATTTTTGTGTGGAACATGTTGTGGTCTTTTGTGGTCTCGGTGTTCAGACAAATACGTTTGTCGGCGGTCGTCCACGATGACAGTTGTGTTTGTGGCCGTCCGTGTTGAAAGACTTGAATTTCGAAAGGTTGGTGAAGCTGATTTTGTACAGGTTGTGTGAAATTACGCAACAAGAGCCCCGCATGGCTTGAAGACTCAATGCCGTCACGTGTCCAGAGCTTGTGGTCACTTCCAGCTGACGACCACGTGAGCCCCCCACTGATACGTCTGTGTCTTTCTTGTGCATCTCCATCCCGAAGAATTAAAGTATCTGTGACACAAATTCCGCTGATTTGCTCATCAGGGTGGAAAAGTTAAATGCAATTAAAATTTCGATAAACACGTCTGCGGCAGCTTTGCAGGCTTTCTGAAAGTTAATTACTGACAAAAGATGATTTATTTGCCTCCAGTGAATTAAATTGAAACCACCTCAAGCATATTCCTATTTTCCTTCCATTTGCATGTTTCTCTTTTCCTGGGAAATTAAATTCCACAAGCCTATCTTCTTAAAGTAGTCGAATCGATTAAAAATGACATCTTCCACCAAAGCCATCAACAGCCAAGCTTCCCTCTGTCAAAAAAGTGTTTTAATTAAGTTCGCCTCCTTTTCACAGCGACTGTAAAGAAGCAAGCCTTTTGTTTCACGGAGCTTTGTTTTCGAAATAATGTGTCTGATGTTATCTTGTAAGTTTTAAATGAAAAAGTGAAGAAAGGAAAACCTACACAACACTCTTGTGTGATATTCGTGTTCCACCCAGGAAAAAGGCACACCGCTTGAACTACATTTGAAGGCCACCAGATTATGGATTTACATACAAAAAAGATCCAATCCCACTTCTAACACATTTTCCGCAGGAAAGCTAATCTCAAGAAACATGATAAATAAAATATGATATCAGCTTCCGTTGAGACCCGAGGCCATTTTTAAATTCATCTGCCTGGCCTGATTCCTGGAATTAAATTCCTGGCAAGGCTGCCATGCCACACCCGTCCTTTCATGCGAGCAGGAACCCAGACCCAACATTCATCCCTTTGTGCGGCGCTTGGATACTTTTACGTTTTGACAAGCACCAGGAGGGATGAAGCAAGATTAGACTTTGAATCCAGTTTTTTGCTTCTCAGAACAAGAATATGGCAGAATATTGTGAGGACAAATATCGTGGAAACATGTCGATGAAAATATGTACGACGTATCTGTTGAGCAGGCTTCAACTGGTTCACTTTTTGTTGCGTCCACGTTCATATCTGACATTTTTTGCAGGCTACAGCTAATATTGTTACATAGCTCGCAGTAAAAACGGGAACTGTCGGCCTTGAAATGCATGGCGAGAGCTAAACTCTAAAATAGATCGCGTACACTGATGGATATTGGGTTTATGCTCAAGATCGCGAAGATTAGATGGTGAACAAGATAGATTTCACCTTTGTCGTTCTTTGCGCATTCACCGCATTGAAATTGAAGCACAGGTAGTTAGTATAATTTTCAAGTTAAAATCGGTGAAAATAGATAAACAAGGTAGAAATGTATCCAGTGTAGCAAAGCAGCGGGGAGATAAGATTCTTCTCTTTTTCAGTGTCAAACCTCCGAAACTTGCGCTCCACATGCACAAGGCAGTATTTTTGCTTCGAGTGCATTGCCACTCTTTCCAGACAAAATAGTGTAAACTTGAACGCACAAACTGAACATCAAACATCGTACGTGCACTCAAACAGGAGGGTCTGAAGCTGTTTGAAATACATGCGGCTGATGGCAATTACGACTTGAGTTTTTGAGTTCATTGAACATTTTCAAAACGAACATGGGGGAAGCTTTTTTGTCGTGTTTTCTTCGCAAAGAAAGTCCAAGTATGCAGATGCACACTGCCAAGTAATGGATGGCTCGTTCTGAGCAAACTTTTTGTCCATTTACAAGTTTTAAATTTAATGGAAGCAAAATGCTTCGCTTTGGCAAAAGGTTTTAAGTAAAAACTGATCGATATGTTTCATGTAAATTTAAATGTACGCGATTTTAACCTTTTTACTTTTGCTTGAAGCTACGAGAAATTAAGGCGGAAGAAGCCGCACCAGCACAGTAGATTGCACAAAAAGTGGGTCGAGGATCTGTCTGGCAACGCGGAAGGTAACGAGTTGAAATTTGCCCAGTAGGTGATGGTTTGAAAATGGAGAAGAAAGAAAAAATGAAACATGGCCGCAGGTGAGATGCGGTTTGTGAGCGTGTGAGGTGGGCGTATTGGTCCACACTGCACCTGTTGAAAGGTTGGGCAGCCTCCACGCTGGTTGAAGCTGCTGGGCAAATAACCCTTGAGCTGCTGCCCCTTGTCAATAGGACAGCACACCCTCTGTGACTGCATGCAGGGTTGCAGGCATGGAGGCATCTCCGTGTCGTCCCCACAGAGATCTGCCATTTTGTGATCGAGATTTCCTCGAATGCTGTCAGAATCAACAGCTTATTGTGTAGGAACACGTATAACACACTTCTTCAGGCAGCCTGAGGCGAACAAGTACGCGTATTTCTTTTGCGGAGATTCTTTTGTGCGTCTGCCGAGTTGCAGTGCAAGGCCTTCACTTTCCGTAATAGCCGTCTGTCTTACTAGTCATCACTCAGCTTCTTGGTACGTGTGTGTGGCCAAGAGGGAGGCGAGAGCTGGGCTTCGTCCTTACTGCCTTTAACTCACAGTCCCCAGGCTTTTGTGTGACACCTGCCTTATATGGTCATAAACTCTCAAGCTTCTGCTCATTTCAAACCCGTAAGAATGCCTCCATAATTATCATTCCAGTTGCCATGGCAATCGGCTATTGAAGGCGACTCTGGTCAACACACGGATGAGGTCTTTATGCAGAGAAAAATGGGTTGCCATGTAACAAATAAATTAGGAGTCCCATGCTAAAATGGAATTTTGAAGCCGCAGCGCTCGGACTTAGTATTCACAATGCCCAGAGCGCATATGGGGTCTTCCTTTGAAAACCATAATAGACGTCGTCTGAGATTGCACAATGTAAGACTAGAAGCTCAATTGTCCACTAAAAGCAAGCCGCAAAATGGGCTTATAATTTAGTTTCCAATTCATATCGCTCATAATTACGTGCCATAATAAGTCCGAGACAGCGGCCGGAAAAAACACGACGCCATAGATGTCTGAAAAAGGACAAAAATACATTTCTAATCAGAGATTTGGGTGGCAATTCCACTGCTAATTGTGTTGTAATTGATACAACAGCAGCATCAGGAATCCATGCATCTGGCGTGATGTGTGTGAGATCAAACAGGATAAGATTTCTCATTTCTTGCTGCCCAGCAATTTTAATGAAGGAACGAGGGGGTCGTTTGTAATCAAAATGTATGGTCAGTGTCAGCTATGGTAATGTGGAGACGAATAACAAAGAGCGCCGGGGAAAATAATGCCTGCAGGCCCCAGTAGAGTTCATTTGGTCATTCTAAGCCCTGAAATCATATCTGCTTGATGAATATGCCCATCTTCTTTAAGATTCCGTCATTATCTTCACGCAAGATTCTGTGATCTATAATTCACTGTCTTTTATAAACCGCCTCAAATCGAGTCATTCAACACAGACGTCACACGAGTAGCCGGGCTGCTGCTGCTGCTGCTGTTGTCCACGTCTTTTGAAATCTTCCCAGAAATGTAAGAAAAGCTCGAGTTTCGCTGCGTAAATATCACAAGAGCTATGGTTGCCGGTCGGGAAACGAGCGCTCTGCGCTGGCAGTTTATATGACTATTTCAGCATTGTGTCCAAATTAAGCAGAGAATTGGCAAGCTAAGCTCTAAGCTGGTTTCAAAAGGGCAATATGAAACTCTAGAAGACTCGAAATTAGCTGCAGCCTCCAATTGCAAGGGACACTGAATAATGATTGGGCAAGCAGGATTTATTTTGACCCGTGACCTAAAATATTGACTTGAACTTTCTACCTCCTTGCGAAGGCTTCTTGTCATTTTTTCTCTTTGCGAAGGCGAGCATTTTGAGCAGCTCTCCGATTCAGGCGATGACTCATGTGATCAAGAGTACCAGTGGTCAGCTTGTCGCCTCTGTCTGCCAAATGTGGAGGTTTGAACATGCACATTCAACATCATGCGCTTGAAATCATCAATAATTCAAAACAACGCCCGATCTTAAAACCATGCGAGCTTTTATTTTCAAATAAAAGGCGCTATTATAAGGCTTCGTGTAGCAAAATCTATGATCACTGGCATGGCCCCAATTTAAATGTCAATATTCCGTTAATATTTTAGTGGTTTAAATTTTACAAGGCTGTGAAAACGTCATTGATCGCGAAGCTGTTTGTGTTTCAGGTGAAAAGTAGACAGCGAAATTCATTTTTTGTCATCTTGAACTGTCAACTTCTGAGTTTTGTACGAGTACCGCGGACATTTCAGTCGCACCGAGTTTGCATGTTGAATTTTGGACCTATTCTCGACGTCCCCACAGGGAAAAGATGTGCGTTTTGCTTGTAAACACGCGCGGATGGATCTCCGTGGCGGACTTGAGTAAACAAGAAGCTGCGTCTTCTGTCTTCTAAGAGGCAGCAGCGAAAGCTAGAAGTTGCACAACTGTTTCTGGGTGACACGGAGAGAAGGGCTTGAGCGCAGAACACTGTGGCTTGAGCAAAGCAGATTGCGCTTGCCCAGGCCACCAGAGGGGGTTTTGATACGGCCATAGGAGAGAAGAGCTTGGTGCAGGTCCAGCTTCTCGCATTGTGATTAATGGCCAAACAAAAGCCGAATAATAGAAACTGTTTGTTATTCATGCTTCTAATATTCTGCTCCTTTTAGATTGGTTGCCATGATAAAATGTTGCTGAACATAATAATTTTCGACCTTTGCAACTGTGGGGAGGTTTTACAAGTGGGTTGCGGAGGGTTGAGAGATGGTAGAACGTTTAGATTTATTGATAGCGTCTGCGTGAAGTAGTTGTGTGTATATTTTCTAGGGGCTTTGTATATATTTAAGTGCACTCTCGAGAGCTGGTATTTTTGTAGGTGGGTTGTATTGAAATATCTGGAAGGGAGGATAAAACTGGGGGAGACGGTTTCGTGGCAGATTTGAAAAGCTGCACAATGATAAGATGGGGTGGATGATGTCATGTTGTGTTTGATCAATGCGGACGCGAAAGTATATTGACTCCACGGGAGACTTAAAGTTTGAATGTTATTTCAAGGAAAGTGGGCCATCCCATATTTCAGCGGCAGAATCAATAGATTTGAAAAGGCAAAAAGCTGCATCCATTTCCAATTTGAAATAGGAAACATCACTTCACTCGAAGGACTTTCTCAGAAGTCGTATCGCCAAATTTACAGTGAACAAAATGGACCATTTGGCAAAATTTCATGTCTGTGGAACTTGAATTATGTGGAATTATATTGAAGGCAGGAAATGTGTTTTGTGGGTGCACTCGGAAAGGAAATGGCTCTGCAACCTTGTTTGATCAAATTCCACTTTCTCTTCCCATGTTTGATGAGCACTTCACCACCCGAGCTTAGTGGATATTTTCAAAATAGCAGTGGCCAGGAACAAATTCTGAATGTTTTTGTCTGCCTTATTTTATCATGTTTTGTCGATCCGGAGTCCAGATTTTTGCATGAGCTTTGTGCACATTTGTCTGCTCCGCCATATTTTATTTCCATCTTTTATGTTGGGAAGAACAGTGCGTGAATTGTGTCTGGCGGCTTTTTTTGGGTTGGGACCATTGTTGAATTCAACTTGCAGATTGCTATATCAATCACAAATTAATCATTTTTATTAATGTTTGCCATGATATTGCAAATATAAGAAGCCAAATGTAGTTGTTGCTCTTGCTTTGTTGACACAAATCTTCATAATTCATATGATTTTACTTAGATTTTTAATACTGAGCGAAACGTACTTTGCTTCTCTCTCCCCGGCGTGTTATGAGAATGAAAAGGTCCGTGCAGAATGAGAATCAACTGGTTGCAGCCGAGCTGTCTCTGCCTGGGGAGGTGGTGGAGAATCCCTCTTTGTGTCTCACTCACAGCAACGTTTCAATGAAAGTGTTCAAACAGCGCAAACTTGAAGCTCAGTGCTTTATTTATTGCTATTTTATTGAACACATTTTATCTGTCCACTTGGAAGGCTGAACTGTTGTTGTTGCTTGGCCATTAAGTTGAAGAAATGCAAGTGGTAGTAGTGTGCGCAAGTTCTCTGTGCTTGCGAAGGAGCACAGAATACAAATTGCATGCACTCCGTTCCAAGATGGAGGTTCCCACTCTCAAGAAAGTACATTGATCTTTCATTCTGAATATCAAACGCGGAATGTGGTTTGAGGGTTTCACATTTGATTTTCTGTGTTTGCAGACTGAAAGGAGACGACGGCGAAGCAGGGACTCTGAGAGTGAAACCGACTGCAGCGATGATTCAGACCTTGACCTTGACAAAGAACTGCAACCCATGGCGACCTATGTCAAGCAGAGAGATGTCCTTGTAGAACAGATGTTTCACTGCATCAGCAAGAAGAAGCTCAAGAGAATGCTGCCGGAGATACTCAAGGTATTTCTTCATGCCTTGTCAGAGGCATTGAATGTTATTGACGAGCCGATTACGGGATGAGTTTCGACATATGTTGATGAAAAATCAAACATGTACAATATGAGTGGCTGTGAGGGGATGCAAAAAGTTATGAAGGCAAATGACAAAGCATTACCACTTATCCATCCCTAAAATAGTGCCTAGTACTTTTGCTTGATTTACGAATTCACTTCTGTGTTGTGAAAGATACGAAGCTTGTACCCAAATTCCTTTTGGCACGTGATCCTTGTGAGAACGTTTTGTCCACAAAACCCGTGTTTCTTTGGTGCTGTCTGTTCTAGAGGTCAGGTTTTGTTTTTGTTCGTAAGAGCGTCCTTCAAAATAACTGCAGTTTCAGACCAGTTGCATTTGCACCTGAATCGTCTGCTGGAACGAGTGTTGGAAGGAAAAGAGTGCATTGCGGATAAATAAGGAACGCTGCAGAAAGGGTTCATTCTGCTTGTCCGCGCTTCTTTTTCCTTCTGTGAACAAAGCAGTCAGAAGAGAAAAAATATCTGAAAAGAATGATTATCTCAATCACACGTACTCTCGAGCATTGTGACCACGAGCCACAGTGACCGAGAGCCTCTTGAATATTATTCTATTCAACGAGTTTCATTAGGAAAACCCCCACCAGCTATGCAAGTGATAAGTTCTGTCTCAACTACCTACTTCGAGATACAAGTGTGACAGTGGAAAAGAAAGAAAAAGGAAAGAAAGGCTGAAAATGAAAAGCCTTTTGCTTCAACACACGGGAAAGAACCTCATAGAAATGTATTTCAGAGAGGAAAAAATGTAAAGATTTTAGTGTGAGAAAAAGTTTCAGCGCGTCAACCTTTGAACACTGACAGTTAAAGTGAGAGAAAATATAAAGTTCACAGAGTATATTGAGACACTTTATTTCCAGACTTCAAAGTTCAATTTTCGTTGGATTTGCCGGTGTCAGCATGCCTTGCCGTGGAGATTCAGATCTCTGGGAATCAGCGTTTCGTGGTCGGGACAAATGCAGCACAAATTCTGTGTGGAAACTAAAGAGGCAAATGCGTCTTGTTCAGTGCATAAATTACTGAAAACAATGTTCTTACAAGGTGGAGCATACAGATTTTCCAGTTTGGAAATGATCAGGGCAAACAACTATCAAGGCCCCTTTTTGACATATTGTGGAAAATTTTAAAAAGTTCCAGGGGCACCTGCAATTAGAACTGTCATCTGCAATCCTTGGACTTCCTGGAAGGGCCAGAATGACATGGCAAGTCTTGACAGAATTTTTTTACCAGATTTGTTTGTTTTCTGAGAAAAGTCTCTGGTGGGTGTAAGTTCTGTGGAAAACTTTTGGCAGCCATTCTGCTGACTGATGTCTAATGTGCAAGTGGGGTACGGTGCGTGAGCCAAGCAAGCAATCGGGAGGTTGAAAGTGGCTTTGTTTTGGACACACCATGACTGCCATGATTTATCAACAAATTACAACATGGCTACTATAAAATTGTTCACTGACACCCTCCCTTTTCCCTGGAAAACCACACATGAGCACCATTGCTGAAACGTTTGTGCAGACGTGTCCACCAGAGTGAAAGCTGGGGTTACTCACCACAAATCACCAAAGTATATACTTCAAGTGGTTGTTGACTGCTTGTTTCAAACACCGGAATACATTGGTGCACCAAGAGCTGCCAGCTTCCCTGATCTGGTGCATATCACACTGGTAAAGCAAATTTGGGAAAGGGGTCTGATGTGGGGGTTCCAGTGGCACAACTGGAGCTTTGTCTTGCTTAGAACTGCCTGTTGTGTCTTTATTCTGTGCCAACAGCAAAGGGGGCTTGCCTCAGAACTGTCTGGAGAATGCATCTTAAATGACTTGAAGCTCTGATGTGGAGAAAAATTATCTGGTTTCGGTGGAGGTTTCAGGGCATGTTTCGTGTCCACTGGGAAGTCATGTGCCACAGACAGAACTGTGAATTCTTTTGGAACATCAATCCACTTGCTCAACTGACACAGAAAACGATCCGTCCTCCCATGTACCTGTCCTTAGAAAAAGGTCAAGCAGTGCTCCTTTCAAAGCAGAGTGCATCCTTCATCTCTTGGTTCACCTCCAGCAGTGACCAGCCTGAAGCAAAGTCTGTACTGAGTCACTGGCAAAGGTTCCTCCTGCCTGCTCAAGAAGTACACCATGGGAAGAATGGGAAAAATATCCATCCTTTTGGTGCCATTTGTCACATGTGACAGGTTTAAACTTTTGGTTCTCTGCAAATGTTCCTTGCTCTTTTTGTTGTCTGCTGCTCGGACACAAAAGCGAACAGAAAATGTGAGTCTTTGCCATAGAATGGTGTTCCAAACAACTTCTTCAAGGTTGTCATCTCATGAGGCATATTTCAGCTGCAGCAATACCACAAGGATGCCTTGTTGATGATTGCCACCAAAGCAGGAAAGTAATATATTTTGGGATAGGTTCACAGCTTTCCTTTATGTCTGCATCATAGCTCTTGGAAAAAATCCTTTTTGGAGCATGCAGTTGTCCTGCAAGGACTGAGTTTTTAAGCGCGCTGTTCGGCTCTGCGATAGGACGCGCGCTTATTGTAGTCACCATCAATCAGTCTGTGTGCGTGGTGACTTTTGGTTGAGTTGTGGGGGGTGGGGTAACTCAAGCATGCCTAAAATGATTTTTATGCCATTTTAAGCAACTTTCATTATTGGTGTGGTTGAGTTACTCCCCCCCCCGCCGTGCATTGGCCAACTGTGTGGAGGCCGGAGTTGAGACAACTTCATGCAGAAACTTCAAACTTACCAGGTCAACTCGGGTCATGGTCTTGCATATGCAGAGCGAAATGGCAATGTAGGTTGCACAGTGTGGCAGCCATCTTGGATTTTCTGGTGACTCAACCATGGCCAACTTTGTGACAACTTTGTGAGAAACTGCAAATTTACAGGTGGACTTCTCACAGTGCTACACATGCACAAGTGTAATGACATATGTAAGTCACACAGTGTGGCAGCCATCTTGGATTTTCTGGTGACTCAACCATGGCCATAGCTCAGAGACAATTTTCAACAGTGATTTGAGCCAGGACACCATGACATGTGACTACATCCAATATGTTATCATAAAATGACACTTTAGGATGCCTCTGAGACTTCCTGATAACATGTGTGGATAGTTTCACCAGTAACTGGGGGTGGGGGTCCCTCATTGGGTCCACAGCTGCCTGGAATACCATTTCTAAGTTATGAGTCAAAATAGAAATTTCCACAATGGCAGGCACAAGTGACAAAGATGGCAAGCCCTGCCCAAGCTGGACATCTTTTGTCACAAACACAAAGTGCAGCCTCAATTCAGTTGAGGTGAAAAATACAAAAAATGGGTCATTTTCACACTTTATGATGACTCTGAGACTTGAACTGATTCTGCTTGCTCATTCCAATTGCTTTTTTTTCATCCAGTATCAAAATGTGTCACCAGGCATAACATACAAAACTATGTGGTGAGGTAGAGAAACTTTCTGTGGATTGGGTTAGGAATTGGTGGCAAATGATGCGCGGTATTTCAAAATTGAGTCACAAGTCACAAAACATTTTAAACAAGTGCAAAAAGGTCACATTGAAAATCACACATTTTTGTGGAATTTTCAAAATGTGACTTTTGACCCCCAACCCTGGCTTACATCTCTGTACATTATTTACTACCAATTGCAAATATAACCCACCAATATTTTCTCAACCT
>JAAUXT010093164.1_pt1 | contig 11419 bp, 16 predicted proteins | sample 7278171 | NCBI WGS metagenome assembly JAAUXT01 (sample SAMN14350112, study PRJNA611818) | marine sediment metagenome | isolation source: surface marine sediment (1.8m) | place: French Polynesia: Moorea | collected 2018-08 | reverse complement strand
GTGATTCGAGATGTAGATACACACAATTCTCTTTCTTTCGATGAAAAAACCTGAAAAATATGAACAATAAACGTAAAGTGTGCACCAAGTAACGGGCCCTAATACTACTGTTCTTCACCTGTTAATCAGCACATTCGTGTGCTCGAAAGACCTGTGTCCCGATAGCTATGTAACAGCTGAATGACTGGAGAATTTGTTGATTGGTTGAACGTTTTCCTTTGCCTGATTCAGAACCGTTTTGGCTTTAGCTGACCTGCACGTCTGAACTGCAATTGTGCGCCAAACATTTCGAACATTTCGAAGTTTTCCATGAGGTGCTGGTTGGCAAAATCCGTTGGGCAGAAACTGACCGCTTCGGCGGAAATTGACCGAAGTCCCTCAATGCTCTTGCGTGTGAGGAGACACAACTCGTGCATTCAGTCCTGTCGAGACTGAGCTCACTCAATGGAACTCGGACAATATGCCGTCATTAGGCAAGTTACTGTTGCCTTACATCTGTCAAGCAACACAACAAGACTCATCTAGAGTTCGGGCAGTCCTTGGGGTTTGATTTGTCTTGGAATTCAGATTTTGAGAGAAACACAGAGGGGAGAGAGAGAGAGAGAGAGAGAGAGAGAGAGAGAGAGAGAGAGAGAGAGAGAGAGAGAGAGACGGGGGAGGCAGAGAAAGAAGGAGAAAGACATCTCCGATTTGCAGTCCACCTGCATTGTTGTTTCCTTTGAGGTTTTTGGAACACAACTTTTCCACCTGTCAAACAACAACTGGTTTCTGCAGTTGAATTTCCTGCAGCATAATTCGGAAGTTCCGCAACCAGTCTGTACGGTCTTCATCTCCACAACGTCAATATTTCATGTGGTGAAGAAAACCCCTCGACGAAGTCTGGCTTGTCATTCTCCAGTGCCGCTAACACATCGTGCTCTTCAACAGCAGTGCCTGGGCCCCGACACTTCAATATTGACAAGATACCAGAAACACAAACCGTTAAAATTGCTCACAACAATTTTGTGTCAATTCAAGCTGTCTTGGAACAGGTTTAGTTCTGGCTTTCCCCTTCTACCCACGTAAAATTCGCACTGGTGTAAAAGTTGCAAGCCTCCTTTTGACCTGAAAGCAGTATATTTTTGAACACACCCAACAGAAGATGCACCTGAATGTTGCCCGAGCACCAGATGGGAATCAGTTTGGTCTTTCTGTTCTTCTTGTGGCTTTTTGTGCTCCTTCTCATGAGTTTCCCTCTGTACCATTGTACATCTGTACAAGCTGGACAATAAATGCAGCAAGCCACAGTGATCCTGAGAATGAGTGGGAGTTGTCAGGGACAGCTGGCCCCTAGGACCAACAGAACTGTGGCAACTGGTGCCAGAGGTGGGAGACTGCCCCAACCGACAACCGTGTGCGGTGACAGTGCGACTCCACCGACACACAACAGTGCAAATAGAGTTGCACAGGCAGAACACACTTTATTTTGGCACCCTTGTGGGCCAATTCATGTTCCCTGACGAATCCTGCACTTTCCGCACCCACACAGCAGTGGGGCCTTCACACTGAAAGAGATGATGCATTGCCCACTGAGGAGACATAAACATCCAAACTGTGATCAGAAACACGCTTCACCGGCTGCAACACACTGAGATTTCACAGGCCAGGTGAACAACCAAGTGCCACAGGGGAATCCAGTGCACTGTGCTCGCACGTTCTGGAAACCCATTCATTGCAACTCATCCATTGTAATTTGTTCAGAGTTCCTGCAACATGTCATCAATGCCAATTCAACGTTGTTTGTAAGGCCTTGTTTCCGGGACCCATTTAATTTTGATGAGATGAATTTGCAGTGCAATTGTTATGAGAAACAACTGTGGCGTTCTCAGGCGCATCTCCGACAATGGGCACGTCCGCCACAAAACTGTAGACGTCGAAGTTGTGCGTGAACACTGGGTGCATGGCACGCTCATTAAAATAACAGAACAAAAAGCGGTGCAAAAAACTCGTACTCCTTGTTTTATCTGGTGAATTTCCAGTGTCGCTTTCCTGAGTCTTTGGCAGGTCGTTTCCTTCTTTTCTTGTCGATTTCTCATGCGCAGATTCAAATGGAATCTGTGAATCCAAGAGACTCGCATGTATGTACTTCCAACTTACATTCAGTACACATGCCGAATGAGTATTTTCATTTGTGCACAAATCTTTTCGCCTTGTTTGCTCAACGGTCATTCAGAGCCCAGCTCATCCATTCTGCATGAGACGTTATTCACGCCTCGAGGGCGCTCGCTTTGAGCGGTGTCGAAGGTCACGAGGATTCTGCGTATTGAGGTCCCGTCGAGCTCGTTCCGTCCGGCAGATCGATGTTCCGCGTTCGGGAGACTGTCCTTCACAAGCACCGGAACACCGAGTGCAAGGCATCGTCCACGGTTTGTCCTGAATCTCGAAATGTTCAAAATATGCGCTTCTGTGATTACAGTCGTCGAAACTCAAACAACACACCCTCGTTTGGGCAGAAAACGTTCATTTTCTGGGGTCATGGAGATGCTGGTTTGGTCATTGGCGAAAGCCGAATTGCGTGTGTAGCAGGGTGAACCCAACATTGAAAGTACGAGAGCATGACTTTTGTTTCTTTTTCACTAAAATGTTCAAGGTAACTTTTCTCTGCATGAGTCGACCCACGTTCACTTGTTTGGCAGGAATCGACGATTCTTGTGACCGAGGTGATCATTTCACTGGTTCGAACGTATTTAGCACAATACGCAAGGAGTGAACGTTGTGGTTCTGCAAGACCAATTGTTCCAAGTTCAAAAATGGCGCAAAACATTCTTTGTTCTCCAGACTTCGAAGGACCCTCCGCAAAGTTGTCTGAGTCCGGTATTTCCTTTGGGTTTTGTGCGCTTTACGAGACGAGGAGGCCTGGAAATACTTGTGCCTATTTCGACGACAGATCATCCAATTAGACCAACTGCCTCACGGATGTTGAGTGATTCGTGTGCGCAAGTGTGATCCACTTCCGCGCTCCTCGGTCCGGGCCAACGCCTCCACGAAATCCGTCCAAATTTTGATGAATGTACGAGATCATGAATCCAATTTGCGCAACAGGCAATGAGTCGGAAGAAAGACACTTTTGAAGGAGACCTCCTCCCAAAGACATCGAAAGTGTTCAACGTGGCACGTGCAGCTGGATTGTGTCTCACTCAAAAGAACAAAAACCCTTTTCCTGTTGTGTTCATTTTTTGTCAACCTCAACAACCGCGCTTGCAATGATTTCTTTGTGGGTGTTTTTGTCAAGTGGATTGTTTTTTCCTTTTTTGCTGTTTTTGTCTGACACCTCACTGTTTTTCCGTCATGAAGCCTTTCTGGTGTGCATTTCCAGCGTGTCGGAAATTTACGTGTGCTGTACAAAAAATTCAATGCAACCACATTTTTGTCGGAGAAAACTGATTCTCTGTGTCGCACGGCACGTGGCCGGATGTTCTGGCAACTCAATGATGTCCTGCTGAAGACTACTCCCCAGCAAGCTCTGACGAAATGCAGTGTGAAATGAATCGGGCCAGTGACAATGGCAATTTCCCCATGTCGACACTCGCGCCTGTTGTGCGACCACAGTGCGGGACTCGTCTGAGCCCAGGACATGTGAACCACCCATCAAACAAAGGAAGCAGTTCCTCCCGAGAGGCAATGGTGAAAACACTTCCGAACAAACAAAAAAGTTTCACATCACAAATCACAAATATTTGTTTGGAATAATGCACGTCATAGACACCCGGGGCGTATTGAAAATAAAGGTGTCAGGAACCCGACGTGCGTGCCCTTGCCAAACAAGCGACAGAAACGCCCACCTGAATCCTCCTTCTACACCGGGGCTTGGCTTCCTTGTCACAATCGAAAACTCGATGAGTGTGACTCGACCGAACAAGTGAAGGGACTTCCGATCCAATCGTGACCTCACCAAGTGTTGTCGAGGGCTCCAAGCTCTTGATTCAATTCTCACTGCAATTTTATCAGATTTGGCACTCACGACAGCACTCAAAGTCCATTGACCGAGTCTGAGAGGGAAACAAGTGCCGAGGATTAGAGGCCAACGGACTGATTCCACTCTGACAATCATGTCCCTTGTGAGTTGAGTTTCAGAGAACAAGCGAAGTTCTGGAAGAGCTTCAGTTCCTCTTGCCTCACTTTGAAGGAAAGCAGACCCCGTGTTGTCCATTCAAAGCATCTGCACGTGCCGTGACCTTGTCTTCAAGACAGAGTCAGGAGATGGAGCGTGGTTCCTTCAGTCTCAGGTGCCCCAATTACACACTCGTGTTGTGGTGTCATTGTGAACAAGAGCTTGTAATGGAGGAACAAGACACGCGGACCACAGGGAGGGCAGGATCGTGAACGAGTTGGACACACAGTGTCTGGGTTTACATTTCACATACCTCAATGACCTGTACCTGAGTGGACTCAGAGTTTGCATCTTCCCTGTGCCGTCTCTTTTTTTCACAGCACTGAATGGTGACACAGAATGTTTCAATCCGCCCAACAAAGGCAGCTACACAACAACCTGTGCGCGAGAAATCCTGTTCCATTGGGGGCATTTGCATCGCCTCAAACGGCAGGGCGATCCAAATCGAACGCCGTGGAGGAAAATTGGTCTCGTATATTATTCTGCGCTGTTTGTGGCACTTCATGGGGCAATAACTGTTCAAATACTACCTCCAGTTTATGGCCTTCTCCGGAGGTCCGCGGCCTGGACACTTGTTGGGTTGCAAATGCAGCGACATGACGTTTTCCGACATCCACACTCCTTATTGCGTCCTTTGCACAAGTCTCTTTTACCTTTGCTTTGTGGTCTGCAGGAGCACAGGAAACTACCGTGCGAAGAATGTAGTTTTGTTCCCAAATGTCAGGTTTCCGTCTTTTCTGTCTTGATCTGTGCACAACAGGTGAACATGGAGCTTTCTGCAGAAAACACGCGGCGTCTGTTTCACCTGGCGTGAGCGGGATTCTGTCATTTAGCGACGTGAGAAAGAAAAACACCTTTCATATTCTGACTCGTTGAAGCACCGCGGGTCCGTCAGCACTCACTTTTGGCGATTTCACTGAATGAGCGCACCCCTCCTGTGCCCATCATTTTGTTGGACCTTGAACGTCGAGCCACCTGGAGTGGACGCTAAAGTGGGAAATAAAATACATCGAGGGGTTTTCCAAACAAAAATTATAATCCTGACGTTGAACCCAAAGATTTCCGTTGTAGGGCCCTGTGGTTGCAACATTTTCCAGAAACGGCTTTCTGACTCCAATTTAGTTTTGCAGAACCAACCAGTGTGTTGCTTTGCAAATGCTTGCACCAAGAAGAGACTGTAAGTGAAGGTTGAGGGCCTTTTCTTACAAATTACAAATTCGGAAAACCTGGAGAGTCGTCAGGCCACAATCTCTCTTTCTCCTCCCTCCCTCTCTCCTCTCTCCTTCCTCTCTCTCTCTCTCTCTCTCTCTCTCTCTCTCTCTATATCTCTCTTTCTCTCTCTCTCACACACACACACACACACACAGAGTCAGGTACCATTGGGGCAAAAGTTCACCTGCTCCTTGTTGGGCGTCCAGAGGGATAACAGACGAAAGTTGCTCTGGTTCTCTTCAGAGAGGGTGTGGTGGTTCTAAAAGCGACGAGATAGCTCCCGGGTATTGCCAAAAATTCAGTTCCACTCGTTTGCAGATTGATTAATCGCTGGCAATGAACGGTGAGACCAAAATGATGTCTGGTTCACAGCAGGAGTCGATGTTGGGCTTTGAGTGGCTGTGGGAGCTGCAGACAGAACAACGAAACCGAGTTGCTCTGCAGTTTTTACTTCAAAAGAATCTTTCTGTCTGCACTTACCGCACAAAACGCCGCGGTCTTCCTGCGCTTCACAACCTTCAGCTAAAAAGAACGCGACTTCATGTCAGGACTAAAGTTCACAAAACTTGACTGAAAGTTTTGTTCTTGGTTTTTGTAATTTTTGCACCATGAAGTTGGGTCTTTTGGTGGTGCTGAAGACTCACACTTATAAAACTCTGCTGTTGTAGGTGTTCACACCCTGAGTGAAGTGCAGGTGATGACATTTGGGCATTTTACAAAATGTGACCTTTCTTCGTCACACTACATTTGGTCTCCTCAATATTAACTAACAATCGTTCGAAGCCTCTGACTGCCACACCTTTGGTTGCCTGTGGAAAGGGCAGAAAAGCTGGATTTCAAACCCTGACTTTCTGCCAGACAGACGTTGTTGTAGATGAGTTCGGACTTCAGTTTGCAAACAGAAAACACTTGAGACCGAGTTCTCTGACGAGTGTTTTGCACAGATCTGTTTTTCCTCCATTTCTCGCACGCAAGCACGACATAACTTTCTCCGTGGTGGTGAGATTCACAAATCATGTGAAGCTGATCTCGCAGAAAGTTTCTCAAGCTGGGTCGTTTATTCTCTTCGTTCAAAAAGAGATGCGGTGTTCTCTGATTCCCTGTTCGTGTCCCGACTGCTTGTTGACACCTGGCAGCTGATTTGGTCAATCTGCCGTCAGGTCGGAATCCGATAATTGGCGCAGGGGCATTGACACACAAGCGGCTTGGGAGCTCGGACATCAGCAAATTAACTCCAGGCTTTCAGATCTCTTTGGCACCTCGCGTCACGGAACTCCTAATGGACCAATCAGCAAAATGAAATAACTTGACACACCACCTGCAGAGAAAGGTTCATTGTCCGCAAAAGTTCTTTCTGAATGTGCAACTGTTGTGACAGTATTTTTCAGCGCAAATGGCACCCTGTCAACAAGCCTCCATCGTTCAATCAGATGAAATGACGCTTGACGCTTTTTGACCAACACGTTGGAAAGCAGGGCTTGAGAATTTACGAGAGGAACTGCTGCAGTTCCAGCACAGATGACTCAGTGAATGTGCCAGACAGGGTTCTACTCGTACAACTCTGCGATCACTAAACGTCTGGTATGCGCTCGCATCGCAGCAGAAATGGGTTCTCACCTTCAGAAAGGGTTCCTTTTCAATGACACAACTCTTTTCTTGACCAAAGGTCTCGAAAAGTCTGATTTCACATGAACCATTTGAGAACAGTGCAAGAAAATGGTTTTCGCGACGGGCTAATCTTTCCAGCTTTTCCGCGTTGTTTTCCGTTTTTCGCAATCGTCTACAAGAGTAAACTGAACTCAAAAACTTCAGAAGGGACACCAAGCATCACTGTTCCCAAGCTTTTTGGCTGCAACTTGGACCTCTCATTGTTTTTGTTTTTTTTCGCTTTCCCCGATAGCTGCCTCAAAACTTGTGCTGAAGCAGCACTTTTGTGAGCTGACAGGAGAAGCCTTTTCTGATGTTGGCTCATTCTCAGCCTCTCTGTGATCACGTCAGATGACACCCATCATCTAGTCTTCTAAGCTGCTGACATTGGCAACGAATTATGCAAAGGATCAGATAGGAGAACCTGAAATGTATTTTTCGTTGAACATTTGATTGCGCTTTGAAAGTTTGATGACTTTACGTGCTCCACGCTGAGAAGCTGAAGACATTGACACTTTACGCAGGGCGCTTCAGTGCAAGAGAAAATTGAAATGAAGGTGGTGCAGAACATTTCCCGAGATATTCGATAAACTTGACATCTTTCTTTCACATGTTTTGCCTGCAATTACTGCGAAATGCAAAGTCATCACACAATGCGAAGGGACGCGAAATGCTTGTTGAACGAGCTCAAATCAACCACCATTGCAGCCGAAAGCAGACGGTCTTGGTCACGTCAAGATAGCAACTGCAGGAAGGCACCCAGTCTCCTCTGTGGCTGCACGTGTTGTGTCGGAGAACGGAGCTCTCTCCACTCTCTCCAGAGAGAGTAGTTTCTTCTGTCGCAAAAAGAGGCATTTGATAAAACCCCAAAGACTGAAACAGAAGAAGAAATATTGATTGAGATCATCTGTTCCTTGTAATTGGAATTTCCTACTTTGCCCTTGGAGTTGTAAGCTCCAGTGCACACTGTAATTGGAGCCCAATTTGAAGCGTTTGGCCTTTCACCACCAAAGACGGGTCCATGAAACCCAATGACGGGCTGAAGTTTTCTCAAGCGGACAAACACAGAACCTGTCAGCCTGGAGATCAGGTTGCCGTGAGTCACACTCACTGGACAGAATCAAGTCACTCGTGGTGCCTTGATTCCAGAGAGCTACATGTCCAAAATGGCATCTTGGCAAAATTGTTAGTGAGTACCATGGTTTCAGAAACGAACACTAACTGCGCTGCTCTTTGAAGTGATCTTTCACAGTTTGCGTCAGGTACGAACCTGAGCACGCACGTCCCCGTCAAGCTGCCTGAATATAGCTTAATTCTTGGGCGAGATCACAAGCACGCGCACACCTGTTTCCCTCCGACGATGCTGTTTCGGTTCTGATTGTCAGAAGGTTTTCTTGGCACGTCAACTATTTGTCGCATTTTGCCAATTTCACGCCGTAAGACGATCCTCGGGGCCACTTTCAGGGTCCTGGTATTGTCCCAGCCGCACCGGAAGCAGATCAGTGTGTTTGGGACGCTTAAGTCGCCACCAGGGGCCGCTATGTGACAACTGCAACAAAACTTCATTTCAGCTCGGCTGAAGATTCAGTCCTAATGATCATTGTGAAAAGTCGTGAGGTGCTCAGGATGTTCAGGTGTGCCGGATAAATGTCAGGTCACGTCACAAAATACTTCCTGCCTCTTTGAAACCAACGGTTTCTTCGACGTATCCGCTACGGAATGCTTTTGTGAAAGACGTGACAGAAGATCATAAAGACTTCACAACACGTGCAGAATCGTCACATCCAAGGAACAGCCCACGTAAATTTTCGTGCAACTGCACCACGGGCAAAAAAGCCTGGAGTCGCTTCCTTCCTTCCTGCCGGGCTTCTTTTCACACGAGAAACTGTGGAGCGTTTGAAGACACAACGCTGGCGCGCGCCTCAGTTTCTTAAACTTCACATGAAAGAAACTGCATTGCAGGAAGTTCTTTCCACAGAATGACTTTGCTGTTTGACTTGTTTCTTCAAAGTACACGATGCAAAATTTCGCTTGAGAGGTGTCATGTGCAGAGAAATTGCTGCTTTCAACAGCCAAAGCTGAAGGTAATTGCCTTCGATACTTTGCTGAAGTCGTTCTCTGGGATGTCAGCCGCCTCTGCCTTGTCCTTGACCGTGTTTCTGGAAACTTGACCCGCAATGTTCTCTCGGGTGAGAAGCATTGTTCAGAAACGCAAAACAACTGAGTGTCATTTTGTTTGAGAACAATGAACTTGCTCGTTCAAGACCATCGCTTGTTGTCTGTCATTCACGAACTCCAGGAGACGTTTTGAATGTTTATCAGACAAGGTCAACAACAACTTCTGAAAATTTATGTGATGCAAACAATGTCGCTTTGTGTAAACAGTTGAATGAGGAGAGTTTTCCAACAGAGCTGTGTGGGGCTCCGCTCGAGAGAAGGGAACACGTTGGTTGAAATCAAATTGACTTTTAAGAAAAGGCTTCAAAATGCCATTTGAATCCGCTGGTCATTCCAGGATGCCGGAGGCTGTGCTTTTCGCAGATCCCTTTCCTCTAGCGGAGCGTGTGAGGGCAACAAATGGATAAAGAGCGCTTAACAAGTAGATAAACGGTGGAGATGCTTTCACAAAGAGTGGACACTGCATGGAGCAGAAGGTTCCAGGCCTGAGTTGAAGCACTCGAAAATTTCAAAGACGGACGTGAGTTGACCAGTTTCTGCACTTTTTCCTTGATCCCAATTAACCGCAAAGCGACAGCAGCGCCGGAGGTCGCGCATCCTGCGCACTCCACTGCGATTGCCGTCACTCAAATGGCAACAATCTGACAAGGTGTCTCTGGCTTCGAAAACACCTTTCTCGGCTGTTCCGTTGTCATGTCAGTTTGTACGAAGATCCTTTCCTCTGACCTTTACATGTTTACTGGCACCATAGAGCTTCGCTCTGACGGAAATTAGCACCCGAAAGTGAGGAGACAAGTGTCTGCTTCAACGTTGATGCATTGATCTGGACGGCGAAACGCTCATGAGTGAGATGCATCGTTGCAGTTTCAAGGAGAAAAACACACTTTGACTCTGCTACAATTTGGTACAAAATTATTGAGTGACCACCAATGAATAACTGAACCACGACGCAAGGACTGAAAGCACGGTAAAAGAGAGAGCTGACAAGGAGAGTTTTTTTAAAATTGGGGCCCACGGCAGTGTTGTGTTGTGCCCTCAATTCCGTGAGGTGGCAAAGTTTTGGAGATTGCTTCCTGTGCTGCAAAAACAATTGCAAACAGTGAAGGTGACGACACGAATCACACGAATCCCCCCGCAAAGTCACCGATTTCGCTGCATGCATGATCCTGGACATAGGGCAATCGTGTTTTGCTGTTGCAGATCAGCACAACAAAACACTTGTTGAGTTCGTGTCTTCGTGTGGGCTGAAAGAGCTCACAATGACATGGTCAACAGCTCAACTTTTTTTTGCTGTGTATTCTGACATTGTCTTTGCTGTGCCTTTGGGAAAACCGGATATCCGAGAGGAAATTGAGTAATAAACGTCCCAAGAGGGACATTCGCAGGAATTAGTGTCTGAGCATGAGCGAATCGATACATGTCTGGGAATTACACTGCCTCATTATCTGCTCAACGTTCAACATAAATGTTCAGAATTTTTGCCAGATCCGCACCACACTAAACAGCAAACGAAAAGTTCTAATTTGGGTATGGCTCAAAAGAAAACGTCCCACAACGATGACGTCAGGCTGCCTCAAGCGGAGCTCATTTGGCTCACGGGAGTGTGGGGTGTGGCACACGGAAATGATTCAAAACGCAAAACGTAAGCAAGAGTCGTCTGATTTCTGTTCGAAATCCTGTCTTGATCGCCCTCCCTTGATGAGAAACTACAGTTGCAGGAACCTTTCACGCCACGAATACCTGGGTTTTTCCTGCCAGCATCTATCCGTCTCTTGTGAAATGCACACACACACACACACACACACACACACACACACACACACACACACACACACACACACACACACACACACACACCATTCGAGAAGGAACAAGACAAGGAAGCTGGATTAGTCCAGGACTGTTTTACAATTCGAACCAGCAAGGACGAATTTGTTGCTCGATTTATTATTTTCTTCAGCTTTTTGGTCTGCAGCTCAGGGAGGTTCTTTCAGGATCTGTTCTCTTGAATTCAGAATTGACGCAGGTTCACCAAAATAAAAAAAAATAGATCTAAAAGATCTCGCCGGTGATTCGAACATTTTGCTTTGCAAATGGCGCCCAAGCGGATGTTTACGTCATGTGACGTTGGTTAGTTGGTTGTGGCTTGTTGTCAACACCAGGTGCTGCAACTACCAAATTAGTCCCTGCAACTTTTTCTCAAATTTGCACCATAATGGAGCAAAACCATAT
>JAAUXT010077285.1_pt1 | contig 11419 bp, 15 predicted proteins | sample 7278171 | NCBI WGS metagenome assembly JAAUXT01 (sample SAMN14350112, study PRJNA611818) | marine sediment metagenome | isolation source: surface marine sediment (1.8m) | place: French Polynesia: Moorea | collected 2018-08 | reverse complement strand
GCAGGACTTGTTGAAAAAGTCTTAAAATCAAAGGAACAAGTAAAATTTCATCAAAGTTTAAGAAAATAATAACTAAAAATATCAAAACCTTCTGCAATTAAGTTTAGCCAACTCAGCCAACTTTACCCTGTTTCAAGTGATCTCAGATTGGTCTTGACTTGTTTTACAAAAGTTTGTATTGCTTTGGAAGGAAGATTGTGTCCTACTCTTTGTTATTCCCTTAGGATTTGAAAAAATTCTCACCCAAACCACCAGAAACGCTGCCCGATCGGGTACTTAAATTTCTTGCTACGTACTATTATGGGAGCCATTCTGGCAACCGATATGCAAGTGACATTGGTGTGGTTATGGATTGTCTCTCCTGACGCTACGTACTGCACACGGAGGTTCCAGGGTGTGAATACGTGGGAACCTTGGTGCCAGTCCTTGAAGAGAACAAAATCCAAGGGAAACTTTTAATTTAATGAAGAGCAAAAAGTGAAGGCTTGTTGGTCCACGGAGAAGTGTGATGTATTGGTGACAGCCATTGTATTTATCCTTTCAACTGTGCGCCTTTCATGGCTGTCAATGACTGCATGTTTTTGTTGCCATTGCACGGCTGCTGCAAAGAGCAATTCGTCTCGATTCCACTGCGCCCATGTGAGGCCGCATGTTTGGTATTCTTCATACGCAATGTTCCACATCCAGCATTGTGAAAGCTTTTGTAGTGAGCACAGACAGTCCTTTGGCCGCAGCAATATTTGATCAATTCAACCTTATGGGGGCAAATTACTGAGGAGGGGCGAAAGCAGATGAAGCCTTTGTGTTACAAGTGATGTAGAAAATGAACAAAGCTTCTGAACAAGTTGGTGCATAAGAAGGAATGAAGTGGGCCAAAGGCACTTGATTCAATGCCGTGTTTGCCATAGTTCTCAAATCAAAACCTTTGCCTTTCACAAGGGTCATGATTTGTGCGGAAAATTGCATCTCAAGGCATTAGTTTGCCTCAGTGTGTGCAGTAATCATGGTGTAGTGTTTGGAGAACCGAGAGTCGTTTCTTTTCTTCTTATTTTTCTGTTGCTTCTGTGACGTCCCATTTGAAAAGCTGCCACTGTAGAACAGGGGTTGCTCGTGATATTCGTGCACTCCTTATGACACTGCAGACTAAGGGACAAAGATTCGAAATTGAAATTGGTTCATTCGGTGAATACAAATTTTCAGTTGCATCTCTTTCAAAATGTAGTTGCGAAAGTATCCCGGCGGCACTGAGTACGCAGGGTGCTGCTCGTTGAAAAAGAGCATTCGGCATCAGGTGCCAGGAAAACCGCCGAGCCGCTCGGGAGGAAATTGTTACATGGCACATTAGCCGCGTCCCCCTCATTACACGTGAAGAATAAGATCCTGCAATAGTTTATGACACTAAAACCCACTACAAAGCACCGCTGCGTTTTTGCCTTTGCCTTTCCTTATCACTCCAATCCTACGCTGTCATTTGCTGAAGTGTACGAATTTAGCCAATGACCAGTTTGGCGGCTAAGCCCAATTTTTTTATGCCCAGTGGACATCAAAGTTTGCAAGCACTGTAAACATATGGCATTTTCAACAGTTTATGACTTCTCAAAGCGTCTCACAACAATCTGCAAATTTGCTTGTTGGAGGCTGAAAATGAGTTTACTGTCTCTTTCACGGGAACTGGCAGGTATTGTGACTCCCTTTGTGGAAGCAACTGCAATGCATGCGTTTCTGCGTTGTCGCTTGCTGATGACAGACGCCTTGTTTGAAAACAAACTTCAGATAGCATCTTTGGCTGCACATAGTATCAGCTGTGAACAGTCTGGTGGTTTCAAAAGCTCAAGATTTTGGGGGTTTCCGCTCTCATTTTGCCAGAAGTGTGTTTGCGGTCAACTCGCGTGGGTTTGGAACACCTCACCACACATTGTGTGGGTGGCGTGGTCATTGTTGGACAAATTTGGTTTGCAAGGCATACGGACCAGGGGGGGGGGAGAAGTGATGTTGCCGTAAAGTCTTTTCTGCCTTCTGTCGCAGTTCCAACGTCGAACCAATCGAAATTCCTTGCAAAAGAAGATTCGTTCTCTCTTCTGTCCACAAATACTTGCACGAATGGAACACCACTTCGCATTCAGTTCTTCAGGTGGTCTGTGTGCTGCTTTCCCTTTCACAAAGATTGCAACATCGTCGCTTCATTTCGCTTTTGGTTTCGCATTGATGAGCCAGATAGTGTTCGCTCTTTATTGGCAATGTTGATCAGAGATAGCAGGACTCATGGTCCTGTTGCACAAAGGACGCAGAGATCGCAGCCATTGTCTCAAATGGCTGCAGCCCGTGTGTGGTCTCAGGTGGGCGGTAATTTGGCCTTCCACCGTTACACAAGAAGCGAACCTTCGTCGAGATGATCCTGGAAAGCCTATACCTCCACTTAAGCATCATCTCTTTGTTTCGTTTGGCGGCTTAATTCAGTTAACCAAATGCTTGTTGTTTGTACCTCTCCATTTGCAAGGCTGCTGGGTCTCATCTGGCTCTTTTCCCCAAATGGATACTGTGCAGTGGAGGCCAGCGCAAGTGAAAGTAAGCTCACCTGAACTTCGGGATTGTTTCAAGTGCACTGAGTGCTGATTCGATTTGGAAGCGTCGATGATTCTGCTTGCAATGGGAACGCTTCTTGGAAGCTCTCTTGATTTTGACTGGATTGATCCATTGCCACCTTTCAGGCAGTAAAAGACAGTGGGCCATGCAGCCATTTCCTTTGTGCCCATCTTGCCAGTTGAACAACGTGAAACTCATTTTGCGCTGATAATGAATCATGGGCTTCAACACACTCACATTTCTAATGTGATTGTCGGTGGGACTTTTCGCTGCTGGGTCTGTGTGCTGCTGATTGTACTGCTTTCTGATCTATAGCCCACTCAATTGGAGTCTTGTGATTTGGAGGCAGGGAAATTGAAGTGGTCAAAATGGTTTGAGGAAAGTTGCTGTCAGCTGACATGCGAAAGTGTGCTTTGTTCTTGTAAATCTTGATCCGAATGGGTTCAGAGGTCTGCGAAGTCACTTTTCTGTCCAAGCTGGCTTTAGTGGATAGTGCCCATTGAACGAATCCATCACTGCTTCAAAACCGCGGGCGACTCCGCATTCTTGTGAATCCGTTTTCAATTATGAAATGAGCAGCGTCAAAGGGAGTGGAAACTTTGACGCACTGTAGAAATCATCAGATTTTCGATGGAACCTTTCAGTTGTTGTGTTGTGAAGAAATACTCGTAACCTCAGCAAATGTAGTTTCCAATAAGCCTCACATATGCTTCCTTGCAGAAGAAATGCCCCTGGACTGGCAAAAAACCTCTCTGCAAAGGAGAGCTGGCAGTTCCTTTATTGACGGTTAAATCAATGGTAAAAGATAACATTTCTTTCAAAGTGAAAGGTTTATGCAGCACAAGATGGTGATGGAAGTCTCGTTCTGAACAGCCTTTCTTGCAGTTTGTGTACACACCCATAGAACGCGATCCACCTTTGCTTTGTCTGCATTGGATGTTGGCACACAATGAAAGGATTCCCATTGACGTGTACGTCAGGTTGATACCAGCCACGTACCTGTGATGTCGCTGTGGTCTCATGTGTGCCTTGTTTTCTCAAAGATATTTTCTGAATGTCAGAGTCACGTGGTCTGAGAAGACTTCTTCGGTGCGTGTGTGTGGCTTCGTACTCGTCAGCGGTGGCCTGCCAGACACCATAAAGAGACAAAACATGATGCCTCGCTTCATCGGTTTGATGGAGTTGGGCGAGAAATGTGTCACCGTTCCCAAACTGTTTTCAGACATGCTTACACGCAACTTCTTGGCCACGTTTGTTTATGCTGTTAATTAATTCTGTGTAAGAGTGTTGTGTGAGAATGGGAATCAGTTTTGCATTGCATGTTGCATGCAATCAGGCTACAACCTGAACGGAGGGGCTTGGTAGATTTTAGTCAATTGCGATCAGGAGTCACAGGCTTCCAGTCGTGTTTCGTCGCTCTTCGCTTGCAATGGATTGTCACTCCAGTGCGATTTTTCAGTTCGTAACATACGTTTGCTGTAGTTTTGTTTCTCACTGTGTGGAATCTGAGCACTTGCGATGCTGGCACGTCTCAAAGGCAATGTCGTGTGCCTTTCTGCGTTGGTGAGCTTGCAGAAACTTCAACTGGTCGTCTGCGTCTTTCAAGGTGCGTTTGTCTTTTCCGTTCGTTGTTCTCCAGTTTTCTCTGAAATCAAGGCGGTGTTTGAGATTTTTTTCTTTCTTGCTTGAATCAAGTACGTACAGTTATTTCGTGGTCGCATGGCAACTTGACAACCACATTGTGTCACTTTGCCACCTTCAAAAGAAGTGTTTTAATTATTGTTTCAATCGAACTGGATTTCACTGGCGGACTGGGAAACGATCTGAAGCCAAGATTGATCGTAACGAGATTGGAATTGCAGAAGGAGCCAAAATTGAGTCGATTGCAGAGAATTTAGTTTTCTCCTCAGGCCTGCAATACCCTCGAAGACTGCTGGTTTGTTTTCCCATCACAGAACTTTTTTCGAAATCATCATCAATCTATTTTGTATCTGGAAGCGAAATGTGGCAGTGACAAAGCTGGAGAGAGCCTCTCTTCTACCTGTCTCACAAGCCCCAGCTGCACAACAACAAATCCTATCTGCAAATGTAGAAAAATGCCTCGAGTCAATACGGTACAGTGAAACGGGATTAGCTGATCCCTGGTACACAGTGAAGGCTCCATTAATCATCTTTTTTACGGTGCAATTTGCCTTCCAAATGGCCGACAGGAATAGCGACGAAGTTATCCAGAACGGGGCTGTCGCAAAGCACAATGCTGCAACCATTGACTTCCAGCGGTTTCCGGGCCCGCACAAAGGTACATGGATCCCGGCTTGAACCGCCGCCGCCGCGCCTCCTCCCTCGGTGATTAATTGCGCAAATGCCGGTCGTCCTAATTTGCCCCATAGTTTTCCTCAAAACAGTCGAGAGCTTTCTGGCACTCACAATAAGTCATATTCGGTGTGTGGTGTTTGTGGAGTTTGTCTGTGCCACAGTGGGCTGGCCTTGAATAGCGCTGCCTGGATATGTTTCACACACTTCCAGTCGACTGCATCACTCACTTCGGAATTGTAAATTTGATTTGCCAATTATTCTAGCAAAAATCGAATTTATCCACTGGCAATTTCAACACTTATTGGTCGTAATAACACCACAATTTATTGCCCCACAAATGCACTTTTAAATTCTGGGGCTCTCACAATTTTGAGTAACACAATGCGGAAACTTATTGGATGACAAATCCTCAGTTCACATGGAGCTGGATGGTCAATATTTTTCAGATTGCGATCTGATCCGGTCTAAACTGATTAGTGCTTGTGATCGGATTTGTTTCCATAATTATTGCTCGAATTTCGAATAAATTCGTAATTCTGTGGGTTGTTGGAAACGAAGTTGTTGAGTCGCAAAGCAGATCGAAGAAAGACTGCTGGGCTGCCGGTCGCGTGCGCGTGCACATGCGTGCTCTTTGCACGTTTGCATTTGTTGAAATTGGCCAGAAAATTAAATTTTGCAAGAGATTTCAGATTGTTATCTGGTCATTTCCCAACGAAGCGCACTTGGACCTGCAATGATGATAAAATCATTTATGCCCAGCTGATTCGGAGAAAGAGTAAAAAAAAGTCAGTGTGCAGTGCAGCTTGCATATCATCGACACATTGTGCTGGTTCTGATTAATAATTTATACGGCAACATGGTCGCCTGATAGAGGCAATTCTCCATGCCTCTTTACGTTTGTGTCAAAACTCAAGCACTTCCAGGACAGGGGCAAGCGATGTGAAAGGTTTGCGCTGTGCAGCCATCACACCAAGATTCACGTGAAGGTTCGTCTCGTACGAGTGATGTGCAACTGAGACGCGGTTGACAATGTGTTTGCATGAACGTGAAACCAATCGAGTTGCAATTTTGTAGTCGAACTGGGCTCCAGTGGAATCCACATGTGTGGTCAAGTCTTTTCCATTGTGCGGTTGAACAGTGAAGTGTGCCTTTCTCTTCGTCGCGCAGGTGTTCCAATCAGATTCCTGACATTTTCGACGAGTTGCCTTGCAGTGTAACGCCGTGTACTGGAAAACGGAGCTGCAAGTGAAAAGTGTTTTGCACTTTGGTTCAGTTTGTCGCTCAGAAAACGAAAAGAGACCTTGGGCAGAGTGCAAGTTTTTCCTTGAGACATTGCCTGGTTTTATTATGCAAGAAGGAGTTGCCGTGGTAATTGTCGTATGTATTGTCGCATCTGGATTGCTGTCATTCGGCGTGGCACTTGTGTGAATTCTCATTTACGGCGGGCATCTGCTGTAAGTGGCGGCGGGGATCGGAGTGGTCCCGGGAGGCCGGCCGCTCACCGCTCCGCCCGGCAGGGCTCCCCCAGAACCGCGGCGCATGTGACAATCACTGGAACACTGCTGTCATGCGATGGGACCCATGTAAGGTCTCACAAGAGTCAGGCCTTCTCCTGGTTCTGCGCTTGCTTTCTTATCCGCGGCAGCCAGTGCGAAGAGACCCCTGCTGTATCCTGATTAATCCGACTCGAGCTCGGCGCGCAGTGCGCCCCGCCTAATGGGGCAGAAGGGGATCGCACCGCGCCGCATTGTTCCACGCAACTTTCAACTTTTAATCGTGTTCAATTGACCAGTTTACCAGCGCTATTGTGTCTACCCTGCTGCTGCTGCTGCTGCGGTCAGAGGGATTTGGGTTCGAGCTCATATCTCCCGCGGTTGCGCAAGTGGGCTGATGAAAAATTATCCCCGAAAATTCTTTCTCGGGTCCCGGACCCGACTTTGCACGCAAGGGCTGTGGCCCAACCGCTGTGCCGCCGTTTGTCGTTCGCCCAAACACAACCTCAGAGCTTTCAGTGTGCAGTATGGACTTAAATGCCCAAACATCTGCCATTTCCAAGGATGAATGAAAGTTTTGCTAAAATTACAACCAAAGTGTACCACGTCGCGCCAAATGCACCGTGCGCTTCTGTGCACATATTGTGCATTTTCATATCAATAATAAATGCATAAAATTGGGTGATATGTTGGCCGTAAACACGCAATAGCCTTGTTTATTTTCACCTGTAGCGAAAATTTTAGCACCGATGATCCCAATAGAGACGACACAACAATTCAGCCGTTCTTCCTGAGAGCTTCATTCTGCTCAGCTTTTGACGGTCTGAACAAAGTCCACATTCGTGGGAAAATACGAAGGAAATTGTGTCAATGGAAATGTATTGGGCAAATTATTGTGTGAAACAAAAGCCGCTTAATTGCAGGTTGTACAGGACCTTTCGCCTGCTTTAGTTCTGCCCCACAACAATGATTGATAGAGCTGTCATAATATATAATTGCGGATGATTCGTACATGAGTGATTTTTGTAGTAGACTTGTTAGTTGAAACCCAGCTTGCGTTACCTGAACCAAAACTGGCTTGCAATTGTTCGCAAGCAATAAAAGTCAGTGTTAGTTAATTTTTGTCATTGATTTTTTTCCCATGGATTGTGGAGCGGAACATGATGTTTCAATTTCCAACGGCCTCTTCTTGTCGGTGACATTTGCCTACAGAAACTTGCGTGGAGGATTCTTCACAGAAGGATCTTTTCTTTCGTCTTTCATTGGATTCTCAACGCGGACCTTTGCTCCTCCTCCTTCTTCTCTTTGTGAGCTTTCCTGAATGCTGGAAAGAAATTGTCACTCATTAACGAGAATATGCCTCGACGTGGCAAAGCGAATGCGAATATGTCTCACCCGTTTCTCCCATCTTGTTCTGTTGAGGTCCCAGTTGGTCGATTGTGGGCCGAATTCGCTCTGCAGAAGTCTGAATTAGTATGGCCGTCTTGCACGCACCACTGACATCTATCTCTACACTCCAGCCGGGAGGGGAACACTTAAAAATTATAAGTTGGGAATTATTTCTCCATCAAGTGACATTTATGATATGGGAGTGGGTCGGCCTCCCAATTTGCAGCTGCGGAAAGATGGCTTATCGCAATATGAAGCCCGCATTACCCGGACCTTCTGCTGGCCTCCAATCACTCCCCAGCCTCTTCACATTCCTACAACCTGCAGTCATACATCTTGGCAGAAATCCTCCCTTTTATGTGTCCCTTCTCATTGCTGGCAGCAGCACCAGGCGCTGCCGCAGTTGCTGTTGGTTCGTTTCTCTGGCGGAGACCATTTGTCTCTCTTCCTTCAAGTTCTGCTCCCGCTGACGTTATTCGAAAGAGAAATGTACCAATAAAGAATGAACCAGCTGTGTGATTTGTCCACGTTTCTCCCAAGTTCTGCCTTTCATCTGCACAGAATAACTCGGGACCATTGTCAGTTTCAGTCTGATGAAAATTAGCATTAGCATGTACAAGCGAGTGCCTTGGCGTTTCGTGCAAGGCGGCTTTCGCTCTCCCAGTGCTTTCACTTGGGCGTAGCATGCAGCAATGTCATTTCACATTGAAGTCTGCGAATCAGATTAGAGCGTGATCATTTCTTTTCAAGCAACCCTGATCAAACAAATCAGTGTTCTACATGAAAATTCCATAAAATCTGAAGGCTGTGCATGTGACTGTGTTTGCGTTGCAAATTTTCTGCAAGAACAGACATTTTTGAGGTTCTGTAAACAGCGGCTGATGGGTTGTAGTCACGTTTGCTGGCCACTGAACAACACCAGTCACACCTTCCTTTTCAAAATTGTGTTGTTTGTCACAAGTGCGTGTGAAAACTCTTGTCATCTTTTCAAGTGTTGGTGAAATGTTTTGTGGATTATCGTCTTGCCTATTTGGAGTCGTTCCTGCACCCCCAGACGCTTCGAGAAGTCAACTTTTTTATGCTGTCCCAAGTTCAACCGCCAAGAAAATGTGACAGTCGCATCATGGTTGCCGAGATGTGCAAAGATTTGGCAAATTTATTGAATTATTGTCATGTGGATTTTGCAAAGATGAGCAGGCTGTTGCAGGAGGTCAGACTGTTTTGCCAGCTCGACTGACACTAAGTTGGCACCAGTGCTTGCCAAAACCTGTTCAAAGAGGATTAATCAAGTCTAATTGGGTTCTAACTCTCCAAGGGGACACGGACAATTCAGCGAAGTAGCGGAGCTGGTGCAGCAGGGGACGCAGCGAGGGAGGCAGGGCTGTCTGTCTGCGGCGGAGGGAAGCTGGCGGCGCCGCGGACAGAGCTGCTCTCGTCGCCCGGCAGAGTCCCGCGTGTCCAGCCCTGCAGCCCGAAACCACCTGCCGTATTCGGTTAAAAATTCATTGCATTTCATCAGCAAATTTGGCACACCTTTCTTCTTGGCGAGCTGCTGTCGATCCTTCAGGACTTGCTGATCAATAGATTGGAAATTAATTTACTCCCAACGCAAAAAGAAAAACAACCCCGCCCGACTGCCGTCCAGATTTGGTGCGTTGGACTGGACATGAAGAATGCGGAGTTCTGCCGCTTCTGTTCGTTTTCTTGGTGCCTTGTCAAGCTCCAAACAATTCAGTTTGATTAAACAAGTAAGCAGAAAATCGATGAAAGTTTTCAATTTGATGAAGAAAGCCCTGTCTGTTGCGAATTGCTTCCAAGCCCAGGCTTCTTGCTGAAAACTGCCGTCCTGATTCCACGACTGTTTCACGGTTTTGCCGATTTTACCTTATTTTATTAGCCTCCCATCAACGGGCTCATGAAATCTCAAATGTTGCCGTCTGGCTGATAACACTACTATTATTGTTAATATATTAAGCATAAAATCTATAGCAGCTCAGTGAAGGGATATAATGGACGAGGATAAAATATGCAGCAGTTTTGTGGGTCCTCTGCAGTGGGTGACACCTATGGATGTAACCTATCGATTGGCTATCAATCATTGGGTCGCCTTGGCAACCAGGTACACATAATCCATAAAAGTCTGGTTACCTGCGGCGTGCAGCTCGCATGCAAATATCCAAAACACAACATCCAGAAATAACGCGGAGTTTCTATTGAACAAAAATGTTCGACGGAGAGGGAAAGAAAATTATCTTGCACAGTGTTTGAGATAATAAATGGAAGGAGGGAGAGTCCATCCGGGCTGTGCGCGAGCAGAATGATGGATGTTCGTTGATTACCGGGGAAAATCAATTTAGTGTCTCAGCCAAGGTTTCTGTGCAGATTATGTTTCATGTTTTGGCAACCTGAGCTGCCAAAATTTAGCTTCCCTAATTTTTGGACCGACAAATTGTCATATGCCACTTTGTAACTGAACCCAGAAATTATTTTCCAGTGTGGACAGACTCAGTCAGTGCGCGTGTGACAAATTTGGCAAGATTTGTCTTGTTCAGTTCCTGTCCAGTCCTTTTCAGTGATTTTTCTTTTGTCTTGGAGTTCACCACGGGCAATGCGTTTTTCGTCACGGCTGAAGTTCAGATATCATCTCTCTTTATCAAAGCCCGCAATATGGTGGAGTGTGTGGCATCATTGGGTTATCACCGTGTAGCCTTTGTGCCGCATGTCCAAATGTCTGGTCCCCGAGGATGCCTACTTTAACATTCGGCATTTTGGTGAAATTCACCGCCCCACGGGTGCAGAAATGCAAATTGATTCAAGAAGAGCGCAGAAACAACATCAGTGGGTTTGTGATTCAAAATTTTCCAGGTGAAAAATATTTCTGGGTTTGTACGACCGGTGAGGTTTTTTTGGATCAGTTGTTGTTGGTCAAACCTTGTTCTAATGGCGAAACTTTTTCAGTTGTTTGTGACCACGTACGAATTTCAGTCGAGTTTGGTGAGGTCACGGTTGACGGGCCGGCTTGAACACAAGTGGAGTGGTGAATCTGGATTGCCGTTGCCTCGGGCGCAGTTGGATTGCATTGACGGCATTGCCTTTTCCCAGATAATCTATCATTACTTCCAATGACTACAGGCATCGGTGTCCAGCACTGATATCCCATATCAACATTTCACGCTTATTGATTGTTGATCCAAATTGAAACAGCCTTGTATTATCACTAATTTTTCAATGCGTATGGAAAATTTATGCCTTGAGTGGTCCATTAGGGGAACATAGTTTGGATATTCCTGCTTTTAGCTTTGCCGAATATCTCTGTTTTGTATCCGGAGAGGCTGAAAACCGTCCACTTTTGAATTGTTGAACGTTGCTCAAAACAGAAAAACAATTTGTTTTGTGGCCGTTTCGAACTCACAGGGTTGTGGTTCAGTGGCATTTTTCAGACAGACATGGCCCGGAATGCAAATTTAACAATGTAGCGAGAACCAGGTTGCGTCTCGCACTTGTTGTGTTTTTTCCCCGACTCCGTTGAGATTTTTTTTCACTCTGAAACGTTTATTGATGGTCGCGTAGCCGGCCATCTAGGTGCCGCTGTCAGCTTAAAAACCCTTAGTATTCATGTATGCGTCTGTCCACACTTT